>OOCU01000113.1_pt1 | contig 96585 bp, 69 predicted proteins | sample 1671781 | NCBI WGS metagenome assembly OOCU01 (sample SAMN06348192, study PRJEB24527) | human gut metagenome | reverse complement strand
AACCCGGCAAGAATGCTTCGATACCGAATACGTCAACGATCATACCGCCCTTCGTGCGACATTTGATGTAACCTTTAATAATTTCGTCTTTTTCAAGAGCTTCGTTAACACGATCCCAAGAACGTGTAGCGCGAGCTTTCTTGTGAGAAAGGATCAGCTGTCCTTTTTTGTCTTCCTGGTTTTCGATGTATACTTCTACTTCGTCACCAATTTTCAGATCCGGATTGTAACGGAATTCCGCCATTGATACAACACCGTCTGATTTGAAACCGATGTTCACTACAACTTCACGTTTGTTCATTGCAGTAACGGTTCCCATAACGACTTCCTTATCCTTTACAGTGTTCAGGGTTTCGTCATACGTTTTTACAAGGTCGTCCTTGCTTACGTCACCGTAAGTTTCCCCTTTTTCATAGGAGTCCCAGTTGAAATCTTCAACCGGCTGAATGTTCTTTAAATTTTCCATTCTCTAATTGTTAATACTTAAGTTTGTTTTAATTAGTAAGTTAGACATTATGTTGTCATATCTCAAAAATCGGGGCAAAGGTAACGCTTTTTTTCTGATAGACAATAGTTTTACTCCTGAAAATACGTTTCCCTTATCTGTTATTTCTCTTTACGGAATGCCTTCCTGAATTTATAATCGAGGAACAGGAGTAACAATGCCAATATACCGATATAGAAATAGAAACCAAAGGCGGAGATATCAATTTTCGGCCAGTTCATCTGCATCCCGGTCGTTTCCGGTAGCCCTATATAATAAAGAATAGAAATGACAGCCATCCCCAGCATCCCCAGCGAAGCAGCAATGACTGCCGCCAGCCCGAATCGTTCGTTACGTTTCCTGGCTTTAACCGTTTCGCCGGCTATCTGTTGCATAATTTTCAGACGGAAGGAAGCCGGCAGTTCTTCTTCCGGCATTTGCCTGAACAGTTTCTCCAGTATATCCGGGTTCTTTTTATGATTGTCCATCTTTATTTTTCCTCCATTCCTTTGATTAATAAAAATAACTTTTTCCGTATGCGGTGCAGTTTCACTTTGATGTTGGATGCACTGAAACCGGTAATGACGGTTAATTCTTCCACCGTCTTTTCTTTCATATAAAAAAGTAGTATCAATGCTCTTTCGTCCGGTGGGAGCAGGGTCAGGGCTGCTTCCAGCCGGTCGAGTTGTTCGGTCGGTGATACGCTCCCCAGCAGTTCGCTGACAGCCTCTTCCGATACGTTGCTGATCTGTGGCTCTTCGATGGCAACGAATTCCTGCTTCTTCCTGCGGAGTTCCGATATAGCCGTATTGTAAGCTATACGGTAGATCCAGGTGGAGAAGCTGCAATCGGCTTTAAACGACGGCAAGTTACGAAATACTTTCATAAATACATCCTGCGCCAGTTCTTCCGCATCCTCCTTATTACGTACCATTTTAAGGATTAACGAATGAACCGGACGGCTGTATTTATCCAGAAGGCAGGCAAAGCAACCTGTATCTCCCGCAACTATTCTTTCTATGTAATATGCGTCGCTATACAACTCCATCCTACCTAATGGACGCAAGTTCGGCAATTTGGTTACAACTTACAACAATAAAAATATTAAAATCACCATTCATTATTCATTTTTGTGATTTATCTTTCTGATAATAAGAAGATTCATGGTATGGGTCCCAAAGAAAATTAAGGAAATGGATAGTCTTTCACTGATTGCCGGTTATGGACCTTTAAAATGGGAAACATTCATTCGATAAAGGATTGAAATATTGTTTGTTATCCTATCGAATGAATGTTATAAATGATTTTTCTGCTTAAACTTTTATTTTTTCTCTTTGACGATCAGTAACCAGCCTTTTTTGCTGCTGACCGGAATACTTTCATTGATACCGAACGTATGTTCTTGCTGGAAGTCTGCTATTTCAGGAGCATATAGTATGGCTTTTGACGGATCGATACCCAATGTTATCCAGTTGTAATCCAGCTTGATGGTCTGATCTTTCGTATCAAAATTACCAATAGCCAATAATGTTTCCTGAGGTTTTACATATACCGTGACTTTAACGTCCGGATGGTTAGAGCGTACCGGGCAATCATTGTCCCAATAGCCGAGCATATTTGCTTCGGTGATACCGAAGGATTTCCATAAAGCCCATACCGGTGCCGGTGAGAACTGACCGTATGAATGACGGGCTGTTGTGCCGTAAACCATACCGAGATACCGGTTGCCTCCATCTTGTAACATTTCGCTCATTTGTCCGAAAGGAATACCGGAGAAAGTTACGAACCATTCGTCGGGGCGCATCTGGTTGTATTTGAAGCTCTCGCCAAACCAAAGACGATCCACATACGGGAAGAAGTCTGTGTACTGGTTGGCTGGTCCGATTGAATAACCGGTATTTGAGTGGAGGTCTATCAATGCATTAGGACGATATTGTGCCATGATCTTTTTCATTCGTTTCATTACAGTACGGTCGAAGGACACATCATCCATATAGATTCCGTCTATCTGATAGTTTTCGAACATCCAGCGCAATCCTTCCAGATAATAATTTATCCAGCGGGAGAAACCATTTAATACGAGGGCAGCATCCGAGTGTTGTCCGGGCAGTTCCGTATACCAGGCAGCCTTGTAGTCGTCGATCAGATGTTCGCAATGCCAGGGGAGGCCGTAACCGACTCCTGCAACGAATATTTCGTGGTTCAGGCTTTTTAATGCATATATTTCGGTAGCATAATTAGTCAGTTCCCGGATCGTGTAGTAAAGTTTCACTTTCCGATTTGCTTTATGCTGCTCATTAATATATTCTATAAGGGAGTCGCGGACAATGAACGGATAGTTAATTACCGGGTTCAGGTTCTGCGAGTGGTGGATGTTGGCAACGTTGGCTCCTTCGGTGGCAGCCTGTGCGAAACCGTTCGGGTTGGCATGATAATACCTTTCGGAGAAATGTTTGGACGGGTTGGCGGGCTTGACCGGAGTGACCAGTAATGCGAACTCAAAGTCTTTTGGAACCGAGCCGAGCGTATCTTTTCCAGTCTGTGCGATGACTGTTGTTCCGTTGACGAGAATATGCCCGTTCCCGTTGTTTGACCATACCGGGGTAGGTGCCGGTTTATAGTCGTTGATCAGCGGACCGTGGTAAGTGCCGCCTCGGAATTCTACATGTAGTCCGGACTTTGGACCTCCCATCCAATAACTATCCCACGGACCTTTCCAGTCCCATGTATAATGTTCCGGGCGTTTTCCGCCACTATAACCGGTTCCCATGAAATATTCCGAAGAAACGGAGGCATAATCGGTTATCAGTTTGATGTTATTTACGATCATTTCGTGTGCGGCAGAGACTTTCAGGTGGTAACGGATGTATCCGTCGTATTCCATATAAGCCTTACAATCGAAGCTGATATCGTTCTGAGTGGAGGATGCAGTCCATGAAACCAAGCCATCTACTTCTTTTTTTATGCGGATGTTTTCACTGTTAAAGGTAACGGGACCTTGTGATGTCTCGACGATGAAACTGAATGGTTTTCTTATGATCGGTCGGTTATTTATTTCGATTGCTTCCGGCAGTCCGTTCCCGTCTATTGTCAGATATTTATCAGTAGCGGTGATTCGGTTGTCGGTTACCTGCATTGCAGTGTAAGGTGTTACCGGTAGATTGTCGGTTCCGATCGTGGAGTTCAGCCATCTGAGGCGTGAATGACGCCAGAGTTCTCCATCTCCTTTGTCAGTCAGGAAATCATTAGTTACTTGAAGGTTTATCCGGATTGTCTGGGGGGCTGCATTATCGGAGGTCAGGGTTACTGTACCCTGATAATTCCCCGGACTGGCATTTTCCGGTATTTGTAGTCCGCACCATAGTGCTTGTATATGACCGGCGGGAATATTTACCGTGAATCGGATCGGATTACCGTCCCAGTTGATGCCTTCCTGGTTGAAACAGGTTGCTTCCGATGCCCGGATGATATGGCTGCCGGAAGCGAAATCACTGAAGGAAAGCCGGATATTGTTCAGCTCTTTTTGTGCTGCCCAAACACCAATTTGCCAGGTATAGTATTCGTTTTTGGTTGCCATACCGGAGAATTCGGAAGAAGAACCTTTTTCTATCCATCGTACCGGAAGCCTTTTGGACAGGCGGATCGGAAATGCTCTGTCTTCCGGAAAGATAAGGAAGCCGTCCTGAGCTTGTTTTGCTAAGACTTGTTCCTCTTCGCCGGTAGCGATGAGTCCCATCGGGGTGAAAAAATCGAATTCCGAACGGCTTTCGAATTGTTTGACTTTAACCTGCGGGAGGGTTGATTGGTTTTTATTGACATTTGCTTTCCAGTCGGCATCGGCAATCTCTTCCGGTGGCAAATAATCGTTCCAGGGTTTACCATAACGGGCATCGTCAGATCCTTTCCTGAATTTATAAGGCAGATAATAGATATAGTATTCGCCTGCTTCCCGAGGTTGAAAAGCTATTTTCCCTGTTTCCGGAGTGAGTTCCAGTACGGTAACGTTCCGGATGTTTTCTCCTGTCCGGGCATTGGTGACAATAATCCGTTTGGTTTCCGGCCGCATATCCGGTCGCCGCCAGGGGAGGGTTGCAATGACAGCGTCGGCTTGTATGTCACTGACCAAAACGACGGCGCGATGGTTTCCGGATCCATCCACATCCCAGGGTGTTTGTGTGATGACAAAAGGAATACCGTCTGGCGAAAATTCCTGGTACTGGCTTTTCCCATCCGGGAAGGATGCCCGATTCGAGCATCCTCCCAGTGTGGTGATCAATGTGATCAATAAAAGAGTTTTTTTCATAGGATTTATTATTAAGTGCATAGATCTACCAGAGATGATAGGTATTAATATCTTTCAGAAAATCGATGTTGAAGAGTTCTTTCTTTGCTACTTTTACATCTGATTTCTTCATATGTTCGATCAGTATATCCCGGGTGGTGTACGCTTTATCTATTTTGTTGTCTTTGATGACGACATTCCGGCAACCATCCAGCAGGAAAGCGGATTGTTGCCAAGCGTAGGGCTTGTAAGTATATGTCTTTATGATTTCATTGCCGGTGAATGAAAGATTTCTTACGGAACGAGCACGTACGAGCGGTGCGTCGAAGACCTTAAAGACATTATCCCGGATGTAAATGTTCTTATGATACGGTTCGGCTTGGGCATCTTGCGGTTTATGGGAAGGTGTGATGGTAATAACCGCTTCCCCCCATTCGCCACGGCTTCCGTGAGCATTTCCGGAAGTGAGGCAGTCTTCGAATACATTGTTTCGTATCTGCATATTGTTGTTTGCTCCCGATTCGTACCAATAATCCATGTCACCTTCAATAAGAATAGCTGTTCCTGCACTGCGGAAGTAGTTGTTCTCTATAATGACTTCTTTCGGTGTCGTTACGAGAATCCCTCTTGCCCGGTGTCGTTTTAGTATTTTGCAGTTCCTTAACTCCAGACCTGCTGCCCAGGTTTTATTCTCCGTGAAGTCACCAACCTGGATACCTTTTGGAATAGGTTGGGTAAACGAAATCTGAAAGCCGGTGACTTTACCGTCTTCTTTGATCGGGGTGATGGATTCTACGATACGGACTTCTTCCCGTTGGGCTGTTTCGTGTTTAATAAACCACATCTCATCGTTCGGGGTGGTATATCGTCCGTCTGTTTTTACTTCGATTGTCTTTTCATTTGGAATGTTCATGATAATGACACTACGGCCATGCACGTTGATAAAGTCGTCTCCCTGCCCGGTATGTGCACAATTCTCCACTTTAATAACTCCCTTACAGTTGACGAAGTGTGAAGCGTCAGCAATAATGCTGAATACACGACCTTTGGCATCGTTTACCATCATGGAGGCATTATCCATTGTAATATTTTCCGTCCGTTCTCCCAATACGCCGTGGCTCAGACAATGATAAATCTGAAGGTCTTTCAAGACAATGTCCCGGCTGTTCCGAATATGGAATCCGACGATGGCGTAACGGGCATGAAACAGGGAAACGAAGGTACCACTTTCGGGTTTCATAGGTGTTTTCCCGTGAAAGCGTACGATTCCTCCCCCCAGTTCTTCGGCTTCCTGTTCGAATATATTACCAAGCGGGCTATCCCAACTATTGTAGACGATCTCTTTGTTTGTTTTGTCGTATAGATTATTGTATACGTTCAGAACCGGAAGCTTCCAGCCTTCGCCGAGGAAAAGAATTTTTTTGTTTTCGATCACATAAGGATAGCTTTTTCGGTCTATTTTTACATCTAGATATGTATCTGTCGACTTAGTAATTTCCGCTTGGGATATCAGTGGCCTGTCCCAGTCGACCGAGAAGTTTTTGAATAGGATATTGGAACAGGAGTCGACATGGGCTATTTCCATCCAGCCGTGGAATATGAACTCTGAATCATTCCCGTCTATTGTCAGGTCATTCATCTTTTGCAGGTCGAATCCGATACTGTCAGTCTTGTCTGCATAGCGGGTAGGCCAGAAATCATAGCGTCCTTCGGGAAAGCTGATGACTATGTCTGATTTATCTTTACAGTATTCCAACGCCTGTTTTACGGCAGGCATTACATCGGTCTGTGAGTTTGGTATCGCACCGAAACGAGTGATTGGTATTACTTCCTGTGCTGATGCCGGGATGGTGGCCAGACTGATCAGGAGGAACCATAAGAATTTGAGTTTCATGATCGTAAGTTTAATGAATTTAGCAAAGAAGTTGCCTTAAAGGTAGTTATGTTTCTACAGAATAAGGCAACTTCCGGTGTGATATTAGAATTTTATCAGAAAGAAACCGATATTGTCCAGGTCTGTTTGGTAGTACGGTTTCCGGCTATGAGCGTGTAGCTTACCGGACTGGAAAAATCTGTGTAGGTTCCCATGATCGGCTCGATCACAACACCTTCTGAAACGGCGGCGCGAGGAACGAGCCTGTTTAGGCTTGTTCCCGGAGTTGCCTTGACGGTGATGGTACCGGTTTCGCTGTCTATTTTACTTTCTATGACTACGTTTTCCCCTTTTTCATTCAATAAACTGAAAGCGGTGATATCAGTCTTGTTACTGTCGCTGGAAGGATATGCATACAAATCTGTTTTGTCGCATGACGTGCCCACGACAATAAGGAATAGCATGATTATATACTTGAAGATTTTCATAATTCTAAGATTTAAATTACCAACCTGTATTCTGTGTCATATTCTTGTTATTCCGTAATTCGACTGCGGGGATCGGCCACAGGTAATATTGCGGATAAGTAAGATATTTTGTCTGCATTAGGATCGATTCCTGTCCGAATGTTTCACGGCGATATCCGTAAAATTCAGCACCATACGGCATTGTCCGCTCATATTCATGCCAGCGTTTGTAATCCCATACCAGTACATGTTCGGCCATCAGCTCGATTTTCCGCTCATGCTTGATGATCTCCAGCATCTCGTTTTTATCGGAGCAGGCGATAGCAGGCATGTCGACTCTTTCTCTGACCATATTGACATATTTGACGGCTTCAGCCGTTTTGCCGGTTTCATTCAGTGCTTCGGCATATAGCAGGAGCATGTCGGAATAGCGTACGAGCGGGTAGTTGTTGTCGCTGTTTCCGTAATAGTAAACCGGGTTGAAATTTGTCGGGTCTACCAGCTTTTTAAAGAAATAACAGTCGTTTTCCCAGTCGGGAGCAAAGCTACGGTTGGCAGCTGCCCAATATTCACCGGGCTTTTGTAAAACCCCGTTATCGTCTTTATAGATATTGGCATTGAAGAAAGTCGCATTGAGGCGCGGATCTCTGTCCTTAAATTCCTGTTGAGGGTCATAGTCCGGACATTTACCTTCCAGCGGACTTCTCTGCATTTTGGTATTCCTGTATTCGTTCATCTCCTTGAAACTGATACCATGTGCCTGGAAGCCATGTTTACATTCATACATATCGATGTAATTCTGTTGTGCCTGCTGACCTTTCCAGCCAGGTCCGGCAAATGAGGTACTGATATTGTTGGGATGTTTGTCTTTCATGAACTGGTAAGAGAAAATGACTTCCTTGTTATCCGTTCCTTCATTGGCTGCCCAAAATATCTGGGTAAAGTTCTCTACCGGGTCCGCATCTTTCTTGAAAAGTTCGTATTTACCGCTTTTAACAATTTCCTTTAAAGCATCGGCGGCAACCTGATAATAGTCTTGCTTTCCATAAAATCCGGCGTAATGCATGGCGGCTCTGGCTTTATAGGCGTAGGCAACATATTTATCAATACGTCCGTGGGCTCCGTCCGACTGTTCTTCCGGTAATTCGCTGATAGCCTTGTCCAGTTCATTGATGATAAACTCCATGATCTGGTCGGTTGCATCCCGTGCCGGCCATTCGTCGGCAGAAAGTGTTTGGGTGATCAGCGGGACATCGCCGAAACCTTGTACGAGACGAAGATACAGGAATGCACGTATGACGCGTGCCTGACCACAATAATCGTTGTATGTCTTCTCTGCCAGCTGGTCTTTTACTTTTTCTACATTCTCAAAGAAGAAGTTGCAGTTACGGATGAATTTGTATTTCTTTTTCCAAAAATCGGCCACCCAACCATTGTCAGCTGTCAGTGTTCCGGTATTGAATGCATTAAAGCCGAACTCCCAGGGAGCTTTCAAGTACATCAGATCCGTACATAAATCCATGTAGGGAGCACCTCCGGGTTTAAATTCCCCGCTTCCGTCAAGCTCATAAAAGCATTCGTATAAACCATTTACGGCATATTCGGCATCACTTCCTTTTTGCCAGTAAGATGATTCAGACAAAGTAGTAAGAGGCCCTTTGTTCAGAAAATCGTTGCAGGAAGCCAGCAATATAACGAAGAAGAATAAAAATAATCTTTTCATGACTTGTACCAATTAGAAATTAACATTAAGTCCTATCGAATAAACTCTCAGAGTCGGATAGATATCCGGTTTCATATCTCCTTCCGGATCGTATCCGTCTAGAAAATCGGGAGCAATGGTAAACAGGTTGGTACCTGATACATACAGGCGCAATGTCTTTACCCGTATTTTAGAGGTGAAAGATTGCGGGAAGTTATATCCGATCTGTAAGTTTTTCAACTTTATATAAGATGCACTCTTTACCCAAAAGCTTGACATCGGATCGGTGTTGTGGCTGTATTCTTTCCGTAAACGAGGGTACAGGGCATCTGCATTCCGATTCTCTTCCGTCCAGCGATCCAGCTGGTTGGCATCAGGCGACCAGAAATTGTGGAAAGAGGTTCGGGTATTGCCGGATATCTGTTTATCCACATTAAAGGCTCCCTGGAAGAATACTTGCAGGTCGAATCCTTTATAGCCGAGTCCAAGATTCAAACCGAAACTGTTCTTTGTATTCCAGTTGCCTAGTTTTACGTTATCCAGGTAATCCAGTCGACCGTCTCCGTTCTGATCTTTATACATCAGGTCTCCAAGGGCTATCTGCGGAGCTACGTTTTCCAGTTTTTTGTATTCGTCCAGTGTTTTTTCGTCGTTGATGATACCGAGACACTCGTATCCGTAATAGTTACCGAGTTCCTCGCCTGGACGATATTCCGTACTGAATGCGGTTGCACGGTCTTTCAGGTCGATCACCCAGCTGTTCCAGCCTGTCAGTGAGAAGCGGGCGCTGTAGGTGAGGTCTTTCGTGAAATTACCGTTTGTTCCGACTGATAAATCAAATCCGTGACTGCCTATCTTGCCGGCGTTGACCGTTAGGTTAGCATCCGGTGCACCGATCGTTGTGGAAATAGGGACTGTTAGTAATACATCGTCTGTATTTTTCTTCCATAAGTCGATTTCAAACGTATATTTACCGTTTAGGAAGCTACCGTCCAAGCCTAGATTGTAGGAAGTGGTCGTTTCCCAGGTCAAATCTTTGTTGGCAAATTTTGCTGGTCGGGTTCCAAATACCAGTTTATCGTCGAAATTGTAATAAGCTCCGGATTCAACGCCAGGGAACCATAGGTACAGTCCTACTTTCTCTGCGTTACCTAACTGTCCCCATGAAAGACGGACTTTCAGATTGTCGATAAAGTCGTATTTACTCAGGAAACTTTCCTTACTGATATTCCATCCTAGAGAGAAAGAAGGGAATAATCCCCATTGTTTGCCTGGTGCGAAACGGGAAGAACCGTCGTAACGCAGGTTCGCTTCGAACAGATATTTGTTCATAAAAGTATAATTGGCACGACCGAAGAAAGAGACGAACGACCATTGGTCGGCTCCACCTTCATTGGTCTGGGTAGAAGCGTCGCCGGCATTCAGTTCCCATAGAGAATCATTGATAAAATTCTTTCTATAGCCTTTTATAAAGTCGCTGCGCAAGTTCTCCTGTGAGTAACCTCCCAGTATTTTGAAGAAATGGTCATGAATCGTCTTTTCATACGTTGCTGTTAATTGCAGATCGTATTTCATTTCTTTATCCCAGTTCTCCTGTAAAGAGGCTGGTCCTGACTGGGCTATCTCCTGTTTTAACGGGTCCCAAGAGGTCCAGCTACGGCTGTAGCTCTGGCTGTCCGACCATGAATAGCGGTAACTTCCCATCGCTTTGAGCGTCAGACCGCTTATGGGCTGGTATTGCAGGCTGGCCATTGTGTTCAATGTGTTCCAGTAGGTTTCTACCGGACCATATTCATTGATACTTTTTACCGGGTTACCGGTATCCCAAAGGTAACGTCCGTCTGCAAAGATCATGCTTCCCCAATTTCCGTCGGAATATTTTTCCTGTGCTGTGCTGGATGCAGCCAATACATTTGAAAATGTTCCCGACAGACCTCCGTTATCTTTATGGGTACGGATATAGTTCGACATGAACTGGAATTGTATTTTCTTGGTAATGTCGCTGGTGATGTTGGCACGCAGGTTCATACGGTCGTAATTGTCTATTTTACGGACCATCCCTTTTTGATCGACATATTCGCCGGAGACATAATAACGACCTAGTTTTCCGTTACCACTAACACTTAGATGGTTGGTAAAGATCGGGGCAACTTTCAGTAAAGTACGGTCTTTCCAGTTTGTATTCCCGTGGAAGTCGTCTGTCTGTCCATTCTTGAACATTTCCAGGTCTGTGTCACTATAGACATTACTTTTACCGTCATTCCGGTGTACTTCATTGACCAGGGTGGCGTATTCGTAAGCACTCAGTGTCTTTGGAAATTGTGCCAGTGTTTGGAGACCGACGTAACTGTCGAACTGGATCATCGGCTTGTCATCATCGATACGTCCTTGTTTGGTGGTTACCAGAATAACACCGTTGGCAGCTCTGGCTCCATAGATGGCAGAAGCAGCTGCATCCTTCAACACGGAGATTGACTCGATATCGAAAGTCGACAGATGCGACAGGGTTCCTGATGGGCTGCCGTCTATAAGAATTAGAGGTTCGGTTCCTCCATCGATTGTTCCCAATCCGCGGATCAACAGAGAGGCTGCCTTATCCGGTTCACCGGAACTTTCATTGATGGTCAAACCCGCAACTCGTCCTTGTAGTGCTGAATAGATACTTGGGCGCGGAATATTTTGCAATTCCTTGGTATTGACATTGGTCACAGCGGCAGTCATACTGGATTTTCGTTGGGTTCCATAACCTACAACGATAACTTCATCAAGCTTACCCATGCTTTCCTGCAGTTGAATAGAGACTGATGTTTGGTTGCCGATGGGGACTTCCTGCGATGTATATCCGATATAGGAGATTAGAAGTGTTGCGTTAGCTGGTAGGGAAAGAGAGAATTTACCGTCCAGGTCTGTTATTGTCCCGTTAGTAGTACCTTTTTCTACGACATTTGCTCCGATAATCGGATCACCGTTCGGATCGCTGACGGTTCCTGTTATTTTCTTTTGGGATTGCTGCAGAATTGAGGGTTGCGTTCCTTTACTCTGTTTCGACAAGATGATGTAGTTGTTTTCAAATTCATATTTTACATCTGTATTTTTAAAAACATTACTTAAAAGCTCTGTGACTTTATTGGTCCCGGCTTTTATATTTGCGACTCTCTCTGTTTCGATTTCCCGGTTGCTGTATACAACCAGGTACTCAGTCTGTTCTTCTATCGCTTTCAGAAATTGTCCGACGGTGATATTCCCTGATGCAATCTTTATTGTAACATTTTGTGCATTAGAGTTTATGGACATAAGCTGAAATGTACAGACAAATAATAGAAATAAGGAAATTTTCATGATTTTAGACCATTTGTTATGGTTTATTCTAAATAACAATAGTGCTAACAAAGGATTTCTTTTCATATCTTTGCTCTGTTAAGTGAATACTAAAATTAAAACTCGTGTTTGCTTTTCGCAACCGGCGGGTGCTGCTACACTTGCCGGTTTTTCATTTGTCATTTCTTCATAGGCATTCTTTTTAATTGTTTATACTATTTACTTGTCACCTGGAAATTATAATTGTATTCTTTTCCGGTTCTTTCTTTATTTTGAATTTATGTATTTTTTGGATGATTCGTAGAATCTCATCGACTCCGTCCAGCTGACGGAATTTACCGGTATATTCCCTGGCTTCCAAAGAAGTGTCGCTGACTATGATGTTTATGTCGTAATACAGTTCCAATCTTTTTGCTATGTCTCCGAAAGGTTCGTTTTCAAAATTGTATATTCCATCTTTCCAGAGAAAGTCTGACGGGTTCTTTATTTTTTGAACCCGCATGACACCATTTTGGTAATAGACCTGTTCATTTGGATTTAATCTGATATTTTGTGTTTCTTTTTCCGGTTCATAAACAAGAATGGAGCCTTCTATTAAACTAGCACACACATAATTTGTTTTCGGATAACAGTAGACATTGAATTTAGTCCCTACGGCCTTGATGTCTATCCCTTTTGTAGATACTATGAATGGCTTGTCCCTATCTTTGGCGATATCAAAGAATGCTTCTCCTATAAGAGTGACTCTTCTTTCTTTCCCTTTGAATTCAGCCGGGTACAGAAGGGTTGATCCGGCATTTAACCAGACATCTGTCCCGTCATTCAATGTGACACAAGCCCTTTGTCCTGAAGGTACATATAATTTATTGGGATTGACGGAGGATAGCGATTCATTGTAGTAGTAGGAACCGAACCAGCTTCCAGTAAGCATACATATAATTACGGCGGCGTAGCTGGCATACCGTAAAATTGTTTTTCGTATTATATGTTTTTTCTTATAATGTCGGAATTTCTTGTAGAAGCTGATGCCTGCTTTTTCGTCATCTTTTTGGGGTGTGATACTGAACAATGCGTGCAAGTTCTGCAGTTGGATAAAATCTTTTTTTAGTGATTCATTCTCTTTTACCGCACGCAAAAGCTCTAACCGTTCATACGAAGTCAGTTCTCCCTGGAAATATTTCTTTATTTGTTCGTTCATTTTCTGCTGATATATAAGAAAACGGGCGAGCTAAATATTTCCGCTAAAAGAAAATTTGATTTTTTGTTATTTCCTGATTACAACTTTATAAACTGCAAAGAAAAAGTAGTAAGGGAAAGTAGTCTTTCAACTCTTCCCGTAACTTTTTATAAGCGATGCCGATTTGAGTTTCAACAGTGTTGACAGAAATGTTTAATTCCAGGGCAACCTCTTTCTGCTTTTTCCCTTCAATCTTGCTTTTGATAAAGATTTCCCGACATCTTTCCGGCAGTGAAAGAATGGCATTATTCAGAATGGTTTCGATATCTTTTTCATTAAACATATTATGGTCAAATATTTCCAATGAGTCGAACTTCATCTGCATGGTCAGCCGATATTCTTCTTTGAGCTGGTCTGAAGTTTCTCTTACGACTATTTTATGGCGCAGATAATCGATACACTTGTTTTTTATTGCAGTGAAAAGAAATGCCAGAATATTTATGTGATAGGAAAGGACCTCTCTGTGTTCCCAAGCCTCCATAAAAACATCATGGACAATGTTTTCCGCATCTTCTTCCGATTGAATATATTCCAGGGCAAATCGTTTCATTTTTGGGGAATAGGTGATGTATAGCTGCTCAAAGTTCAATTGATTTTCCATTTTTATCGTATTATCTGCTTTTCCGTATGCAAATTTAAATAAATATCTTTATGAATATGTATTTCTTTTTTCTTCTCAGACTGTAACCTTTTTTTCTTTACTGCGTCAAACTAGTAAACGAAATTAATTAACAACTAAAAAATTACAGTTATGATGAATTTTATAATGATTCCGCTTATTATCGGAATAATTTGTGCCGGTATTTATGGTTTGTTTGAATTGTTTGTACGGAAGAAAGAACGTTTGGCTATTATTGAGAAGATAGGAGATAAGCTGGATCCTTCTGCCTTTGATGCTAAAATAGGTTTGCCCCGTTTGAGTACTAATTTATCTTTTAGCTCGTTAAAAGCTGGCTGCCTGTTGGTTGGAATCGGCTTGGGTATATTGTTCGGATTCTTCTTGTCGATATCTACGGTGGCATGTGATAATTATGAAATGCGAAGTGCTGTGTATGGAGCATCGGTCCTGCTATTTGGCGGTCTCGGACTAATTGTTGCTTTTATTTTAGAAATGAAACTTTCGAAGGACAAAGATAAATAATTTAGGGAGTTGCAATCAATTGTTTACTTTTGATAAATTATTCATCCTTGATCTGAGTGATTATGAAGAAATAGTAGAGAATAACATTTATCTGCTATTCTCTACTATTTCTTATTTGATAATCATAGTCTCTTTTATAAGTAAATCTCCCCGAAAAACTCCGGACGATGGAAATCCGGTGCCGGAACATCGATCGGACTCCAACTTACGAAATGCGGAAATTCTGTATCGTCTGCGCATTTATAGAAGTTACCCAGTATTTTTTCCGGCAGGTTATTCGGATCGAGCCCCATCAACTGGAATGGGATGGCAACTACCAGTTCCCAGGAGTATACCCCTTTCTTCTCGGCAAACGGTTTGTGCTCCAATGTGGAATATCTGCGGATGGATGCATACTCGTCGGAGTTCAGCGATCTTTTGATATCGCGTGATTGGCGGCGTGCTGCATCACAGGTGCCGATACAATTGAATTCAAAATTCATATAGTTGTGATCTTCTATGGTTTTCATAAAAAACTCTACACAACTATCGGTATAAACAGGTGATCCGTCTGTGCTGTGTACAGCTTTCAGGGAATTGCCTTTTACAAAATAACGAATATATAAATTCGTGTCTGTTCGAGCAATATCAAAGGCTACAATTGGTTTGTAAGGATATTCTTCCCAATTGATCACATCGATATACTCTCGCTGGGCCTTACTCTCCAGCAGATATCCTGCGGATGATAAATCCAGTACATCCAGCGTCACTAAATACGGTACTTTAAGCTTCTTCATGTTAATTATAGATTTGGAGCAACGGCAAATGGAAATATGAGGTGAGGAGCACGGATAATACTCCTACAATAGCCAAAACAATGATGACTGTCCCTACAATCCGATTCAATAACCATATTCCTCGTACATTAAACCATTTTTTCAATTTGGCAACTATATATGTGATTCCGAACCACCATAAGACGGCACCTACACCAATGCATGCAATCCCCCCCAATAACATCCAAACGGAATGATCTGGTAGCACAAATCCAAAGCGTGCAAACAAGCCTATATATAGAAGCACGATTAAAACGTTGCTAAAGGTAAGAAGAAAAGCTGTAATAAAATCCTGTGTGAACGATAACTTTTTTTCACGTTGCTTTTTTAAGTTTTTTACAGGATTGGATTGGTATATATAGTAACCGAAAAGTCCTAAGACAATACTGCCCATTAGCTGGAGAGGAGCCTGGTTGGCTTCTACGAAATTAACGACAACTCCCATGCCCAAACAGGTAAGAGTTGCGTATATGACATCTGATAGGGCTGCTCCCAGACCGGTAACGAATCCGTGCCAGCGTCCTTTATTCAATGTTCTTTGTATACACAGCATTCCGATCGGACCCATAGGGGCTGATACGAGTATGCCTATCACAATTCCTTTACTAATAAGTCCCAGCATTATCTTTTATTTTCTGCCCAATTGACTGCAAAGATAGTGTCTATTCGTTGATAAAAAAAGGTAAAAACATAAAAATGGTCTGGAACAAAAGTCCCAGACCATTGATTTATAATTTGACCGGGTTATCCGGATTATTTAGGTTTGACAGTATTGTTACGTACTCCTTTCAGAATTCCCTGCAGTTGATAAACGATTTCCGGACGTTTTTCTGCCAGATTATCCTGTTCGCCGACCTGAGTCATGTCGTATAGCTGAGGGGCTTTCGAGTAGCCAGTCTCGATCTTTGGTCCCCAGGGTACCATTTTCGGTCCGTCGCTGGTTTCAATATACTTCCAGTCTTTCGTACGGACTGATAAAGTATGGTCGGATGCCTGTTCGATAACCCATGGGCGATCGGCATTGTCCGTTCCCAGCAAGGTTCCCAGATAATTGTAACTGTCAGGAGCAGCGCCTTTAGGAAGTACAGAACCTGTCAATGCGGCGAGTGAAGCGAACCAGTCTACCTGTGACATTAAAGCATCTGATACTTTCCCTTTTTTTACTTCTTTCGGCCAGCTGACGATTGCGGGAATACGTGTTCCGGCTTCGAATGCGCTGTATTTTCCTCCGCGTAACGGACCACCCGGTTTGTGGTCACCCAACAGTTCTTCCGCCTGGTCTGCATAACCGTCATCTACAACCGGACCATTGTCGCTGGAGAGGATAATCAATGTATTTTCCCTTAACCCTAATCTTTCCAGTTCGTCCAGTATTTGTCCGACACTCCAGTCGAACTGTACGATGGCGTCGCCTCTGAGTCCCATTGGATTTTTTCCTCTGAAACGTTCATGAGGGAAACGAGGTACGTGTACGTCATTTGTGGCGAAGTACATGAAGAATGGTTTGTCTTTATTCGCCTTGATGAAGTCGAGGGCGTGGGTTGTGATGGAGTCTGCCAGGTTTTCATCTTTCCATAATGCCTTGCCTCCGCCTTTCATATAACCGATACGTCCGATACCGTTGACGATTGCCATATCGTGGCCATGACTGTGTTTCAGATTATAAAGCAGTTCCGGATGGTCTTTGCCCAACGGCTCGCCTTCAAAAGGTTTCTGATAGCTGACTTCGATAGGTGCAGACGGGTCGTAGTTGGCTACTTTTCCGTTTTCTATGAATACACAAGGAACACGGTCGGCTGTAGCAGCCATGATATAGGAATAATCGAATCCAAGATCAGCCAATGCGGCAGGCAGAGGGGCATTCCAGTCCTGTTCGCCTGTTTTATCGCCCAGTCCCAAATGCCATTTGCCTAAGGCAGCAGTTGTATAGCCTGCGCTTTTGAACATATCGGCAATGGTATACCGTTCCGGACGGATGATCATTCCGGCATTTCCGGCAGCAATGTCTGTTCCCGGCCTGCGCCATGCATATTCTCCGGTAAGCAGCGAGTAACGCGAAGGCGTGCTGGTAGCCGCTGTTGCGTGAGTGTTCGTAAAGCGGATGCCACTGTTTGCCAGTTTGTTGACATTGGGTGTTTGTACGCGGGTCGCGCCGTAACATTCCAGGTCGCCATAACCCAGGTCGTCAGCGTAGATGAAAATGACATTCGGAGTTTTTGTCTCTTTTGCTTTTTGAGCATGGGAGGTGGTCGGGGAGACAAGGAATGCTCCCAGTCCGAAACCGATTAGTACGTTTGATTTCATAATATTTTTAGTCTATGTAAGTTGTCTTTTTTTGTTTAGCTCATAAATATCTGCATTTTTTTAATAATAGCCTTACTATCTTTTGCTTTTTTACGGATATAGTCTATTTATTTAAAATGGCAGACTGGATTTCCTGCTGAATTTTAGGATGCTTTATCCTTGGATCATTGTATTTTTCTCCATACTTATTTAATTGGGAGGCTAATTCTGAGACAACCTTTCTATATGCCGGATCCCGATAATGATTGATCAATTCATCCGGGTCTTTTTTCAGATCGGTCAGCCAGGGAACATCCTGTTCGTTCTCGGAATAAGTTAGTTTATAGTCGGGAGTTACAGCCGATATCCATAAACTACGGTTGCTGGTAGCCGGATCATCCCAGTCTCCTTTTATAACCTGCGTAGTCGAACGCATGAAAACAATATCTTCAACTTGCTTTGGAAGATTTTCTCCTTTCCATAATGGGGAGAGATCCCGTCCTTCAAGTTTAGCCGGTGAATGTATTCCACAGAAAGATAAAATACTGGGGGTGAAGTCGACTACGGACATGACATGGTCTATTTTATGATTTATTTTTACTCCTTTCGGATAACGTACGACGAAAGGTACACGGGAAGAGCCGTCAAGTGGAACGCCTTTGTTTATCAATCCATGTTCTCCGCACATGTCTCCATGGTCGGATGTAAATATGACGATTGTTTTTTCCAGGATGCCTGAATCGGAAAGTGTTTGGATAAGTTTACCTATATTATCATCGATACATTTGATCATACCGAAGTACTGTGCCATATCTTCCATCCGGTCTTGGGGCAGGTTGGCTCCGTGTGACCATGCGGGTAGGTTGGTCGTATCTTTTTGCGCTGTTCGAGGTTGTTGGAATGTAAAATGTTTGTACATCGTATCATAAGGTGACCTGACCAGATTCGCGCTATGGGGATCCGGCAAACTTAATACACAGCAGAAGGTTGTATCTTTGTGTCGCTGTATATAATCGATTGCTTTGCCGGTCAGATAATCGGTTGGGAAATTTGTCGAATCGGTCTCGGACATATCCGCTTTAGTGATAAACTCTGGTCCGTTTTCGGTCTCTATGATCTTTTTCCAGTGTCCCCGGTTATACATAAACCGGTTATCGTTGAAGCCATAATCTTTGTGAGGATGCCATTCCGGACGTCCTTTGCCGTTTAAATGTAGTTTGCCTATATAACCGGTGTCATATCCGTGTTCTCTCAATATGTCAGCGAAGGTCGGTACGTTAAGAATCATGTCGTTTGTTAATACTCCGTTATTCTGAGGAAAATATCCGCTGAGGAATGATCCCCGACTGGGGGAACTGACTGGCGTAGTGGCATAACAGCGCATGAAAAGAATCCCGTTGGATGCCATGGCATCTATATTTGGTGTTTCTACCGCAACCTCTTTTCCCCATGGGAAAGCCTGGTCTTCGGATAAATATTGCCTGTAACAACCTAGTGTACGGAAATTTTGTTCGTCCGTATGGATAATTAAAATATTGGGTTTCTCCTGAGCCGCAATATTTATCGCTCCTGTTATTAAGAGCGGAGATATGAAGGATAATTTTCTGATATTTTTCATACTTGCTTATGTATAAAAGAAGGTGTTACAAAATACGGCCTGTTCCCGTGATAACCAGGGAACGTATTGGGGTAGGTCATATTCTTTTTGCAACACCTTCATAAATTGATTATCTTAAATTCGGATTGATGTCTTGTTCTGATTGAGGAATAGGCCATCTATAATCCTGATTGTTGCGGAAGGCACGTGTGTTGACATACCATCTTCCATATTTGTCTACTTCCCCGTTTTTGTTCGGGCTTGTCCTAATGGAACCGGGGAATGGTGCTCCATAGATATCACCTTTTAAAACTTCATGGGCAATACCCCAGCGAAGCAAATCCCAGTATCTGATTCCTTCCATTGCCAGTTCGATCCGACGTTCATTGCGTAATATCGGGCGGAGTCTATCCGGATTTGTTTCCGTGACCGGAGGCATGTTTACTGAAGCTCTCCCTCTAATCTGGTTGATAGTTGCATCCAGAAGGGACTGGCTGATCGCTTCGCCAGCTTCCAGCTTAGCTTCCAGATAACTGAGCAATACCTCTGCATAACGTATGATAGGCAGATCTCCACCATAACTAAGTACATTCCCGGTGTAGGTTTCATCCATATATTTTCTCATCAGGAAACCGGTTTGCGTGGTTTGCCCGCTGCCGATACGATCGGATCCTAATTCAGAATCAGGGTGACAGTTGTAGATGCCTCCCCTGAAAGGTGCACCGTTATACAATATCGTGTAATCCAGTCTGGGATCGCGGTTCTCTCCCAAATTATCAGGGTTGTATAGCGGGTTGTCATAACTGAATGGGGTGCCATCCTTAAAAGGATAAGCTTCAAACAGATCGGCTGTGATATTGATCAGACACCACCCTCCTTCTGTCCGGGAGAAAGCATGCTGTGGCAGTGCACTTCCTGCCATATCCTGTAAGTACTGCATAGAAAAAATATTTTCCGAGCTTCTTTCATTGGACTGAAGGAAAATGGATTGATAATCCGGGTCGATTTTATTATCCCCGTATGAGATGATCTCTTCGTATGCCTTTGCCGCTTCCGGATATTCTTTTGCAGCCAGGAAAGTTCTACCCAGAAAGGCTAAAGCAGCCTGCTTGCTTGCACGTCCGGCCTCGTCCGATTTCAAATCTTTAAAACGGGGCAGATCGGCGGCGGCTTCTTTAAATTCCTGTGTAATAAAAGAAAGGATATCTCTTTGGGAAGTTTTTTCTACAATATTCGCTTCATCACGTGTCAGCACTTTGGTAACTAAAGGTACATCTCCAAAGAATTGTGACAGGTAGAAATATTGGGTCGCCCGTAAAAAGCGTGCTTCAGCTTTGAATCTGGCTACGATTTCCGGGGCGGAGTTCAGGTTATCTATTCCTTCTAGAAAATAGTTGCAACGGGTGATTTTGGAATATGAGTTACTCCAGTAGTTTTTGATAAAAGCATTATTAGGCATAAGGGTTCCATCTGTCATTTTATGAAAATTGGAACTGGAGCCGCGTCTGTCGTATGCATTATCAGTCGGAAATTCAAAAAAGAGCAAACCGCCGTAAGACCACCAGTCGCCGGGACTATACTCAGCAGCATTGAAACTGATACTTCCCCGATACAGTCCGGTGAGAGCCAGTTGAGCATTTTCTTCATCTGTCCAGAATGCGTTCTCTGCATATTTATCTAACGGATTTCTTTCCAGATCGCAGGAAGTCAGTAAAGAGAATACTGCTATTACATGTAAAATTATATATTGTATGCGTTTCATATCTATTAGAAATTAAAGTTTACACCAAATGTATAAGTCGCCAGGATCGGGTAATATTGACCTCCGGTATTGATTTCCGGGTCCCATCCTTTTCTGTATTTATTCCATGTTAATGGATTTTCAGCCTGTACGTAGATTCGTAGTCCTCCGAGTTTTGCCGCTTGCATGAGTTTCTTTGGCAACGAATAGCCCAATTGGATATTTTTTAACCGGATATAGGAAGCATCTAATATCCAGAAATCGGATGTTTGGATATTCGGACCGATCGTATTACTTAACTCTTCCAATCGCGGGTAAGCCGGATAACGTGTCGGATTAGCCGGATCGAAACGTCCTTCGGCCTGCCATACCTGAACATTTCCGTTCTGTCTGAAAGCATAACCTGCATAATTTTCCAGCAATCCTTTTACGCCGGCTACTCCCTGGATCAGTACTGAAATATCAAAACCTTTGTATTCTGCTCCTAGATTCAGGCCGAATGTGAATTTAGGAATACGTGAACCTAATGGAACACGGTCGTAATTCGGATCGATCACGCCGTTGGGAACTCCGTCCGGTCCGCTTATATCCTTATAACGGATATCGCCTGGTTGAGGTTTCGGAGTTACTTTACTCTGATCATACCACGCATCAATATCTGCCTGGTCGAGGAATACACCGTCAGTCAAATATCCGTAATACATTTGTATAGGCTGACCTATAAATAAATTACTGCCGTTACCGACCATACCATTCAACTGTTCGACGTTACCTACGCCAAGGGTTAACAATTTGTTCTTAATGACTGTCAGGTTTGCATTGACATTATAGGATACTTCACCGATCTTGTTTCGGTGCCCTATTTCAAATTCCCATCCCTGGTTTTTTAGTTTACCGGTATTCATCTCCGAAATCTCAAGTCCCAGGATAGAAGAAACACTTCCGCTGGGTTTATATAGGATATCATATGTCTTTCTGTAAAAATAGGATGCGTTGAAACTTAATAAACCATTCCAAAAGATACTTTCAAATCCACCGTCGATCGTCTCAGTCTCTTCCCATTTGATGGTTGGATCAGTAGCTGTTTTAATGGCAGCACCCTGGCTGAAACTTTCACCGAACGGAAAATTCTGTCCTAACTCATAAACAGACTGGTACGGATAGTTGCCGATATTCTGGTTTCCTAACCGTCCCCACGACACTTTCAGTTTCAGATTGGAAATCCAGTCGAGTGATTCATGGTCTTTCATAAAATTTTCTTCAGAAATTCTCCAGCCTCCGGCTATGGAAGGGAAGAAGCCATATTTTTGATTTTTAGGGAATCTGGAAGAACCATCATAACGTAATGTCGATTCTATTAGGTATCGTTCATCAAAATTGTATTTAACACGACCAAATATAGACTGTATAGCCCAAGCGTTACCTCCACCAGATGATTTTTGATTATCTGGTGAGCCTGCATTTAGGTATGGCAGGTCGTTTCCTGGAAACTTGTCTCTTGATCCTTGTAAATCAGTGTAATCCTGTTGTTCCCATGAATAACCTGCTAAAACTCCAAAACTGTGTTTATTGATTGTTTTATTATAGTCAGCAGTTGCCTGAAATGTTTTATAGATGGTTTTTGTCATTTTATGTGTCAGCATAGAAGGACTAACTGATAAATCATCTGCAAGTTTCATTGTAGAACGATAGGTTCTCTCTTCTCCGTTTGTATATGTGTAGGCTCCTATAGCTGATACTTTTAAATCGTTTATCGGTGTATAATCGAGCCGGATGTTGGCATTGACTGAAAACTTAGGATTTGTGTAGAAAGATGAACTTTTGATCCAGCCGGGAGGTGTTCCGTTCAGGTCACGTCCAACCCCGAATGTGCCGTCTGATAAGACGCTAGGCCAAATGCCCGGATGACGAAGGGCAAATTCTATAATTTTCATCATATTATCTGTTCCGTCTGTTCCGGGTCCTGTCGGCTCATTTCTTTCTCCGTACACTCCGGATAGACGGGTAGTCAGTTTCAAACGGGGGATGATCTCATTGATCAGATTGACGCGTGCATTGTATCTACTATAATCATTTTTTTCTACAAGTCCATTCTGACGCATGTAGCCGAAAGAAACCATATATTTATTTTGTGCATTCCCTCCGTTTAAAGTCAGGTCATGCCCAGTCTGAAAACCTTTTCTGGAAAAGACTTCATCCAGATATCTGCTGTTTGAATAATGGTCCGGATCACTTCCGTCTTTTAATTTCTGTATTTCGCTGGCAGTGTAGACTTCTCTTCCTGTCGCTTCATTGTATAATGTCGCATATTGCCAGGTGTCGATAAATTCCGGTAATTCAGTTGCCGTATTGAAACCGGCATATCCGTTGTAGCTAACTGATATTTTACCTTCTTTACCTGTTTTTGTCGTAACAAGAATAACGCCGTTGGCAGCTCTTGAACCATAAATGGCAGCAGTCGAGGCATCTTTCAATACGGATATGCTTTCCACATCTTCCGTATTAATGTCATTCAGTGAACCGGGTATTCCGTCGATCAGGACCAGCGCATCCGATTTGTTGTCTTCTCCTCCGAAAGAGCCTACGCCACGTACACGGATTTCTCCGCCACCTTGGCCGGGACGTCCCGAGCGTTGGATAACAGTGACACCTGACATTTGCCCGGTCAGTGCATTGGAAAGCATCGGACTTGAACGATTCTGCAATTTTTCACCGTTGATCTGGGCGATGGAACCGATTACATTTACTTTCTTTTCAGTGCCGTATCCAACAACAACGACCTCGTCCAATGCTTGTGAATCTTCGTTTAACTGGACTGTCAGGTTGGTTTTGTTACCATCAACTGTTATTTCTTTTGTTTGATAGCCTATATAAGAGATTTGCAGCTTGCTTCCCAGAGGAACTTCCAGCGTGAAAGAACCGTTCAGGTCTGATATAACCCCGTTCGTGCTTCCTTTGACAATGACATTGGCACCGATGATAGGCTGGCCTGTTTCATCCAGAACAATACCTGATATCTTTTTAGATTCATTTTTAGAGGAAATTGGGGCAGATGTGATGATGATATAGTTTCCTTCAATCCGGTAAGTAAAATCCGTACCTTTTAAAATGTCAGCCATGACGGATGACAGATTTTGATTGTCGAAATTCTGCCCAATTTTCCTATTGACATCTAATTTTGTTTGATTGTAGGAAATACTTAAGCCACTTTGTTTCTCTATCTCCCCGAATATGTTTAATAATGTTTTGTTATTTCCGGAAATCGTGATTTTCTGATTCTGCCCAAGACATATCATTGTAGTAGAGAAGGTTAACAAGGCTAAAAGGAATACTCTACGGAATTTTGTGAGCATTTTATAACTCTTTTGATTGTTTATTTTCATACATTTGTAAATTAATCAATGAATATTAAATTTAAGATCCCTAAGATTTTAAGTGTTGAGTTCTTGATTTCGGGGGTCCGGGAATGGTGTCGCAATTATTCTCCGGTCCCTTTTTTTGCATCTTATTTTGCTCCTTTCTTCTTTAGTGAATTGATAGTGATTATATTGTCTTCTATATGATAGTTCAATCCGTCCACAGTCAGAGTGAGAATCTTCATAACCGTATTAATATCTTCATTCCGACGGAACTTTATGGTGTATAGATCCTGGGTAAACAGATGTGGATTGATCACGAAATCTATAGCATAATTTCGTTGGATACTGGCCAGTATCTCTTTAAGTGGCTGATTGATAAAAACTAGTTTTCCTTTTATCCAGCTGGAATAATGAGTGGCATCGATATGTCTTTTTTCAAACATGTCTGTTTTACTGTTATATTCCAATTGTTCATCAGGGGATAAAAAGAATGCATTTTCTGTGTTATCAATTTTATTGACCTTAACAGCCCCGTTTTCAAGAGTCGTTGTAATCCTGTCACTTTCAGAGTAAGCCTGTATATTGAATTTTGTACCGAGAGCTTGTACTCTCAGGTAACTTGTACTGACAATGAAAGGATGTTTGGGATCTTTTTTTACAGTGAAGTTCGCTTCACCTATTAGAAAGAGAGTACGAGTATCTCCTTTAAACTCTTTCGGATAGATAAGGATACTTCCCGAATTAATATTTACTTTTGAACCGTCGGGGAGTGTCAGTTCCTGCTTTTCCCCTTCCGGTACAAAGCATTGGATCAGTTCCTGATCTGATTTGTTGTGCTGGATATACAGGTATGAACCGACCATGGATAATAATGGAATGATCAGGATTGCGGCAATTCTCAATAGTTTATATGACAGACTATACTGTTTCTGTGGAGACTTCTTTAATCCTATTTTTTCTTGTGTCGCTTTCAGTGAGCGGTAAGTTTCTGCCGTTGCTTCTGTCGGATATTTTTCCCAAATAGCATAAAGAACTTCTTCCTTTTCTTTCTTTTTGGAAGGAGCGATCAACCAGTGCCATACCTTATTCCGGAGTTCCGGATCGAAAGTGTGATTGACCAGATTATGTAATATTTTATATGTTTTCGACATGTGTGTATGCTTTCCGTTTACTATAGGATACGTGAAGTGGGAAACACACACAGTCAAAAAGAAACTTTTTTCAAAATAATTTTAAATGATATTTCCCCAATAAGTGATTATAAAGAAACCGATAAGTTTGCGGATGTCAGCCAGTGCCAGCGTGAGGTGATTTTCGACAGTCCGTTTACTGATTGCGAGCCGTTCTGCTATTTCTTCGTTGGATAATCCTTCCATACGGCTCATTTGGTAAATTCGTTTTCGTTGAGACGGCATTTTTTCAACAGCAATAGAAATAAGGTATTCCAGCTCCTTTGCATATATTTCTTCTTCAATGCTGTCATTATTAGTAGGGAATAATAAGGAACGCTCGGTCTGCTGTTGCTGATAATCTTTGAATAACAAGTTACGTTCGATGTGGCGGAAAACGGTGTTTTTTGCTATGCGGAACAGATAAGCGTTCAGGTTATCGATACAGGTTAACTGCTCCCTGTTTTGCCACATGGATACAAAGATATCCTGCGAAATATCCTCAGCCTCTTCTCCGTTTTGCAGGATTCCGCTGATGAATCCTTTTATTCGTGGAAAATAATGCAGGAACAATGCTTCGAATGCTTGTTCATCGCCCTTGCTGACAGCTTCTATGTATCCTTTTTCGGTGGCAGAATCCATTATGATGTTTGTGATTTCTTTCTTGTGACAAATATACGATAAATATTGGTAAGGCAACTTTATATTTTTTTTAGGAATTTGTTTTGTGATTGAATAATAAGGTGTACTTTCGTGGATAACTATAATATTATGGATAAAGACTTCAATTACGATTTACTGCCGCATGATTTTGCACATTGTCTGAATAACACGTGTAAACTGGCCAATGAGTGTCTTCGTTGCAGAGCAACACAGTATATACCGGCGGAACGCAGAACGGTTACTATCATTAATCCGGCGCAAACTAATCCTGCAAGTGAAGAATGTCCCTTCTTCAAGTTCGACCAGGTACAGCAATTTGCTTTGGGTATGACCAATTTGTTGGCGCATATACCCCATAACGATGCGGTTGTTATCAAACAGCAGATGCTGGCTTATTTCGGACGGACACATTTTTACCGCCTTTGGCGTAAAGAACGTTTTTTCACTCTCGAACAACAGGAATATGTTCGCCAACTATTCCTTAAACGAGGTCTTCAGGAGGCTCCGGTGTTTGATGAATATGTCGGACAGTACGAGTGGTAAAAACTAGATGCTTAAAAGTGTTTCACCCTAATGGAACAACTGTTTCTTCGTAATGAAACAAGTGTTTCACTAGGGTGAAACAAAAAAGGCAGTGTAGTTTAACGATTTTAGTTGACTACTTTCTGTCCAATCTATAAAAAGGGTTGTCCCTTTGGCTGTAATAGTATTTTCCTTTCTTGAATAATGAGCATGAATGATGAATCTTAAATAGAGAAAAGATACGGATGTAACATACGACAGAGTTCTCTAAGAACTCTATTACTAAACACTTTCGACAAAAGTATTAATATTTTATTATATATCGTTATTTTACGTCAAAAAAGCAGTAAAAAGCTAATATTTTAACAATTTAAATACAAATACAGCATTTAATCCCTACTTGTCGATACAATATATGTTAACTTACGCATAATAAAAGATTGTGCAAACTAAATGAAAATTTAGTCAAAAACAGGTTTGTTGTTATTGAGCAGTCATTATAAGTGACAGAGAAACAGTATAATGGTAAATATACATACGACACAGTTCTTAGAGAACTATGTCTAAAGATTTAAGAAACGCCAAATTCTAAGGAACTTTTACTAAGCTTTGTATTAGAAAGAGTGTAGATTAATTTAATTTTTGTGTGTTTATGGTGAAAAAATCAAAAATGGCAAAAGTTCTGCTGCTTTCCGTTTTGTTTGGAACGACGGGATTAGCCAGTGCAGCAGTAAATCCATTTATTTCTGCTTCGACGATAGCACAGCAGAATGGAAAACTAACAGGAGTTGTGAAAGACGACATGGGACCCGTTGTTGGTGCTTCCATCGTTGTTAAAGGTACTACAAATGGTACAATCACAGATATGGATGGTAAATTCTCTCTCGATGGTGTGTCTAAAGGTACTGTGTTGGAGGTCTCTTTTGTAGGTATGGCTACGCAGACAATCACTTGGGATGGTCATAGTGCGTTGAACATACAGTTGAAGAGTGACACTCAGGATTTGGATGAGGTTGTTGTTGTTGCTTATGGTACAGCAAAAAAGTCTTCATTTACAGGTTCCGCATCAGTTGTCAAGGCTGAGCAGTTGGAAAAGATTTCCGGTTCCGGCTTTGTTGAGTCGTTGCAGGGTATGAGTGCTGGTGTAAATGTGTCTAATAATGCAGGAACCCCAGGTGCCGATCCGCGAATCCAAATCAGAGGTATCGGTTCTATGTCCGGTAAGACAGTGCCTTTGTATGTTGTTGACGGTATGCCCTATGATGGCGCATTGAATTCGATTAACCCTTCAGATATTGAATCTATGACCGTGCTGAAGGATGCTGCCGCTTCTTCCCTTTACGGTTCACGTGCTGCAAACGGTGTAGTTGTTATCACTACGAAGAAGGGGAAACAGGGAAAGCCGACAATCAGTTTCCGTGGATCCTGGGGTACTTCCGACCTGGCTGTGCCGCATCCAACCAAGGCTGATCCTTATCAGCAGATGACTACTGTCTGGAGATCTATTTATAACGACCAATATTATAAATATGGTAAGAGCATGCAGGAAGCAGGAGATTTTGCTTCTCAGACTATGCTTTCGCGCCACGTCGTACCCCGTACAAATTCAAAAGGAGAGACTGTTTATGTCACACCGTTTAAATGGATAGGTGATGTTTCCAAATACGTGTTGCATGATGGCCAGGGTAATTGCTGGGCCAATCCTGATTTGGAGATGGTTTGGGACGAAAAGGACTACGATTGGTATGATGCTGTTTTCGATAAGAAACTTCGCCAGGAATATGGCTTGGATTTAAGCGGGTCAAGTCAGAATGGCAAAACGCAGTATTTTACTTCTCTTGGTTTCCTGGATGACAAGGGATATGCGAATAATGACTTTTATAAACGTTATTCATTCCGTGCGAATGTAACTTCAGAAGTCAACAGCTGGCTGTCGATGGGAGGAAACGTAGCCTACTCGTATGCCCGTAAGAATACGAGGGGATACGGACGTGCTTTGGTATTCTCCAATACGATGAACTCTCCTTGGTTGCGTAATGCAGACAACACAGCTTGGTGTGTTTCAGAGAAAACAGGTGAACGCATGTATGACTATGCTAATAATAACGCATATTTCTTTGGAGAGAATCCGGTAGGTCGAGGTGATTACTGGAATAATTCGAATGATGAAAGTTTTAACAGCAGCGAGTTCTCAACGGTGTCTGCTAAATATTTTGCAGAAGTAAAACTTCCATTTGACTTGAAGTTTCGTACAGGTGTTAATTTGGATGATAACACAATGAATGAATATGGATATGATTCTGCTATTCATGGTGACGGCGGACAGCTTGCCCCTTATGGCGTGACAGTCAAGACAAACGGTGGTTCGGCTACGCGTAAAACAACAAAGACAACTTCCATAACATGGAATAACCTGTTGACTTGGGATAAGACATTCGGCGATCACAATCTTAATGCGATGCTTGGCCATGAGTATTACCACTTCAATCAGCAGTATACGGAAGCTTACGGTGAAGGCATCATGCAATTGGGACAATATGAATTGGCTTCAACCACAATGAATTGGAGCAATACTTCAAACCGCATACGTTATGCGTTGCTGTCATTCTTCGGTAAACTTGATTATAACTATGCGAATCGTTATTATCTGTCTGCTTCTTACCGTCGCGACGGATCTTCCCGATTCAGCAAGGATAGTCGTTGGGGTGACTTCTTCTCTGTTGGTGGTTCCTGGCGTATCTCCAAAGAAGCGTTTATGGAAGGAACGAATGACTGGTTGGATAACTTAGCATTGCGAGCAAGTTACGGTACTACCGGTAATGATAAATTGTATAGTAGTGGCAATGAGATTTGGTATGCTTATCAGGCTTATTTTACAAGCGACAACCTGTATGGTATGCCTGGCTACAAGCCATCGACAATTGCTACTCCTAATTTGAAGTGGGAAAGAAACAAGCAATTCAATGTTGCCGTCGACTTCAGTTTCTTGAGTCGTTTGAGCGGTACCGTTGAGTTCTACACTCGTAATTCTGCCGACTTGCTTTATTATAAAGAATTGCCTCTTTCTGCTCAGGTAGGTGATGCAAATGGTATCAATACTAATTTGGGCAATGTTAGGAATCAAGGCGTTGAAATTACCTTGAATGCTACTGCAATAAAGAATCGTGACTTCGAATGGACAATCGATTTCAACTTCTCAACTTTGAGCAATAAGGTTACTTATTTGCCAAGCGGTCCTTACAATTATTCATCCCGTGCGGGTTATCGTATGGAAGAGGGTAAATCATTGTATGAATTTTATATGCCGAAAAATGCAGGTGTCAATCCGGAGAATGGTAATATGCGTTATTGGATCAGAGATGGCAAGGACGGCTGGAAAACAACCGAGAATTTTTCTGATGTGACTACTGACGATTATCAATGGTTGGGCTCTTCCATTCCTAAAGCGTTCGGATCTATCACCAATAACTTCAAATGGAAGGACTTCGATGTTTCCATGATGTGGTATGCTTCTTTCGGAGGAAAGATTTTCGACTATGGATGGCTGGAAGGTACAACTGTTCGTAATGGTTGCGGTCTTTTCTGGGATCAAGTCGAAGGCAAGGTTTGGGAGAAACCGGGTGACGAAGCATTGTTCCCCCGTTGGTCAGGAGATGATTATTCAAGCACACGTAAAACAACGGATTTTTATCTGTTCAAAAACAACTTCTTCCGTTTGCGTAACCTGACTGTCGGTTATACTCTTCCAAAAGCATTGACTGAAAAATTACATTTGTCTCATTGCCGTTTGTATTTGACGGGCGATAATTTATTTACATTAGGTTCTGCGGCTAAACGTCATACGGATCCTGAAACAGAAATAGATGGAGACAACTACAATGGTAACTCAGGCGGTATACAAACAGCAAGACGTGTATTCATGGGTGGTATTCAAGTTTCATTTTAATTAAAGTAAGATTTCGATATGAAAAAGATATATAAAACATTAGGGGTTCTTCCTTTAGCCTTCTTGATGTTGTCGTTAGGTAGTTGTAACGATCAACTTACGACGGATGATGCTCAGAGAGTTTCTTCAGAAACTGTACTTTCAAGTACGACAGGATTGAATATGGTGTTAAGGTCGGGGTATTACGGACTATTGTTGGGTGGTAGTTCTTATTACGACCAGGTGACAGCTAACTATACAGGTATGCCTGGTTTGGCTATGCATTATGATGTAGGCGGTTCGGACATTCTTTGTACTGGTAATTATGGCGGTGCTCCGGATGCATCTTATAAATATCTTCAGGATCGTACACTGGCTACAGGTCATGCTCACTATTTGTGGAGTAAAATGTATAAGATCATCAATGAGGTGAACCAAATACTTGATGCGCTTCCTGACGCTACAGGCAGCGAAGAGGAAAAGAACAAGATTGAGGGACAGGCGTTGGCTATGCGTGGTATCAGCTATTTTAACTTGATTGTCAATTACCAGCAGACATATGCTATTGCTAAAGACAAGCGAGGGGTTATCTTGCGTACTTCAGCCAGTGATCCGGATGAAATGGGATTTTCCACCGTGCAAGCATGTTATGATCAGATCGTAAGTGACTTGAGCGGGGCTAAGGCTGCTTTGTCAGGTTTTAAGCGCAGTGAAAAATGGGAAATTGATGCAAATGTGGTTTCCGGTATCCTGGCACGCGTTTATCAGGTTATGGGAAATTGGCAAAATGCGCTTGCCGAAGCTTCGTCGGTTTATCAAAACTATGGTACACTTATGACGAAAGAGGAATGGTATGGCGGCTTCGACGACTTGGTGGCTAATAATTGCCAGGAGTTGGTTTGGGGCGTTAAGTTCACCAACTTGAGTAACTTGTCTACTTGTACATCATTCAATTTCTGGTATAATCAAGACCCCAGTTATGGTGAAGGTATGCAAGACGGTCCGATCTACAACTTTATAAATTTGCTGGTAGACCAGAAATATGTGGATCTGTTTGATGAAACAGATTACCGTGGAGCACGTTGTGACAAGACGGCTGGTGTAACAGATGAAGATGAAAAGGCTGTGATGTTTTGGCATCGCACAGGTAATGCCGATCCTGAAATAAATACAAAATGGGCTTACAATAAAATAAAGTCTTATGGTGATGGCGGTGGCGCAAAACAATCGCATTCATACGATATTGATTTTCCATTGATGCGCGGTTCGGAAATGTTGCTTATCATGGCTGAGGCAGAAGCCAACTTGGGTAATACGGGACAGGCTTTGACTTATCTGAATACGCTTCAGGCAGCTCGTGAAGCCAAACTGACTACTGCTGCCGACAAGCAAACATTACTAAATTCTATCTATGTGGAGCGTAGAAAAGAGTTACTGGGTGAAGGTTTGACCGGTATATACGACCTGCTTCGCTTGCAACAGCCTTTGGTTCGTTATGGTTCTTCTGCTTCTAATCCGGGAGGACACTTCGCTTCCGGTTTGGGTAATTTGGATGGTTATAATGGCTCCGATGTGGAACCGAAAGGTACATTGCCTTCAAACGATTATCGTTTTATCATACAAATTCCTCATAAGGAGTTTTCTAACAATTCCGTAATCAGTGAGGCTGATCAAAACCCGTTCAGTGGGCAATAAAGTACATGGCAAATAGCATGCTCGCTAACTAATATAAAAGGACTGTCTATGAAATATTGGGCGGTCCTTTTACTTTAAAAATATCCGGAGAACAAGTATTGACTCATTTCCTCTCTGATTTTGGATAGAGGAGTCCAACTTATTTCGTATCTTTGTGCTCTGTTAGCGAGAGGGTAACTTCTCCGCGAATTATAGGACGGAAATCCGTCGCGACACAAAGAATACTTAAATAAATCGACGATATGATTCTATTCTTTCAATCTCCAACAAAGACGGTGCTGGCTGTTGAGGCGGCACATGCTTTCTCTCCTGAAGATGTTCAAAAGCTCGTTTGGTTGTTTAGTGAAGCAACTCCCGTTCAATCGGAAACATTGGATGGCTGGTATGTTGGTCCACGCCGGGAAATGATCACCCCGTGGAGTACTAATGCCGTGGAAATCACCCAGAATATGGGATTGAGCGGTATCTCACGTATCGAAGAATACTTCCCTGTATCTTCCGGTGAGGCAGACCACGACCCGATGCTGCAACGCATTTACAACGGACTGAACCAGGATATCTTCACGATCAGTAAACAACCGGATCCGATTGTTTATATCGAAGATATTGCAGCTTACAACCAACAGGAAGGGCTGGCACTGAGTGCTGAAGAGGTGTCTTACCTGAACGAAGTAAGCCAGAAGCTGGAACGTAAGCTGACCGACAGCGAAGTGTACGGTTTTGCACAGGTAAACTCGGAACACTGCCGTCACAAGATCTTCGGCGGTACATTCGTTATCGACGGAGAAGAGAAAGAAAGCTCTCTCTTTAACCTGATCAAGAAAACATCGGCAGAAAACCCGAACAAACTGGTTTCTGCTTATAAAGATAATGTGGCTTTCAACGAAGGTCCGGTGATCGAACAGTTTGCTCCGGCAAGCGGCGATCAGCCTGATTTCTATGAAACAAAGGAAATTAAATCGGTTATTTCCCTGAAAGCTGAAACACATAACTTCCCGACAACGGTTGAACCGTTCAACGGTGCTGCTACCGGTTCGGGTGGTGAGATCCGTGACCGTCTGGGCGGAGGTAAAGCTTCTTTGCCTATCGCAGGTACAGCCGTTTACATGACTGCTTATCCGCGTACGGAAGGTGCCCGTGAATGGGAGAAGATACTGGACCCGCGCCCCTGGTTGTACCAGACGCCGGAACAGATCCTGATCAAGGCTTCCAACGGTGCTTCCGATTTCGGTAACAAGTTCGGCCAGCCACTGATCTGCGGTTCGGTACTGACTTTCGAACATGAAGAGAACAATAAAAAATATGGGTACGATAAAGTGATCATGTTGGCAGGCGGTGTTGGTTATGCCAATATGCGCGATGCTTTGAAGGGTGATCCTCAGCCGGGTGAAAAGGTCGTACTGCTGGGTGGTGATAACTACCGTATCGGTATGGGCGGTGGTGCCGTATCTTCTGTAAATACAGGACAGTACACCAGCGGTATCGAGTTGAACGCCGTACAGCGTGCCAACCCGGAAATGCAGAAACGTGTATCGAACGTGATCCGTGCGATTGCCGAATCTGACAACAATCCGGTAATCTCTATTCACGACCACGGTGCAGGCGGTCACCTGAACTGTCTGTCTGAGTTGGTGGAAGCTACCGGCGGACATATCGATATGAGCCAGTTGCCTGTTGGCGACCCGACGCTTTCTGCTAAGGAAATCGTAGGAAACGAGAGCCAGGAACGTATGGGCTTACTGATGAAGGAAGAAGACGTTGCCCGCGTACGCCGCATTGCCGACCGCGAACGTTCTCCGATGTATGTAGTAGGTGAAACGACTAACGATATGAAATTCGTATTCGAGCAGGCCGATGGTGTGAAACCGATCGACATTAAGCTGGAATATATGTTCGGTAAACCGCCTAGAACAATCATGACAGACCATACAGTGAGTGAAACGTATGCTCCTGTGGTTTACAAAGATTCAGAAATACATCATTACCTGGAAAACGTACTTCAGCTCGAAGCTGTTGCATGTAAAGACTGGTTGACCAACAAGGTGGACCGTTCTGTAACAGGTAAGATCGCCCGTCAGCAGTGTCAGGGTGAATTGCAGTTGCCGTTGAGCGACCTGGGTGCCGTAGCATTGGATTACCGCGGAAAGGCAGGTATCGCTACTTCCATCGGTCATGCTCCGCAGGTAGCAATGGTCGATCCGGCTGCCGGTTCGGTAATGGCTATTGCCGAGTCGTTGACCAATATCGTATTTGCTCCGCTGGCCGATAAGTTGGCCGGTGTTTCTCTGAGTGCCAACTGGATGTGGCCGTGCCGCAACGAAGGAGAAGACGCTCGTCTGTACACGGCTGTTCAGGCTGCTTCTGATTTTGCCTGCGAACTGGGTATCAATATCCCGACAGGTAAAGACTCTCTGTCGATGACACAGAAGTATGGCGACGATAAGGTGATCGCTCCGGGTACGGTAATTATCTCGGCAGGTGCTGAGGTAAGCGATATCCGCAAGATCGTTTCTCCGGTATTGGCTCACGAAAAGAATTCTTACATATATTATATAGACTTCTCGTTCGATACGATGAAGTTGGGCGGTTCTGCTTTTGCACAGGCATTGAACAAGCTGGGTAATGAAGTGCCGACCGTGAAGGATAGCGAATATTTCGCAGATGCGTTCAACGCCGTACAGGATGCGATCGAGAAAGGTTTGATCCTTGCCGGACACGATATTTCTGCCGGTGGTATGATTACTACCCTGCTTGAAATGTGTTTCGCAAACGTAGAAGGCGGTCTGGAAGTCAATCTGGATAAGCTGTCTGAAACAGACATCGTGAAGATCCTGTTCGCTGAAAACCCGGGTATCCTGGTACAGGTGAAGGACAAGAAGGCGTTCGAAAAGCTGATGGAAGAAGCCGGTGTCGGTTTCGCTATCATTGCCAAACCGACTGCCGAACGTCATATCCTGGTGGAAAAAGAAGGTGTTCAGTATCACTTCGGCATCGACTATATGCGTGACGTATGGTACGAATCGTCTTACAAGTTGGATATCAAGCAGAGCGGTAGCGTATGTGCAGGTAACCGTTTCGAAAACTATAAGATGCAGCCGCTGGAATTCAAATACGGCAAGAACTTCACCGGTAAGCTGGCTGACTACGGCCTGACTGCCGACCGCAAAGGTAAGAGCGGTATCCGTGCTGCTGTGATCCGTGAAAAGGGTTGCCAGTGCGAACGTGAAACATCTTACGCATTGTATCTGGCCGGTTTCGACGTGAAAGACGTTCACATGACCGACCTGGCTTCGGGACGCGAAACACTGGAAGATGTGAATATGATCGTTTTCTGCGGTGGTTTCTCCAACTCCGACGTTTTAGGTTCTGCCAAGGGATGGGCCGGTGGTTTCTTGTATAACGAAAAGGCTAAGAAAGCATTGGATAACTTCTATGCACGTCCCGATACGTTGAGTCTGGGTATCTGTAACGGTTGCCAGTTGATGGCTGAACTGGGTGTGGTTTATCCGGAACACGAAAAGAAACATAAGATGTTGCATAACGACTCTCACAAACTGGAGTCTAACTTTATCTCTGTAGAGATTCCGAAGAACCATTCGGTGATGTTCGGTCCGATGAGCGGACAGAAGCTGGGTATCTGGATCACACACGGAGAAGGAAAGTTCAGCTTCCCGTACGAAGAGAAAGAATATCATATTGCTCTTAAATACAACTATGAAGGCTATCCTGCCAACCCGAACGGTTCGCCCTGGTCGGTTGCCGGTGTCTGCTCACACGACGGACGCCACATGGCTATGATGCCTCACCTGGAACGTGCTTTGTTCCCATGGCAGTGCGGTTATTATCCTGCTGACCGTAAAGGTGACGAAGTAACTCCGTGGATCGAAGGTTTCGTAAATGCACGCAAGTGGATTGAAGAAAACAAGAAGTAAGAAAAAGATATACTTCATAATAAGAATGAGAGAGTGGATTCCGGTTAGAGGAGTTCACTCTCTTCGTTTTTAACTGGTAATGAATTTACTCAGAGCATCAGTCCTATCCTCCCGGGCTTGTCCCGGGACAAAAAAAGGTGAAACCTTATTCTATAACTTTTCTATCTCTTCTACCGGCAGACCTGTACATTTTGCGATATCGGCAGGCCCTATTCCCATACGTTTCATGTTAGCCGCCGCTTGGCGTAGAGCTTCGACCTTTCTGGCTTCCCCTTCGGCAAGTCCTTTAGCCTCACCCTCTGCAAAACCTTTAGCAAGACCTTCAGCTTTCCCCTCAGCGAGGCCTTCCATGCGGCCTTCCCATTTGGCTGTGTCGAGGACGTCGTTCTGGATCATGATTGTGTCCAGATGTTTATCGTAGGCATGACGTTCTTGTGTAGACATGGAATAGTATTTCAGTTTCTCTCGCGCTTCACGAAGGCCGGGCGCCGTCGTGTCGGGACGGATCGTACCATCCTTCAGGTACGTGATCCATTCGTCGAGCGGCGTGGTGGCCACTTTGTCGAACTCGTTCACCCGAACCAGAATGTATTCGGGGAAGATCTCAGCAGGCAGGCGGGTAACGACGGCGTCGCGGTCGCGGGTGTTGATACGCAAGCGGTCGCCGGTATGCACGCCGATGAAATGGTTCTGGCCATGGTAGATATAGTCCGATCCCACACCCAGGTCAAAATAGAGGATGCTGATGGAGTAGACTTTCTTTACTTTCTGATAGCCTTCACCCAGCGAGATATGCTCGGTAATGGCTTTGGCTACGCCGTAGAGGATACGTTCGAGGTAATGCACTTCGCGGGTATTCTGGATCTCGACGATGATAATTTCGCCTTTACTGTTCAACGCTTTGATATCGACACGATTGAACTTGTCGTCGGCACTCTCCTGATTGCCTTCGCTTTCGAGTATTTCGAGGATCTTCACCTCTTCCCGCAGCATGACGGTCAGGAAACCGTTGAGCACACCGAAGTTAGCCTTTTGGCGCAATAAACGCTTTACGGCCCAGTCAAATCGAATATATCGATCTTGCAACTCTTGTTTTTCAGTCTCTGCCATAGCTTTTGAATCTAATTCTTTCATAATTAAGTGTTTTATGTTAGTAACTTTGCAAATATACATAATTAATATAGGAATATACATCGTTAGTTCACTATTTATCAGATTTGAATATTACTTTTCCATCAAGGGAAAAGTAGGTTCAAAACTTTCTACTTCCGAGCGCGAAGCCCAATTGTCAATTAAAATAATCTCCTTTCTTTTTTGTCCGACAGAAATATTCTTTATCTTTGTCGCACCGCCTGTTATTGGGCGGCAGCCAAAATATATAAGCTATGGGGAAATTTATCAATCCCTTCACCGATTTCGGTTTTCACCGGATTTTCGGGCAGGAGGTACACAAAGAGTTATTAATCGATTTCTTAAATCAGCTGCTGGAAGGCGAACGCCATATCACCGATATCACCTTTCAAAACCCGATCCTCCAACCGGAAACGATCGAAGATCGGGGAGTGATATTCGATATTCATTGCAAGGATGACAAAGGCGGTTGGTCTGTAGTCGAAATGCAGAACGGAGCCCAATCCTATTTTTACGACCGGGGTATCTACTACTTATCGCGGGCAATCAGTAACCAGGGGGAGAAGGGTAAAGACTGGAAGTTTAACCTGTGCCCGGTATACGGAATCTTCCTGTTAAACTATAAGATGGGAATGAACTCCAAATTCCGGACAGATGTTATATTGGCAGACCGTGATACCGGACAGATGTTTAGCGACAAGATCCGGCAGGTATATTTGGAGTTACCCTGGTTCACGAAAGAAGCTGATGATTGCGAAACAGATTTTGAACGTTGGTTATATTTATTAAAGCATATGGATACATTAGACAGAATGCCCTTCAAGGCGCAAAAGGCTGTATTCGACAAACTGCTCGAAGTGGCGGATGTGGCTAATCTGAGCAAGGACGAGCGTGTCTTGTATGACGAAGCCCTGAAGCGTTACCGCGACTATAAGAATACGATCGACTATGCCGAGGAGAGAGGGATAGAAAAAGGACGTAAAGAAGGACGCAAAGAAGGTATCGAGATAGGAATAACCAAAGGACGCAAGGAAGGCGTCTATTCCGTGGCAAAAGCTATGAAAGAGAAAGGTCTTTCTCTCTTGACAATTGCAGAGGTAACCGGCCTCAGCGAGGCGGAGATAAAAGCATTATAATATTCATAATAAATAGGTTACTAAATAAGGCTGCTTCATTCGAGGCAGCCTTGTTTACGTTAGAAATCGGTTCAATTCTTTCTAATCTTGATGCATATTAATCCGCCAACGGGAATATAGTAAAGTCTTGTATGTGGAAATGAACGACACTCATCGGACACTTTCCCTGGAAGGCTTCCATTTTATAGGCTGCTGTGTATCTTGTCGTGTTTATCCCCAAAATCGGGGAATATGTTGCATAAATAGTGCTGTTTTGTTCTATAACCCATGTATTTTGGAAAATTATAAGCGTTTTCTCTTGTCGATTCGAAAAACCTCTTTACCTTTGCAACAGATTCCGTGGCGGGCAGCGGCTCGCAATATGCGGATTCGATTACATATTGTAAGCATTTTACGAAGATTATTTCTACTCTGAAAATCTGGAAAATTTTTGAGTCTAGTGGGATAATGGACAGTAAATGCTTGCGCCGACTACGTATAAATGTTTCTACCATTTTGTATGGGAGGATTGTATTATATAGTATAAGCGCGAGCAGTTGTTCTATCATTACTAGACGGGCTATTCCAGATGCCTCAGAGTAAATGATAGACAACGCTCGCGCTTTTATTATGTCTTGGCGTAACCAAAGCCGGGCTTGTTCTCCCCTTCGTAAAATTAATTGTTGGTTTTTTTACTCTATTTTATAAACAATTAATTTTAAGATTATGAACAAAAAGTTTTCTACACTTGTGGCTGTCCTTTTGGCAGCCGGTGCTTGGACGACGCTGGATGCAAAGGTGGTTGAGGTTACAACGCCTGTTCCGGGTGGTTCTTATGTTATTGGTTCTGTTTTTACTGATGGTTCTGCTGTATTGCTGCAATCAGATGATGCTGCAGTAGAAGGAACTCAAACAGTATCTAGTGCTACTGGTAAATGGACATTGGTGGATGCTAGTTCAGATTACTCAGGCTGTTTCTACTTGAAAGGAGATGCTGATAAGTTTATTGCTGCAGGAAATGGATCAACTGATGCAGCTACTCTATCTTTAAAGACTGAAGGTGAATTGTCTACCACTCATGCGAAAGTTCCATTTTCTTATATTAACGGAGAATTAGTCGTTGCTTCAGCGTTTACTAACAACAACGTTAAAGATAAAGAATTGAATATAGCAGCGTCTTCTATTGTTGCTGTTGCTGATGCTAGTGCTCAACATACTGCTTTATTCGGTGTTTACGCAGCAGATTCCAAGGTCCCCGGTTTTGACTTGAATGTAAATGATGATGGTCAGTTGATATTTACGGATGACGTAGCAGCTCCTAACTTCGCAGCTCCTGTATATTTCCAGATTAATAGTAAATATCTGTATGTAAGCGGTAAAGACGTGAAAGTTGATATGGATGCTGCACCGAAAGCAGGAGAGGCTGTTGGCGCATCCTGGCGATGGGAAAATGGTAAGTTTGTTTCTGTTGCTGCTGAAAATGCTGATGCTGACGTAAAAGCTAAGTATTTGAATGTTGTATTAAAAGAAGGTGCTCTTGCGTATTCATTGGTAGAAAAAGCTAATGCTACCACTTTCGCAATTAAAGACAATGCAATTACAGCAACTACTAGTTCAACACCGGTAAGTTTGACAAGTCCGGTTATGTATGCTTCTGCTGTGTTGGCAAACGCTCAGGCTAAAACAGAAGTACCTATCGCAGGCGGTTCTAATGTTGTAGCAGGTGATTTGCAAATCTTGAATGTTCCTTCCGGGGCTGTCGTTATTTCTTTGCAGAAAGATGGTACGACTAAATATCTGAAAGCAGGTGAGTCTAATTCTGTAAATGATATTGAATTGACTGCTACGCTTACAAACGGAGACCCGAAAGAATATGAAAAATATTTGTGGAATGTTTCTTCAAAGACGCTTGGTGGTAAAGCATATTATACTTTCACCAGCTTGGCAAAGAATGGCGATAAGAATTATGTAGCCTTTGAAGAATATCAAGCAAATGCAGTTTATTCTAAACAGGGTATTACATTGGGTGATGGTTCACAGTTTGTTGGTATAAATGGAACTTTAGGTAATGCTCCTGCTGTTATCGGTTTTTACGATGCATTCCAGTTGGCTAAGACACAGGCACAGTTGGACGGCATCTACAGCCCTGGCTTTGAAATGACTGTAAAAGTCAGCAAAGATGGTAAAGAAACTATCGAAGATATCGATGTATTCGGCAAGACAATGTATCCGAAAGCTTCTAAAGCTGCAAATGTAGGTGAAACAACTGTACAATTGTGGGATAACAATAAAACAGACGCTAAGGGTGCTAAACTTCTTGCATTGGATAAGACAAAGACATTCGACTCTACTTCTCCTATAGTAGGTGAGTTCGTTTGGATTACGCCGACAGAACTTACTAAGAATAGTGCTAACTACGAAACAGGTTTCCAATTCATTTATTCACTTGGAGATCCGGCTTTGATTGAAGAAGTAAAAGTGGATGGTTTAGGTTCTCTGTATATCTTTAAAGCATCTGATAAATATTATCTGACTGTTAATAAGGCTGTAAACGAAGATACCACACTTCCGTACATCAAACTGGAAGGTAGCAATATCTACGATGTTAAGAAGTTGTTAGGCCAGTACTTGAGCTTCTCTTATGCTGATACAAAAGCAAATACTCCAGCTCTTGAAGAATATAAATTAGACGGAATGTTGGCTGTTACTAAAAATACTGCAGTAGAAGCCGACTTCATTACAGGTACAAGCGCTACATTGCCTGAAGCTCAGTGGGCTGTAACTGCTGCTGATAAGGATAATAATACCTTCACATTAACAAACCGTGAAAATGCATCTATCCAATTGACTGGTGTTCAGTTGCGTGAAGTTGGTAATAAGTTTGTTATGACTGCTTCGGGTGGTAATGGTAATGCTAATATCACATCTGATCTGGTAACTCTGACTACAACTGCTCTGAATAAGACTACTAACTTTGACGGTTATATGCAGTCTACTCCGAATGTGCTGAGAAATGAGAACTTCTACTTAGGTCAGTATCACGCTGTTGAAGGTAACAACCATGCTTACTTCGTAGAAAACCATACTGACAAGGCTAGCCATCAGATTGGTATGACAGCTGAAAAAGAAAATGCTCAGAAGTGGAACTTGCAATTGGCAACAAAGGCTGATGAAAAAGGAGAATATACATTAGTTGATACTGTAAAAGTTCCTTTGGTATTCGCTACTCTGATAGATGGTAAGATTGTAACTGATGTTAAGAATAAAGATGTAGTAAAAGATACTTTGTTCATCCTTCCGTATGCATTCCAGAATGCTTCTAACAGAGAATTCGTTTCTTACAAAAAAGGTAAAGGTTTTGAGTATTATTTCTGTAATAAAGCCTATAAAGAAAATGACGATGTAAACGAAGCTGAAGTTATCAAGTTCGCTCTGAAAATGAAACCGGATAACACTTATAATTTCGTTGAACTTAATATGGCTGTAAATGCCGACAACGATGCTTTGGGTACAAACAAAGTACTGGGTGGCAATAGTGCTAACAAGGGTGTTATTTCTCGCGTAGAAACTTACAATCAGAATGCAAACTCGCTGATGGTTGTAGAAAAGGCTGATGCTCCTGAATATCACAAGATCGCTATGGCTTGGGGCGACACTATCAAGTTGTTCCGTGATGAAAACAATTCACAGGTAGTATATGAAAAACAGGATGTTAAGTCTGTTGTAGAAAAAGACACACTGAGCTTCCTGAACATCGATAACATCAACCAGTTTAAGGTAAACCCGGCTATCTTCGCAGATACCGCTTATATCAACCGCGTAGATGCTAATGGTGAATTGAACACTTGTTACCAGTACTTACTGGCTGTAAATGTAGATCCTGAAAAGTCTTACTACTGTCCGTACAACCCGGAACACAACACAGACGAATGGAGAAAGGAACACAATGGTCCTTGTGCCGATGCAAAAGAACACAGAGCTGTTCACGGTCGTTATCTGATCAACCTGATCGATACTGCTAACGTTTACGGCGCCACTCACCTGCATAACAATCCGTATATCAATGATGTCGAAGCTGATGAACATCTGGCTAAACTGTCATTCGTAGAAGGTTATCATATTGGTGATACATTGATCATTACTCGCAAGGGCGGTGAAGCTGTTAAACTGAGAATGGATACTCCCGACTTCAACGTAGCTAAGTTCGCTTTCCGTTATGTAAACAGTTCGGATAAGACATTCAAGATCCAAACACAGTATAAAGAATATGATCCGGAAGCTGATGCCGATGAAATCGACGATGCCGCTACCAACAACGGTTATCTGAAATGGGTGAACGGTACTTTGGCTGTAACCGGTACTTTCGAAAATGGTGATGTATTCGGTATCGAAGAAAACTACGAAGGTAATCCGACAGCAAACGAAGATATCACGACATCTTCAATCAGCGTAATCGCTAAAGAAGGTGCAGTAATCATCAAGGGTGCAGCTGGTAAGAAAGTTACTATCAGCAACGTACTTGGTCAGACTGTTGCTAATGCAGTGATTACTTCTGATGAAGCAACGATCACTGCTCCTGCAGGTATCGTAGTAGTAGCCGTTGAAGGCGAAGCTGCAGTGAAAGCAATCGTAAAATAAGAAATTTTTTATAATCAATAATTTTAAATTGACGGCGCGGTGGGCGGTTCACGAACCGTCCCTACCAATTACCCTGCGACAGGCGAACAAGCAGTCAGTATTAATACTAATAATAGTGAAAATAAAGTTCTTCTGTTCTGACTCCTGTGAAGGGTGACGACAGGCAAAACAAGTTTCCTCCGGAAAAGCTCCGGGGGAAACTTTTCTGTTTATCAGCGAATTGTTCTCTTCTTACGGCAACTTCCCGGCTCATTTTAATATTCCGTTGCAACTTTTGAACCGTTGAAATCATCATATAGGTCTGGCTGATCTGACACCTTATGGGACCGATATGCGACCGGGATTGAATATCGGTGTTGCCGGTGAGTATCGTTTCTCGTCGTGTTTTGCGGTTTGAGCGACTCTATGTATGATAATATATCCAATAATGGCGTGATACAAATCAATGTCGGTTGGTATTTTAGTCTGAAATAAGAACTTCACAAAATATTTATTCGATCAAAAGCTTTGATTCCGAACAAAAGCAGTATGTTTACAATGTAAATGCAAATACCGGTGTTTTTAAAAAGATAAAACAATGAAGAAAAGATTAATCTTATCGGTGCTGCTTACCGCTTTCCTTTGTGGAAGCAGCGCTTTTTCCCAGACGAAAGTAATCGCTCATCGCGGCTATTGGGACTGTGAAGGTTCTGCGCAAAATTCTATCACGGCGTTGAATAAGGCACACGAAGTAGGTGTTTATGGTTCGGAGTTCGATGTTTTGATCACAGCAGACGGCATACCTGTTGTCAACCACAATGACAGTATCCAGGGATTCTGTATCGAAACCTCTCTGTATGAAGAGATAAAAGATTTGAAACTAAAAAACGGGGAAGTACTTCCTACCCTGGAAGATTACCTGATACAAGGCAAGCAGAATAAAGGTACGCAACTGATCCTTGAAATAAAGCCTCACAAAAGAGTAGTCAATGAAGACCGGGCGGTAACGGCTATCCTGGCCCTGGTACAGAAATATCAACTGGAAGACCATGTGGAATATATCTCTTTCAGCATGAATATCTGTAAGGAGTTGATCCGTCGTGCTCCGGCTGCACAGGTGGCTTACCTGCGTGGTGAAGTTTCGCCGGCCGATCTGAAAGTCTTAGGATTCACCGGTCTGGATTATCATTATAAGGTATTCGAGAAAAATCCGACCTGGATTCAGGAAGCAAAAAATGCCGGGCTGACCGTCAATGTCTGGACAGTGGATGATCCGGCAGTGATGCAGTCGATGATCGAACAAAATGTCGATTTCATTACGACCGACAAACCGGAACAATTGAAGGAAATAGTAAAGAAAAACTGATAGTATTAGATCATACACATAAAGATCGAACAAATAGCTTTCACCTTTCACGGCTTCCAAATGTTTGTATATCATGAAGTTGTAGTGAAACGTACTCTTTCGTGGAAAAAGCCTTGCAGTTTTCGCCCGCTACACAACGGAAACTGTCCGGATTGCAATGGGAGGCGGATGATGGATAACTGCCGCTGCCGAAAAGGACAGGTCTTTTGAAATGTTAAGACAGGACTTTTGACTTTAAAACAAGGGACTTTTGAAATCAAAAGACCTGTTTTTTTTCTGAAGAAACAGTTTTGTTTGTGTGAAACGGCTACCGTCACTGCAATTTGCTGTTTGTTAGCAAGATACACAAAGGTGACAGGTGAAGGGTATAGAGATCGGAGTGACCAAAGGACTAAAGGAAGGACGTAAAGAAGGCATTTATTCCGTAGCAAGAGCCATGAAAGAGAAAGGTCTTTCTCTCTCTCTTGACTTTAGTCACATCACGGTGTGTGTGAAAATCGGATTTGTGTGTTAATTAGGGCATTTGGTGCTGCTTTTGTCCGATTTGGATAAGATACTTTGATCGGATAATTAAAAAAGCTGAAAGTTTATTTATCATTAGAAAAAGTATTTATATATTTGTAACGATCAAAATATTAGATAGTTAACTATGTGCTGTCGGACCTGCGTCCTATGAAAATCAGGATAACAAGGAGAATTTATATAGAACTTTATTTTAGTATTACTTAAATTATTGATTTATGAGTAAAACAATTACTTCGTTAATTGCCAGTCTGTTGCTGGCTTTCAGTGTTACATCGAATGCATTGGCTCAGATAAATGAGGGAGGGCATAGAACTCTTTTTCGCCCTACTAATGTAATGAGTGCAGAAGATGTTGACAAAGGTGTAAATCATTTCGAAACAGGTAAGTGGTATCAATTGGTAAATGAAGAAGGTAAACTATTGGTACAGTATCGTCATTTGGCTTATGTCGGTGATGCTTCTAATGCATTGATCTTGAAGTTGGAAGAACCGGGTAGTGTTCCTGTCAATTATTCTTTATGGTCAATTAAGGTATCTGAAGATGGGAGTAGTGGGAAAAACTTTGTATTTGTCAATAAAGAAACAAATATGGAATTGGAGTATGGGCATGTAAAGGCTTATACTCAGGAAATGCTTGACAATAGTTACTATGGCGCTAAATCCTATCTTGGCGGTTGTATACAAAATTGGACTTGGTATTCAACGGATAAGCAAGTGGATGATTTTGATTATGCACCTTTGTATTCTTATTTCAGTAATCAGGACTCGGTTGTTGTTTTACAAGAGAATATGTATTCTTATGGGGGGGAAATCTTGGCCAGAAAGTTCTCAAAAAAGGAGGCCGGTGATAATATGAGCGATATTCTTAGTGATATTGTTAAAGTAAAACCGATCCTGGCAGGAGGTATAATTTTAACTGCCAATCTTGTAAATGAGATGGTGGATTTTCAGTATAGATATCCGTGGTTAGGAGCAACTAATACAGTACAATTTGATGCAACAGTTAGACCAACTGTAGAAAGTCCGTTATTAAGTAATAAATTTGTAGCGGTGGATAACGATGGTAGTTATTTTCCGGGAATAAATAATGAAGATGTAAAGTTAGGGCTTGAAAATAATGAAGGTTGGCAATATGTGAGATTGCAGGTCCCGGGTGAAATGGATGAAGAGGGAGATTATGAATCTTATTCTACTTTATATGTAGGAACTGAATACTATGAGAATAGTAGCAAGGAATTGAAGTTGGAACTTATGAAGGAAGATCTTGATGCTGCTAATATGCCAACTGATATTCCTGGTTTAACGGAGAAAGCCTGGATTGCCCGCTCTCTTTTCAAATTTACTTATTATCCTTCTGAAGATAGTCTGGTGATTGAACCAATGAATGCTTTACAAAGGGATCCGACCAGCAATACGTGGGTAAATGCTGATTATGCATTTAACTCGACCAATAATGACCAGGTAGCCATTAGGGCGGCAACAGGTGGTGGTGCTCCTGAACATAACGACACCTACGGACCGGTTGTGATCCGTTTGGCTTATCTGACTGGAGGATCCTCTGTTATCACTGCTAAAAATGCAGAATTAAATGGTGGTTATGAATTCCCCGGTTCTCTGCAAACCCGTTTCATCTTTAAAGATCGTAACTTCGGCTACCTGACACGTACTACGCTGCCGGAAGGGTTGTATTTTATCAAGAGTACGGACAATGGTAAAAATGTTGTAGCAAACTTGCAGGGACGGCTGATGTTCGATGCTCCGGAAGATGATCAGAATTATGACGATATGCCGGCCACAATGTGGGTTATTAAGCAAACAGGCTGTGGAGACAGGGCAACTGTCGCTATTTATAACCGTGAATATGCATTCGATTATACCACTCTGTATGACAGAGATGATCCATCGGTAGACCTCAGGATGGGATATGAGTATGATAACTGGAATATATGCCAGGAAGAGATGCCTGTTTTTGAAGGTCAGTTATATAAAGACAAAGATGGTAATATATTCCTGATCGATGAAAATTATCAGGGATTTGAGAAAACAGGCTGTAGTTACGGTTGTAACTGGATGCTGAATAATCTGGATAACTATAGCTTTATTCCGGTAACGGATGAAGAGGCACTGGCAAGTGAACATCACGGTTACAAGCATCTTGATCAGGAATCACTGCTTTATACGAAATATCGCTTAAATTATAACCTGTTTGCGAACGGTAACCTCTATCTGAATGTTGTAGATAACACATTTATGCCGATAGAGAGCCAGTCTACCACTTATGAGCTGGAAATTGCTCCGGAAGACTTTAAAGCAACTGATTATGAGTTCGGTTACGGTGTGAACATTGCCGGTTTGCCGCAATTGTCACGTACGGCTTATGTGTTGAAAGTCAGTGATAAGAATCTTATTGACAACGATAAGATGTATATTGCTTTGGTAGAAGAGTATGGTAAAACAGCCCATTATCAGCCGATGAGCCGCGATGATATTGAAGCTGGTAAAGGCAAGTTAGGTGTGTTCTATCTGAAAGCCGACCAGCGCAAAGAAGATGAAAAATGTTATATCTTGATTGATATCTTTAATAATAAGGTGAACGATTGTAATGAATGTCCTGATCCAAATCCTGTCCTTCCTAGCAGTATACGCTTACGTAATACTCCGGATCCGGGTGATGAAGACTGTGATGAGTGCGAAGAATGCTACATCCCGAAATATTCTTATGCATTCAATGGCTGGAGACAAGCTCATTGTATAGATGGTGTCGGCAGACTGAGCATTACAAAACTGGATAAGGAGCCGGAAGATCGTTCGTCTGCTTTTGCAGTGATCACTGACAACCGTCCGTTATATATGGATTTGGGTGAAGAAGGTAAGAGTGTCAATATCTTCCGTGGAAGAGGAACAGGTTCTGAATATCTGTTCGAAGATACTAACAACCAGAGCAATGCTCCGCAAGTTGTTAAGGGCTTCGGTTACCTGGGTATGACTGCTGAAAAGATCAAACCGATCGGTGACGGTAAAACAACCGCTCTGTATGCTGATTACGTGGTAAGTTCTACAGACCGTATGCCTCAGTATCTGTTTGTTGTACGTCCGGATTCTGTGAAAGACGGTAAATGGTGTGACGCACACGGATACAATCCGGGCTGTGAGCATGAAGGCGATTATAACGGTTATCTGGCAGGCAGCTTCCTGATCAACCTGACTGACTCTGTTCAGGGCGGAACTAATATGTTGAACAATCCTGACGTTTACAAATGGCAGTCTTACACTCGCCTTGGATTCGTAGAAGGTGTTCACCAGGTAGATGGCGAAAATGAATATCTGTATATCCTGAAGAACGGTCTGAAGTTGGCTGATCTGAAGAATAAAGACGGTGTTCTTGATCCTCGCGACCTGAATGATGCCAGCAAGTTCGAAAAGAAAGACCTGACAGGCTTGCACAAAAACTATGCATTCTCTCTGCGTTACACGGATGATGACCATAAAGATTTCTTATTGGAATCTAATAAGGAAGGTGTATCACAGGTAGCATCCTTCAAGGGTGCATGGGTGAAGATCCACAACGGAGTTCCAGTATTGGCAGAATACGAAGTCGATAACGGCAATCACCAGGATGATGACGATAAGATGAAAGAACTTATCAACCAGTCTCAGATATTCAATCTGGAAGAAACGGATGATTTTGCAACGTCTAACGATGAGATCTCTGCGTCGGAAATCCGTATTGTTGCCGGTAAGTCTTCCGTAACGATCCAAAATGCAGCCGGAAAGGTTGTTTCTATCACGAACGTATTAGGTCAGCCTCTTGCTAAACAGGCTATTGCTTCCGATAATGTGACAATCCCTGCTCCGCAAGGAATTATCATTATCAGCGTGGAAGGAGAAGCTGCTGTTAAAGCAATTGTTCAGTAAAGCATGAACAGGTTATCCTTCTGCCACAAGGGATAGGATAGCTTTGGAAAACAATAAAAAAGAAGTCTCCCCGGTTATTTACCGGGGAGACTTTTCTGTTTATCAGCGAATTGTTATCTTCGTGCAAAATTTCTAACATAAACAAATAATAATGAAAAGAACACTGCTAAGTCTTGCTACAGCCGCTTTGTTGTTTACCTCTACGTCTTGTGCTGACAAGACCTGTGCGACAGCGGACAAAGAACTCGCCTTGATCCCCGTGCCACAGGAAATGACTGTCGGCTCGGATTGTTTCACACTGACCCGTAGAGCTGCAATCACGTTGGATACTTCTAACGAAGAGCTGAAAGGTATTGCCCGGTATTTTAATGAGAAGATTGCTCCGGCAGCCGGTTTTGAACTTCCTGTTGAGAAACACGGAAAGATCGAGTTCAAACTTACAGACGATGCTGCATTGGGTGATGAAGGATATCACCTGAAAGTGAAACATGGCGATATTCTCTTGACTGCCAATAAGCCTGTCGGTATTTTCTATGGCGTGCAAACATTGTTGCAGATGCTTCCGGCTGAGATCAAAAGTATGACTGAACAACCTAAAGATAAGAAATGGACGATTCCCTGCGTCGATATTATTGATAAACCTCAATTCGCTTGGCGTGGGATGATGCTGGACGTCAGCCGCCACTGGTTCAATAAAGAAGAAGTCATGAAGTTTATCGATGAACTGGCAGAGTACAAGATGAATGTTTTCCATTGGCATCTGACAGACGACCAGGGATGGCGTCTGGAGATAAAGTCATTGCCGAAACTGACGGAAGTAGGAGCCTGGCGTGCTGACCGTGTAGGCGACTGGTGGGGACGTGAACGTGCTCAACAGGGTGAAAAAGCCACTTATGGCGGTTTCTATACCCAGGAAGATGTCAAGGAAGTGCTGGCTTATGCCGCTCAACGCTTCGTTCGTGTTATTCCGGAAATAGACGTGCCAGGTCATGGGGTTGCCGCTTTGGTCGCCTATCCGGAGCTGGCTTGCATGAAAGCACCGGATGCAGTCAATGTAGGAAATAAATTCTATGGAGAAGATGAGAATACACTTTGTATCGGTAAAGAATCGACTTTCGAGTTTATGGATAAGGTGCTGACGGAAGTGGCGGCACTTTTTCCCGATGAATATATCCACATCGGCGGCGACGAATGCTTTAAAGGTTTCTGGCATAAATGTCCCCGTTGCCAGGCTCGTATGAAAGCGGAGAATCTGAAGAATGAAGAAGAATTGCAAAGTTACTTTATCCACCGGATGGGTGATCTGCTGAAATCGAAAGGAAAGAAACTGGTCGGCTGGGACGAGATACTGGAAGGCGGTCTGGCACCCGATGCCAATGTGATGAGCTGGCGTGGCATGGATGGTGGCATCAAATCGGCTAAAGCCGGTCATCATGTGATCATGACACCGACGCAACATTGTTACCTGGATTTGTATCAGGGAGAGCCTTCTGTAGAACCCGCCACTTATTCCATGTGCCGTCTGACGGATTCGTATAGCTTCAATCCGGTACCGGAAGGCGTTCCGGCTGAAATGGTTCTGGGCGGACAAGGCAACATCTGGGGAGAGGCGATTCCTACTTTCCGTCATGCAGAATATATGGCATGGCCGCGTGGCTGGGCTTTAGCGGAAGTGTTATGGAGCGGTCCGGCACAAACTAACTGGGAGAAATTCTGGCCGCGTGTCGAACGTCATTTCGTACGTGCCGATCAGGCAGGTATCAATTACGCTCGTAGTATGTATAATGCGATTGTCACCCCGTATCTGCAGGATGGCGTGTTGCAGGTGGAACTGAGCAGTGAGATTGCAGGAACCGATATTTACTATACATTCGATAATACGGATCCGGACTGTTTCACTCCGAAATATAGTGAGCCGTTGAGTATCCCGAAGACTGCCAGCAGACTGCGTGTTATCACCTATCTTAACGGTAAGCCGTCCGGCAAGCTGATCTCCCTGACTATAAAAGAACTGGAGAAGCGTGCCGAGTCTGACAAAAGAACGGGACATGGTAATCTGACTGTTGACTAATAAGGGTTTGGCGAGTCGTTTGTAGTAAGTTTGTAATAGTTTGTTTTCACCTTTGTAACAAGGATGAAACATATGTGAAACAGAAAAGCGTTTTCTTTGCAACCGGAAACAGTGATGTAACACATTTTTCACCGCAACCAACAAAGTCAGGAATGAAGAAAATGAAATTAACGGCGCTTCTCCTGTTGGCGCTTCTCCCCTTTTTTGCGGGAGCACAGAACACGGAACAATTAGAAACCCGCATCGACTCGCTTGCGGAAGAGACAGCGACGCTGGATAAGATAGTGAAAGGGCTGAGCAAATTTAAAGTCTCTGCCTATATTCAGGGGCAATACCAATATGGACAGGAAGATGCCACCCTGAAAGTCGGCGATAAGAACGAACATGAAGACAAAGGTTTCAACCGCATCGGTATCCGTCGCGGACGACTGAAATTTGAATACAACGACGGTATCGGTACCGGAGCCGTACAGATCGAAGCGAACGACAAAGGTGTCAGTTTCCGCGACTTGTATATCGGCATCAAAGATCCCTGGACGAAGCGCAGCCAGCTGATGGCGGGTGTTTTCAACCGTCCTTTCGGTTATGAGATCGGTTATTCGACCAGCGGACTGGAATCTCCCGAACGTGCCACGATCATTCAGTACTTTTTCCCGGATGAACGCGACCTGGGAGCCATGTTGACTCTCCGTACTAAAAAGGAAAGTCCTTTGGCTTTCCTTCGTTTGGATGCAGGTCTATTTGCCGGTAACAGTATTAACCGCGAAACCGACAGCCGCAAGGACTTTATTGGTCGCCTGGGTGCAGAGAAAGCAATCGGCAACTGGGGAAAGTGGGGAGCCGGCTTCTCTTATTATAATGGTGGCGTTTACAATCCGACAACGGATGCATATGAGATGGTAGACAAACGCTTCGTTAAGGTAGACAAAGGGGAAACGGGTACGTATATGAAACGTGAATATCTCGGTTTGGATGCCCAGTTCAGCTATCTGAGTTCATGGGGTATGACTACTCTGCGTGCGGAAGGTCTTATCGGTACACAGCCGGGGATTGCCTCCAGCAGTAAGAGTCCCAATACCGGTACGCGTCCGGAAAACCTGCCGGAGAATGCTTTGTTCAAACGCCCGTTCATCGGTTATTTCTTCTACCTGGTGCAGGACATCGGAACTTCTCCGTTCTCTGCCGTGTTCAAGTATGACGTATACGATCCGAACACCAAACTGAAAGGCAACGAGATCGGTCAGGAAAACTCCAATACCTCCAAAACGGACCTGGCACAAAGCACATTCGGTATCGGAGCTCTCTACCGCTTCAACAAACATATCCGCGTACAGGCTTACTACGAATTTAACTTCAACGAGAAAAGCGACTTCGTAAAAGGCTATGAAAAAGACCGCAAGGATAATGTGCTGACGGTTCGTTTGCAGTATAAGTTCTAAAACAGGTCGGAATGTGAACCTGTCCGGACTAATTCCAGTATTTTCAATCCATGATCGATTGAATAAATAAGAAGCCAATCAGGTGTAATATGACACTCTCTGAACCCGGAGTAATCTCCGCTCAGAGAGTGATCTTTGTTTTTAACAGGTAATGCTTCTCCTTTGCTCAGGATGGAGATCACTTCGTTTAACTTAGACTCGTCAAGGTTTCGTTTCCGGGCTAGTTTAAGGTCTTTCAGATATTTCCGGGTAAATTCAATTGCGTACATGCTCACTTTACTTTGTTAAGGTAATCGTTGAAATCGTTGCACTTAATAGTATTCCCTTTTTTTATATCATCCATTGCTTTTCGGGTTTCGGCATTTGGTTCCTCTTTTTTCACTGTAATGTGCTTTATTCCGCGTAGCAAGGAAAGGGCTTTTTTTATATCCGGCAACTTAACCGAATCGTCTAATGTAATAATTAGCTGTGTCATGATAAACTCCTTTCTTTTGTGAATTGCAAATATACGTTTTTGTTTCGGAAAAACAATATCACTCTCATCTTCATACAAATGTAATACCTGTTTCACGTCGTTGAAATACTCCTGTACTTACTTTGCAGTAAGAAAATTAATTCAATAAGAGTAATGAAAAAGACGATTCTTTTGGCTGCTATGGCCATCGGTTTATTTACAACAAATGTATTTGCACAGAAGATCAAAGGAAGTGATACTTGTCTGCCCGTCAGCCAGACGGAGGCCGAGAATTTTATGAATAAGCATAAAGGCACTAAAGTGACCGTAACGGGTGGCGGCTCGGGTGTCGGTATCTCTGCTCTCATGGAAGGAACGACCGATATTGCGATGTCTTCCCGTAAAATGAAATTCGATGAAAAAGTCCGTCTGCAGGAAGCAAAGAAGAATGCAAAGGAGGTGGTGATCGCTTATGATGCCCTGGCGGTAGTCGTTCATCCCTCCAATAAGGTAGACAACCTGACCCGCGAACAGTTGGAAGGAATCTTCACCGGCAAGATCAAGAACTGGAAAGAAGTAGGCGGAGCCGATATGAAGATCGTTGCCTATTCGCGTGAAACCTCTTCCGGTACCTATGAGTTTTTCAAGGAAAGTGTATTGAAGAACAAGAATTATATGAACGGTATCCTGAGTATGCCCGCGACAGGAGCCATCATCCAGTCGGTAAGCCAGACAAAAGGTGCTATCGGCTACGTCGGACTGGCGTATGTCAATAAAGACGTAAAACCGCTTCATGTCTCTTACGATGCCGGAAAGAATTATGTGGAACCTTCTTTTGCCAATGCAAAGAATAAGACCTATCCGATTGTCCGTCCGTTGTTCTACTATTACGAGGCAAAAAACGAAGGTCCTGTGAAACCGTTCATCGATTATGTGTTGTCTGCTGAGGGACAGGAAATTGTGAAGAAAGTGGGTTATATCCCGGTTAAATAGTTTAGTCTTTAAAGGTTTTGCTTTGGTTTTAGTCGTAAAGGACTGATGTTGTTGCACAAAAAAGATATACGTGTGCAATAATATTAGTCCTTTTTGCACATCATTTGGTTTATTGTGCTACCTTTGCTGCGTATTTATAAACTATATAAACTTACATGAAGACATTAACAATCGGAGATCTCAAACCCCGTTTCCCAATTATCCAAGGTGGGATGGGCGTAGGAATATCTCTATCCGGCTTAGCCTCGGCCGTTGCAAATGAAGGTGGGATTGGCGTTATCTCCGCAGCCGGTCTCGGACTTTTATATAAGAAATTATCTCCTAATTACACTGAAGCCGGCAATTTGGGCTTGGCTGAAGAGATCCGTAAAGCCCGTGAAAAGGCAAAAGGTATCATCGGTGTAAACGTCATGGTCGCCTTGTCAGACTTTGCCGAACTGGTGAAGACCAGTATCGCCGAAAAGGTGGATATTATCTTCAGTGGTGCAGGTCTGCCGCTCGACTTACCCTCTTTCCTGAAGAAAGACAGTGTGACGAAGCTCGTGCCCATCGTATCGAGTGCACGTGCCGTACGCATCATCTGCGAGAAATGGAAAAACAACTACGACTACCTGCCCGACGCTGTCGTGCTGGAAGGTCCGAAAGCCGGCGGTCACCTTGGTTACAAGGAGAACCAGCTGGAAGACGAACATTTCTCACTGGAAGAGTTACTGCCGCAGGTAGTACACGAAGTTTCTCTCTTCGAAGAGAAATACAACAAGAGTATCCCGGTAATTGCAGCAGGAGGCATTTATACGGGTGAAGATATCAAGCGCGTGATGGACCTTGGAGCATCGGGCGTTCAATTAGGAACCCGTTTCGTCACGACTACCGAGTGTGATGCTTCCGACGCTTTCAAGGAAAGCTATATCAAAGCGGAAGAGAAAGACATCGAGATCATCAAGAGTCCGGTCGGAATGCCCGGTCGTGCGATCCATTGCAACTTCCTCGAAAAGGTGAAGGCCGGCATCAAGCAACCGAAAGCATGTCCTTTCAACTGCATCAAGACGTGCGACATTTCGCGAAGTCCTTATTGCATCGTCACGGCTTTGTACAACGCTTTCAAAGGAAACTTTGAGAACGGATATGCCTTTGCCGGAAGCAATGCTTGGAAGACCAGCCGCATCATGTCGGTACGCGAGACGATCAACGAACTGATCAACGAGTGGAAATCGAAAGAATGATTTTTTCTACTTATATGAATATAAAACCCCGGTAGACGTGATGTTTACCGGGGTTTTATTATTTTAAGGGCTGTAAACTAATACTACCTTTTTCGCTACCGATGCCGGGTCGAAAGATTCATTTTCATTGTTCTTTCAGCCAATTGCTCAACCCTTCCTGGTTTTCGGCTGCGGCTTTGACACCTGCATTGGCAGCCTTGCTGAAATATTCGAGTGCTTTCTGATATTCTTTTTTCTTGGCATAAGCTACACCGAGGTTGTTCCAGGCTTCCGGTGTGTTGATCTTTTGCAGACGTTCGATGCCGGCTTCAGTAGCTCCGCGTTCGATCTCAAGAGCGGCAGTGTTCTGCTGTGCAACCGGATCGGTCGGATAGAGGCGTACGGCAATATCGAATACCTCTTTGAATTCCGGGCTGTCTTTCGGGTACGTATTGGCTACCACGAACATTTCGTTCAGACTCAGATACTGAGGTTTCGTCTTGATCACCTGTTTGGCTTCGTTCACATCGAACGGACGGGCGATGTAAGCCAGCGTATAGTCGATACGACGCAGGGCAGGATAATAATCGTCCAGCAACATGCGGTACGTACGTCCTCCGTTCAGGGCTTTAAGCTGTGCCTTACGTTTATTGATGTCGGAGATATCCAGTACTTTCAGGATTTCATCGCGGTCGGACAGGTTGGATGCTTTGATCGTGTTGCGCAAACCGATCCAGTCTTCACCTTCCCAGTTTACCTTCATCAGCGACGGGTTCATATCTTCCTTATCTTTCATGTAAGCGGCAAATGCCTTGGCACGGCTTTCCGACAGTTTCATATTATAGTCGTAGCCGCCTTCCGGTGAAGCATACCCTGTGATATTAAACTCTGTGAACTTCAGGTTCTTGTCGTTACGTACTTCATTGACGATCTTATTTACGCTTTTCAACTCGGCGGCGTTATTCTTGAAGTCATGCAGCAGGACAGATTTGCCCACTTCGAAGTTCAGATAAGCCGAGTGTGTTTCACTACGCTGTTTTACCGGTTCTGCCGGAGGAGTCACATAACTCAGTTCGTAAGTCGGTGCAACTACCGGAGGCAATATGCGTGATGACAACGGAGTGATGTTGCTGGCTACATCACAGGATGCACATCCGGTCGTATTCGCCTGCATCACGAGCAGAGCGTTACGCATCCAGCTCTCGTAAGGTACGGTCAGTGTTATAGGGATCGATTCCACTTCGTTTTTCTTGTGGCGGAAGATCACGGTCGGTGTCTGTGCGAACGGTTCGGCACCGAAAGACATTTCACGGTTGAGTGCCTTCATACGTTTCTTGCCGGTAATGACAAACGGGTCGAACTTGACTGTATTTGCTTTGTCTGCCGATTGAAGCACCGGGGTGATGATTACCATGTTCTGCGATTTCAGGTTTATGTTTGTGAGGTTGGCAGTCGTCGACAATACAACCTCGCTGCCTTCTTTCTTTACTTGCAGGTCGCTGTATGCTATACCGTCCGGGCTAACAGTCTGCGCTTGCATGCTTCCATACGTGGTGCACAACAAAACGGTAGCAATATAAAATAAATTCTTCATTTTACTTACTTGATTTTAGTAGTTGATAAATTAGTGGATAAAATAAATAAAGGAGATAGACGCTTTCGTCACACCCCAGTAATTGTGGTTACCTGTTCGAAGTTTCGGCATGTCTTTGCCTTTTGCGTATTCGTCGTAATGCATACGGGCGTAACCGGCACCGATCTCACCTTCGATACCCCAACGTTTGTTCAGGATCCATTGATGACCGATACTTACTCCGCCGCCATACATATAACCGTCGTATCGATGGTCGCGCAATTTCTTGAACATGTCGAACGGCAGCTTGAATCCGGCTACGTCATATTGTCCGCCCAGTGCGTGAACTCCGATGAACGTTCCGTTGAACTTTTCGCAAGTCCAGAACCGTACACCTGCATGGGCAAGCCAGTGCTTGAATTGTTTGTCGTTACTAAACTCAAATGGGTTGTAACCCGCAGAAAGGTCCATTGTGACCTTTTTTCCCAGTCCCACTTCCAGACCGAGGTTTGGAGTGGCGGTGGCATCGTAGACGATATTATTCTTTAATGCAACATGCTGTGCACTAGCATATAAAGAAAGGAATAACGTTGCTCCTATTAAAAAGAATTTCTTCATATGATATTCATTATTGGTGATACTCATCAATGTAACATGCATAGATACGCGAAAGTTCGTAGTAGTTAAAAAAAAAGGGTGAATAATTAAGAATAATTAGGGTAAATAGGGGGAGTTGTCTCCGTTATTTCCGTCATTCTTTTAAAGCCCAGTTTGGAAAAACTCCCCAGGAGTATAGAGCCGGATAAATGAGTAGGCACCGGACAAAAGACCGACAGGCACCCGTTCATCAACGGGTGCCTGTCGGTCTTTTAACGGATGCTGGTCGTCTGGATCAGCTATGAGGTCTTTATTTTTTCAATTCAGCAATTCCTACTTCAGAGATGGAAGCATTGCCGGAAGTGATTACGATTCGGATATCACTGGCTGTTGTGCCTTTGAACCGGTAGCTTTTCAGCTCGTTGGTCGCTTCAATCTTTCCCGAATAAACGGTCAGGAACTGGCCGCCCCCACCGGAGAGCTGTATCTCGAAAGCGGCATCCGTACTCTTTTCTTTCCATGCGATGGAGATACGGTTGGGAGATGCATTGTTTTCAAGGGCGAATGTAATGGATTCTCCTTTTCCGGCACTCCAGGCGGTTGAAAAATTCTTATCCAGGACCTGTACCGCTGTTTCGGGCGAAGTACTGGCATTCACCGATTTTCCAAAACCGGAAGTGGTGGCTACGCCCGAATCGCTTTTTCCATATTTTATTACGCGGATACGTTCATTCAGCCGGATATCTTCTGACGAGGCTCCTACCATAATCTTGAAATCTCCCGGTTCAACCACCCATTGGTTCTCTTTATTATATAACTGTAGTTCGCGGGGATGGAGGATGAAAGTGACTTCTTTGGTTTCTCCCGGTTCCAGCCCGACACGTTCGAATCCGCAAAGTTTCTTTTCGTAGGTCGTTACGGAGCTGAGCAGATCGCGCACATATAGTTGGGCAACCTCGTCACCAGCCCTTTTCCCCGTGTTCGTGATTTTGCATTTGACCGTCACTTCCTGGTTTGGAGTGATGACAGCCGGGTGCACAGTGATGTCGGAATATTCAAAAGTAGTATAACTTAGTCCGTAACCGAACGGATAGAGCGGACCGTTTACACGTGACATATTTCCTTTCATACCCGGATTATGCCCGCCGTCTATCTGTGCCGCAGGTTTACTCGGGAAGTTAAATGGTATTTGTCCGACTGTCTTTGGGAACGTGACGGTCAGTTTACCTCCCGGGTTATAATCTCCGAATAGGGCATCTGCAACGGCTATACCGCCTTGTGAACCGGGATACCATGCTTCGAGTATGGAAGGAATGATCTTATCCGCCCAGTTGATTGAAAGCGGACGACCGTTGATCAGTACCAGGATAACCGGTTTTCCGGTGGCTGCTACTGCTTCCAGTAATTCCTGTTGTCGTCCCGGCAGTTCCAGGCTGGAACGTGATTTGTTTTCTCCGCAGGTCCGGGTGCCTCCACCTAGAACTATGACAACGGCATCACTTTTTCGGGCGTTTTCTACGGCGAGGTCGATCTCTTTCTTTTCCTCATCACTGAGCGGGAAACGCATCAGTTCAGACTCCGGCCAGTTTGGGTCTACCAGGTCGCATCCTTTTGTGTATAGAACTTCCGTGCCGGGTTTGACCTTGTTGCGGATGCCATCCAGGACAGTTGTGACTTCTACGGCTAACGGGCCATAATGGGTCAGGACAAAAGACTTTTCATCGGCATTGGGACCGCAAACGGCTATTTTGCTGATTTTATTCGCATCCAGAGGTAGCAGATTGTCTTTATTCTTCAGTAAGACCAGGGATTCTTTTGAAGCCTGTAAGGCTATTTGCTGATTTTCCGGGCTGTTCACTTCTTTGTCGGCTTGTTTCAGGTCGGTCTGGTAAGGATTGTCGAATAGTCCGACAAGGAACTTAACCCGCAGGATATCACGGACACGGCTGTCGATCGTTTCCATGCTGATAGCTCCCTCTTTGATCAGCTTGCGCAACGGCAGGACATAAGAATCGGGCGAACGGAAGGTACAACGTATGTTCAAACCGGCTTCAACACTTTGAAGAACGGCTTCTTCCATATCTTCTGCCGTATTATGTTTGGAATACAGGTATTCTACGGCATCGCTGTCTGATACCACATAGCCGCGGAATCCCATTTCACCCCGCAGACGGGTTGTCAGCCAGTAATAGCTGCTTTGAACGGGAAAGCCGTCGTAGTCATTGTAAGAACTCATGACTCCTAAGATTCCGGCTTCGCGAATTACCCGTTTGAATGGATAGACATGGATATTTTCGACCTCGCGCGGTGACATCTGCGGATCGACGCGCGACATCCCTTCACGTCCTCCTTTGTTGTTGCTGTAAGCTATATAGTGTTTTGACGTGGCTGCCACCTGATGGTCCTGTTGCATTCCTTTAGCCATTTGGATACCCAGTTCGGCTACCAGATAGGGGCTTTCTCCGTATACTTCTTCATAGCGGCCCCAGCGTTGGTCGCGTCCCACATCCAGGATGGGGGCATAAATATTGGTGTAACCCAGCAGGCGGCCTTCACGTCCGGTGATATAACCGATTTGGCGGATTAGGCTGCGGTTCCAGGTGTGACCCAATCCCAGCTGAGTCGGGAAATTGGTCGCTTTGAAACTTTCAACTCCTCTGATCCCTTCGTTCGTAAAGTCGGTAGGGATACCGAGGCGTGTTTCTTCGATAAAGAAACGCTGTACTTCATTCAAAGCCCATGCGTGGCGTGAAGCCGGCCATACATATGGATTGTCGGATGGCGGCAATCCCCATTGCTGGAAGCCGTTCAGATGTTCGTCGATGGCACCCATGCCGTCTTTCCACAACTGATTTTTCCATTCAGGGGTGGGCAGGTCGTCTTTCAGTACCCGTTTATAGCCGTATAAGGTTACCATCTGGCAGGTTTTCTCTTCGACCGTCATCTGTGACAATAGATCTTCGATACGGTTGTCGAGTGGAGCTGACGGGTCTTCGTAAATGTCTTTCTTGCCATTTTTGTTGAAGTCGATCCAACCTTTATGGTAAATAGCCTTGTTTGTTACTTTGTAAGTGTCCGGGATGCGGATATCTTGTAATGCTTTCTGCTGGGCCTGCAGGCAGGGAACAGCAGAAATCGTGAGACATAACAGCCAGGAAACAGTCGGTTTGTGTATCATGTTCTAATCTTTTAATATGCGTGTTCTGAATTGGTGGATTGCTTTCCGGAAACGGTCTGTCTGTTTCCGGTATCTGGTCTGGGAGGCGACATTTGTATTCTCTTCCGGATCGACGGAATGATCAAACAACATTTCTCCGGCGGACCGGCGTTCTTTGTCGGTCCATTCGGCATAGCTGTAATTACCGTCGACTACATTCGTCCCTTTTCCCCATTGGATAAAGGCAAATGCTTTTCCTTTACTTTCCGGATCTTTCAGAAGCGGGAGAAAGCTTTTACCCTGTACCGACTTCGGACAACTTATTTTACATGCCTGGCAGAGGGTAGGATAGATGTCGACAAATTCAACTATGCCGCGGGAAACTCCGCCGGATGTTCCGGGCATACGGACGATCAGGGGAGCCCGTGTGGCATGGTTCATCAGATTGTGCTTTCCCCAGAAAGTATGTTCACCCAAATGCCATCCGTGATCACCCACGAGGACGACGATGGTATTATCGGCCAGTCCCAAATTATCCAGCTCATCCAGAACCAACCCGATCTGTGCGTCGACGAAGCTGACACAGGCATAATAGGCATGCCGCGCTTCACGGTGAAAGTCGTCACTGTCAACATTCCCGGTCTGTGTGTACTGGAAAATCTCACGTGAACCGTACACCTGCTTAGGCAGGTCTTCCGGCAGATAACGGTTGTCGGCTGTAACGATCTCCTCTCGTTTGTATAGATCCCAATATTTCTTAGGTGCGTTAAAAGGGAGATGGGGGCGCCGGAAGCCTACTGCCATGAAAAAAGGTTTGTCACTATTTTGCAGGCGTTGTAAGTCGCTGATAACTTTGCGGGCGATTTTGTTGTCTTCATACAGACTGTCGGGTACATCAGCCGATTCGCAATACGGTCCCCGGTTGTTTTTGGGGTTCAGGTGCTTGCCTGATTCATCGTTCAGCCATAATTCCCATTTGTTATATTCCGCCCAGTCTTTGCTGTTTGGACTGATAGCCCAGGGTGCCTCGCTCCACGTACCTTCATGATCGTCGGTATTATGGAATACCTTACCGGTGGAGGTGGCGTAATACCCCTGATCCCTGAACGTTTGTGAGATGGGGATAGCCCAGGGAGCGTCTGTCTGTGCGTAGGTGTCGGCATCGATGAAGCGTTCCGGGAATTTGGGATATACACCTGTCAGAAAGCTGGCGCGGGAGGCTCCGCTGACGGGTACATTGCAGTAGGCGTTTGCAAAGACAGTGCTGTTTCGCGCTAACCGGTCGATATTCGGCGTTTTCACTTGTGGAGCTCCGTAGCATCCCAGTTCCGTCCGCAGGTCGTCTACGATCAGGAAAAGCACATTCGGCTTTTTTGCCTGAGCCTGTGCTGCCGCGAGGGCTGCACAGGAGGCGAGTACTATTAATCTGTCTGTCTTCATGGTATTTTATTTTACCAGCCCGGGTTATTAGGCGCCAGGGCCGGATTCCGTTCGATTTCGAGGCCGGGGATAGGCCATAGATAATCTCTGTCTGCAAATATACGTTTATATCTTTCAGCTCCGGTCAGATCACAGTAAGTAAAGTTAAGTTTTTCTTTGGCTATACCCCATTTAAGGTGGTTCTGGTTTATCTGTTTATATCTTTAAGCTCTACCAGCTTGTTCACAATGGCATAAACCGTTAAGGCGCTGGCACTGTGCACCTGTAGTTTACGGGCGATATTTCTCCTGTGCGTAATAACGGTGTGGGTAGAGAGGAAAAGACGGTCGGCAATTTCACGGTTGGTCATGCCTTTGACCACACAGACGACAATCTCTTTTTCGCGGGTACTCAATGTTTGTTGTTCATCCGATTCATCACCCTCTTCTTTTTTTGTGTGCAGGCGTTCCAGTTTATGCTTCAGTTCGTCGGCACTGTCGAAGATGCTGATCTGATCGTCATAATAACGGGTAAGGGAATGATCCGTGAGTGTATAAAGCAGCGCGAAGCACTTCATGTCCGGGCATCCGGTCATCTCCTTTAAATGAGGGATCGTGAAATAACCCGGAATAGAAGGATTGATGATAAGAATATCCGGTTGGTGTGTCCGGAGATCCTCGGTAAGCGATTCGATGGTAGTTATTTCCGATACCTGGATGCGGAGACCTGGCAGGTGTTTCAGTATTGTCTCCAGGCCGCTACGGACAATAGCGGAAGGTTCAGCAATAACGATCTTCAAATAGGCGCTCATAGGTTGTTATTTAATTGTTTTTTCTAATGCAAGTATGGCAGGCATGAAAAGATAGTCTTCCACATGATTGTGGGAAGCCAGGTCCTGTTCCGTAGCAAAGATGTCGAACAAGACGCTGTTCAGTAAATTACTTCCGGGTCCCGGGTAATATTTGATCAGGATATTCTTCAGTTCGACAATTTTCATTTCTATCTGGTCATGCCGTTTCCGGAAGATAGAGATGTTATATTTCGGATCCTTTATCCCTTTCAGCAGGTCACGGACATACGGGAAAACTACTTTTTCTTCATATGACATATGTTTGTTTACCTCTTCGGCATATTCATCGAAGAAACGTTGGATAACGAAAGCAACGTCCTGCGGACATTCGCCGATCGATTCCAGAAGTTTTCTGCGCAGATGCGGAAGACGGAAGTTCAGGAAGTAATCGTGTGCATTATGGAGATAGGTGATCAGTGCCTCAATAGACAAACATTTGTCTACATTCATGACCGGGGCGGATACATCTTGTGTCAGGAAGTTGACGACTGTGAGAAAGGTACAGGCGTCGACACCATTTTGACGGCATACTTCTCCGATATTCTTTTCGCCGAAGCCCAGGGCAATGCCAAAACGGCTCATAACAAGAACCATCGGATAGTTCTCGCATATAAGATCACTCATTTTGTCGGTTTCCCTGTATTTTCCATTTTTATACATAAGCTATAATCGTCCTTTTTTGTTTTGGTGTTTGACTGTTCAAAGATACTTCTTTTTTGTCAGCCAATAGATACGTTATTATTATTCTATATTTGTTAGTGCTTTTTGGTTAGAATGCCGGATACTCCGGTTCATCGACGGCAACGACTGCCAGGCATTCTATTTCAACCAACCATCCGGATCGGCATACCGGGGCACGGACGATCAGGTGAGGCATGTTCCGATGATGGGTTTCCATATACTGTTTAACGCGGGCGAAATCGCCGGTATCCCGTATATAGACGATGGCCTGCATGATATCGTTCTGGTCGGCACCTGCTTCGTTGAGCAGGGCGGTGATATTTTCGATCATGCGTTCGGATTGTTTGATCACATCCCCCGGATGGACGATTTCGCCATACCGGTCGATGCTAGCCGTACCGGATACGAAGACATGGCGGCGGTCGCCATAGGTGATGGCAACGCCTCTTTCAAAAGTCACTCCGTATTCATAAGTCCGGCTCAGATGGTCGGGGGCATATAAGTATTGGATTTGTTCCCGCCCGATACCCGATACGGCATACGTATCCATGGTAACGAACACATTCGTGTCCTGATAACGGCCTTCAATGCCGGTACTGGCTATAAAATGAGTATTTTCCGTCAAGTTCTGTGTCGCGAATACCTCCTTGCGGGCTTTGACTACGCCTGGATAATTCACGTCGACGTTCTGTACGAATATCCAGGTCCGTATGCAGTTATTGGCTAGCGTGCAGTTGGCTGCTGTCAGTTGCATGATATAATCGCGGAAAATAAGGCGTGTCTGATATTCCGAATTGGCAGCCCGGTTGCATAGGTTGGCACCGAACAATTGGCGGTAACTGCCGTGACGTGCTTCAAACAGATTACTGGGAAGAACCTGTGTCTGTACGCCTGTCTGGAGCCATGCCCAAAGAGCTATTTTGGTCCCGTTCACGGGAGCCTGCTGTACGATGGATAAAGCACAATACGGATTGGAGCGTTCCTGTTCCATTAACAAGGCGGTTTGATTGGTAACGTCACTCATAAAGTAACGGCGGAATACCGCTGTCGGGTTACCCGGAAGTTCTTCGACACATTGGGTGTATGCCTGTAACAGATTATTTAATTGGGTAGGATAATCTTCCATATAATCTGTCTGCTGGAAGATGACATGATATTCCGTGATTCCCTTTTTAGTTTCGAATGAGGTGATCTGTACTTCTGTTTTGTTGTATTGTTTTATTGTTAACTCCATGGTATCTGATATCTATTATTGTTTCTTTTTCCAAAGATACAGTATATCAGTCTGAAGCCAAATTTTGGAGTGTGAAAAGAAAATAAAACTGATTTGTCAAGCTTTTTTTATTTCATTTAGTTCGACCAGTTTGTTCACAATGGCATATACAGTCAGACCGCTGGCACTGTGCACCTGCAGTTTCCGGGCGATATTCCGCCGGTGCGTGATCACGGTGTGGGTGGATAGATATAAACGGTCGGCGATTTCCCGGTTCGTCATACCTTTGACAACACAGACAACGATCTCTTTTTCCCTCGAACTGAGTGTCTGCTGTTCTTCCTCCTCTTCTTGCGGCTCAGTAGATGCTTCTTCCGCATTCAGCCGCTCCAGCTTATGTTTCAGTTCGTCGGGGCTGTCATAAATATTGATCAGGTCGTCATACGGGCGGAGCATGGCTTGATCGGTCGCCATGCAGGCGATAGCCAGGCATTTCATTTCGGTGCAACCGCACTCTTCTTTCAGATGCTGTATCCCGAAATAGCCGGGAAGTGAAGGGTTGATGATCAGTACTTCCGGCCGGTGCATGCGGAGGCTTTCCACCAGGCATTCAGCCGTAGCTATTTCCGTCAGCTGGATATGCAACCCGGGCAACCGTTTCAGGATGGTGATCAACCCGCAACGGATAATGGAGGAAGGTTCTGCAACAGCTATTTTAAAGTTAGTGCTCATAAAGCAACGGTCATTTGATTGTTTTTTCAATGGCTAGTACAGCGGGAACGAAGAGGTAATCTTCTACCCGGTTATGAGAGGCCAGATCTTGTTCGGTGGCAAAGATGTCGAACAGGACACTGTTCAGCAGGTAATTGTCGGGTCCGGGATAGTATTTGAGCAGGATATTTTTGAGCTCCACGATCTTCATCTCTATCTGGTCGTGTCGTTTGCGGAAGATACTGATATTGTATTTGGTATCTTTCACCCCTCCCAACAGGTTGCGGACGTAAGGGAAGACGATCTTTTCTTCGTACGACATGTGTTTATGGACCTCGTAAACATAATCGTCGAAGAATTTGGTGATAGCGAAAGCGATGTCACCCGGGCAACCGGTAATTGCTTCCGTCAGTTTGCGGCGGATATGAGGCAGCCGGAAGTTGAGGAAATAATCGTGTGCATTATGCAGATAGGTGATCAGCGACCCGAGGGAAAGGCAGTTGTTGATCTCGTTGATCGTGCTTGAAATCTCTTCCGAGAGAAAATTGACAACGGTAAGGAACGTGCAGCAATCCACCTCGTTCTGCCGGCATACATCCCCGATGTTTTTCTCCCCGAATCCCAGGTCGATACCGAAGCGGCTCATTACGAGAACCATGGGATAGTTCTCGCAAATCAAGTCGCTCATTTTATCTGTCTCTTTGTATTTTCCTTGTTTATACATGTTGTTGTATTTATGGTGTTTTATTTATAAACAGGGGTATTGCGGAAAGTCTGCCGGAATAACGGCAATACATTCCGTTTCGATCAGCCATCCCGGACGACATACCGGTGCCAGTACGATCAGGTGCGGCATATCCGGGTGATGGGTGCGGATATAACAGTTTACTTCCTCGTAATCTGCCGGGTCGCGGAGATAGACGATAGCCTGCATGATATCGGCAACGGAAGCTCCGGCCTCCTGTAGCAGGACGCTGATGTTTTCCATCATCCGTTCGGTCTGTTTCAATATATCTCCGGGGTGAACGATCTCTCCCCGGTTGTCGATACTGGCTGTTCCCGACAGGAATATCTGTTTCCTGTCACCGTACGAAACGGCTGTGCCCCGTTCAAAAGTGACGCCATATTCATAGGTCGGATTTAAATGGGTAGGGGCATAAAGGAATTGTATCTGTTCCGGTAGCAGACCGTCTACTGTATAGGCATCCATCTGCACCAGCACTTCCGGGTCGGCGTGACGGCCTTCTATTCCGGTACTGGTTATATAATGTGTTTTCTCCGTCAGGTTCTGGGTGATGAAAACTTCCTTGCGGGCTTTTACGACACCTGCATAGTTTATATCTACGTTTTGTACGAAGAACCAGGTACGGATGCAGTCGGCAGCCAGCGTACAATGCTGTTCGGTCAGTTGCAACACATAATCGTTCAATAACAGCCGGGTCTGGTATTCAGAGGTGGCCGCCTTGTTGTGTGCACCGCCGGTCCAGAGGTGGCGATACTTATTATGAGATGCTTCGAACATACCGGAATTGTAGGTTTCCGTAGTCATATCGGTTTGCATATAAGCCCATAGTGCTATTTTAGTACCGTTTAGCGGAGCTTGTTGTACAATCGATAATGCACAAAACGGGTTTTCGCATTCCCGTTCCATCAACCGTTCCGTCTGATTCGCCGCATCACTCAGGAAATACCGGCGGAATATAGCGACGGCTTTACCGGCTTCTTCTTTTGTTACTGTTTTGTATGCTTTTTGTAATTTATCCAGCTGTTCCGTAAACGGCAATGAAGGGGTGGTAACGGAAAATAGTATGTGATATTCCGTTACCCCTCCCTTGCCTTCAAAAGAACAAATTTGAGCGTGTATAAAATCTTGTTCGTATGTTTTTGTTTTGAATGCCATAATTATAAATTTATTCTTGGGCTCCCCCTTCGATCCAACTCTTCAAAAGAGAAATCTTTTCGGGTGAACCGGATAACAAATCATTATGATAATGGTTGCTCGCCCCTTCTGTCAGTACATCCATGATGAAGCTGTTATCTGCATCACCAGGCTTTACAAGCATTTTCCCTTCATTCGAAGAGTTCGCTTTTATATTGACCAAAGCACTGTAACTTTTTCCTTCAGTCAGATATAGACCATCTGCAGCACTGGCCCCGGCCCCATGACAGCCGGTACAGCTAGCATCAAAAATGCTTTTTTGTATGCCATTGAATAAACTCGCATTGACCGTACCTATATCCAGCTTTAGCGTATCGGATGAATCCGTAAAATCCGTTTGATAGAAACTGACAATACGTTTTCTCAATTTATTGATAACACAAACTTCTATCTGGTTGACTTCGTTTGAAATGCCTTTTAAAATAAGGTCCATCGAACCATCGTCTGCGGTTTTCACTGTTTTGGCGACCGCAGCATATTCATCATCCTTTTTAAATCCGGCGACAACAATCGTATAATCGCTGGGCCAGGTTTGAACGCCCAGGATAATAGCTGTAACTCTGGCTATGCCTCCCTCTATCTCTACGTGTCTGCCCTCGTCGTAAATTTTGCCGTCATCGCAGGAAACGAAAAGACAAGAGAATAGTAGCGCATTGATTATGAATGAAAAAAACTTTCTATTCATGGTGTGACAATTAGAATGTATATTGAAGCAAAACTGTTCCTGAATGCATAGCTAACCCTAGATCATCGTTATCACGATCAAGCTGTGTGTCATGTCCCGTACGTCCGATGAACTGATACATTGCCTGTAATTTCAGATTACATCCAGTAAAGAAATAGTTGAATCCGACTGCGGGCATATTCAGGAAACCGTTTGTGTCAACTCCGTTACGGTTAAAGAAATCGTAGCGGGCCGTCGCTTGCAGGCGATTGGTTAAAAAATAACCGCCTTGTACGTATCCGCCCAGATAGTTATAACTTTCATCTATTTTCTGTCGTTTGGTGAAACCAACGTTCATATAATAGAGCTCTGCTCCCAGATAAAGACGGTTTTTCAACATGGCAAATTCTGCACCGGCACGGTAATCGTTTGTACTTTCATTTTCGCTTTCTACATTTAAAGACGTTGATAGGCCGAATAATATTTTATCTTCTTTCAGACGATTGGGGTTTCCTTGATTAGACGGCATAACACCTTTTGGCATGTAAGTAATACGTCCGGCATATAATAAAGAAGGGATATGCCAATCATCGCTGAATGTTTTTGAAGCCACGTTTACGGAGCTGCCTGTACCATTAAATATACCTACTTCATAGCCGAATTTTTCTTTGATTAATCCGTGGACTTCTACACCCAGGTCAAAACCTGTGCCGATGTTGGGAGTTACGGCATTCAGTGAATAGGGCAGAATGACAGGTGCTGTCAGTGAAACAGGAAGAGTAGGCATCAGTGTCTCTCCTAATGTTGTCAGATAAGCATGCGCGAACGGTGTTTTGAACTTACCCACGCGTATGGCAAAGCTTTCTTTGAGTTTTACGTCAAACCAAGCCTGTTGCAGAATACCACCTCCGCTTGCGGCTGCATTGATAGACAGGTTGAATGTAACCATATTGAACGCTTTTCCTGTAAAACCGAGAATGGCGTATGGGATGGAAAAACCGGAATTTGCAATGTTGTCTTGATTATAAGCAGGATCCAAACCTTCATCATCGTAATAATTGATATTTGCACTGGTTTGAACGAGCATATAAGGCTTAAAAACGAAATCGCCTTTTTTAGTACCGATAGTGAAACCTTCTTTGCCGGACAAAGATACCACCCCGTTTTCCGTATCTTCTTCGTGCTGGGCCAGTACTGTTAATGGTAAGAACAGTAATGTAATGATTGTAGTTATTAGTTGTTTCATCTTTGTTGTCTTGCTATTATAATGAATTGATAAATGTGATTAACGCATCACGGTCTTCTTTACTCATTTTCTTGAATAAATTCTTGGATGCCTCTCCTTCACCTCCGTGCCACATGATGGCTTCAACCAGGTTGCGGGCACGTCCGTCATGGAGATAGTAAGTATGTCCGTTGACTGTTTCTTGAAGGCCGATTCCCCATAAAGGAGTGGTACGCCATTCATTGCCGCGTGCCAGGCCGCTGACATAGTTGTCGTTCAGTCCAACTCCCATAATCTCAGATCCCATGTCATGCAATAGAAAGTCGGAATACGGATGGATGGTTTGTCCTCCCAGCCAGGGTAATTGTGTCCCATTCAATAAGGTGGCACCGCGTGTCTTGGTGTGCAGCGTTGTTACGTGGCATAGGTGACATTTGGCTTCGTAGAATTTTTGTTCTCCTTTGATTACCTGCGGATCATTGACGTTTCTTCGGGCCGGAACACCCAGGGCATGCAGATAAAGGTCCACATTTTCCATCTCTTCTGTCGAGACATCCAGTTGATCATACGAAAGGCCCATCATGCTTCCCTGATCCATTTGTATCTGTCCTTCGCAGATCTCTTCCGGATAACGACTGTTTGTTACACCCATATCGCTGGAAAAACCGAGTTCAATGGTCAAGTCTGCGTGCTGTGCCTTATTGCCGGACAGGCCCAGACGCATGACGCCTCGTTCGGAAATATAGTTGCAACGGCCGCTGATTCCATATTCAGGATAATTACTTTTTGCAGCAAGTGCTTCGATCTCTGTCGGATCGAGTGCCATCATCTGCCCCATGCCGACATGGCGTAAAGGAATACGTACGGTACAGAACAGATCCTTTGGAGCGATACTGTCGGCATACCATTCTGAAATCGAATATTCAGGTTTACATAACTCGTATGTTTCGCCATCAGGAAACGAGAACGTTTCGTATGTATATTCAACGGAAAGTTTACCTTCCGGCTTTACGCCATATATGGCCTGGTCGTGCAATACACGGCCGTAGTTTTTGAATTGTGCCCCGTTTCTTTTGGCGATATAAACCAGCATGGAAGAAAATCCGTAGCTTCCGGAGCCTCCTTCGCTCCATAATGTCGGCTTGGTTCGTCCGGCATTACGATGGCAGCTTCCACAGGAATAACCCGCATACACCGGGCCGAGGCCACCACCTGTGCCGTTACTACTCGTGCGTACGTCGTCATACAATCTATCTCCATTATTAAACCGGGTCGAATATTTACCTGATACCCAGTCTGCTTCTGTGTCGTATGCTACGGATGAATTGAGGAAGATAGTCGAAGTTCCGGCTGAGAGCGCATAATTATTAGGAACTTCTACATCATCCATGTCTATCCCTTCTTTTTCGCAGGAACAGAGTGGAGCTAGGAACAACAGAGGAAAAAACAGATGTCGAAATTTCATATTGATTTTTCTTTATTTTTGATCAGATCTTATTCGTTTGAAATCCATTGTCAAACGTTCCAAAGCCTTGGAGTAGCCAGGTCGCATAACCGGGCTACTTCAAGGCATTATGTAATAGTGAAAAAGATTCACCTGGTTATTTTTTAGTTGTTTACTTTACGCGGTTTTCCGTCTTTAAACAATAGGTATTCCAAGGTGTGATAACCACGTACATTCTGTGCAGCTTCTACCGAAGCACTGTCGTCGTCTTCATCCCATTCCATTTTGTCGAAGTTACCTGATTCCAGGATACTAACAATCATGTTCTGGTCTAAAGGCCAGCTATCCATGTTAGGATCAAGACCCTCTGTGTCAACCGGACCGAACAGGAAGCCTTCGCTCTTTTCCCATGGTTCGCGAGCAACAAGCCATGCTTCGCTGGCTGCATCGAAATTACTATTGCTCGGACTATTCTTGAACTGTTTAACAGCTTCGAACAAGGCTGCATTCTTTTCCATCAACGATTTGTAGGTCGGCAACACTACGTAGTCTGTGTATTGAACCAGGATTGCTTCCAGCTTGCTGTCGTTCGGTGTATTTTCATAGGCAGCACGTACGGCAGCTTTTACTTCTTTCAGAATATTTTCCAATGAAAGACAAGCTTCCTGAGCGGCTAATGCTTCATCACTATTGATGTTGTTGCGGAAAGGCTGCGGGATATTCTGGATAGCTTCGGCTGTCGCATGGATGGCGTCATTCAACTTCTTGTTCATATCGGCATCCATTGCCTCAACCAATTTATAAATAGAGCTTGTCTGAATATCATTTTGGTCGTTTGCATCGTTGGCAGAAACCGTTCCGTAATAAGAGTTACGGATTGACCAGATGTTATTGGTATAGTCGTCGCGTGAATGCCAGCTATACCATGATTCTACGGCATAAAGTGCACCTTCTTTATCTCCTGAATTATATTTGTCAAGAGGGTCACCAATCTTTGCACTACCTACTTCGTTGGCGATTTCGGCGCATTTGTCGAAAATCTGTTCGATACCGTTCAATGCCGTTTTGATGCTTGTCTCGCCTCCGATATTATGTTTCTTGAATGCTTCTGCATAAGGACCAGCCCCTTTGTAGTCTTCATTCCAATATTTATATAAATTGGCAGCATCATTTTTAAGCAAGCTGGCAACGTTATACATGTAATTACCCCATGCCTCCGCATTTTCAGCAGAGTAGTCAAGATCTGTCGGTGTTTCCGTTTGAGGATCGTCGTCATCGTTTGAGCAAGCACTGAATGTCAGAGCTATACTTAACATAAATGCAGCAAATGATAAAAACTTCTTTTTCATTTTCTTCTGTTATTAAAATAGATTTATATTATTTCATTCTTTATTTGTTGATGAACCAGCCTACATAAGCAACAGCTAAACTGAACTCGTTTTCGCTGTTGTATTTTCCTCCGCCGATTTTGCGTGTTGTATAATCAGCTTTAACAACCAGGTTGGGGAGTGCATACCAGTTAACTCCGGCAGTCCACATACTTACTTTATCACGAAGGTCCATGGTCTGTTTACCTTCGCCCTTCTCTTGCGGATTGTAATATTCGTAACGCGCAAACGGATAAATTACCGGGACTTTCTTATTCTCTTTGAAGATAGAGCGAAGGTTAACGCCGACTTCGCCGGCATAGCTGACTGCATTTTTAGCAACCGGGGTAAGACGGCTGTAAGGAGATGTATTACTTTGTGTACCTATTTTGCCGGAAAGAGCTTCGGCATTGCTTAAGCTACCGTAAATCAGATTTCCCCGGGCTGTTACATACTTGTTTTTGTACTGAAGGTCTGCCGTGTAAATGCGTAGCGGACTTTTTCCTATACTGACAAATGTGTGCGGTTTATCAGAGTTTGCACCTACGTTGTTACAATAATAGAATGAGGCTCCGACTCTTAATCCGGGAACGCCTTCATAATTTAAGCGACCTACGTAAGCAGGAGAAGTAAAGTTGTCTGTTTCGAAAATACCTTGTTTGCCTCCTGCAACCCATTCGTCGCGCGAGAATCCGCAGGCATTTAATCCGGCAACAACCAACGCTTCATAACTGAAGCGAGTATAATCCCTACCGAATGTACCGAACACTTCGATACCGTTTTCATGCCATGTGGAGGGGATAAGCGTTGCTTCTCCTTCAGGGCGGGATGTACCGAAGAAGTTGATAGGTTCATGATGCGCGTTCGTTAAACCGACCGGAACGATAATATGTCCCACCCGGACATTGAATGCGGGGTGGATTAACCGTGTGATATGAAACTGTTCCAGTGCCACTTCGCCACCTTTTTCGACTTCAGTTTCATATTCTCCGTTTTCTGTATTTTCAAGTTCATAAGCAGTACCTGTACCACCCGCTTCGAATTCAATTTCTGCCCCTAATATCCATTTAGGATTAAATTTATAGTCGAAAGCTACAACGAAACGAGGGATAGAGATTGAGTTTCTGTTTGTTTTTGCATTTCCATTATTCCCTCCGTAAAAGCGGTTGATACCATAATCCATAAAATTCGCTAGGATTTCACCATAACCGCCAAATCTAAATTTATCATAACCGCTGGCATAAATCTTTGCCGATTCATCTGCCGCTGTTGACTCTTCGTTGCTCTGTGCAAAGGCTGTTGCACAGGATCCAAGTAGAGTGATAGCCAACAAATTTGTTAATTTTCTCATTGCCTTTTGAAATTTTTGGCAAAATTAGGGCGGTTAAAAAGTATGCGCAATCGCGTATAGTAGGTATAAATTACCCGATGCTACCTATTTGTGGGTATTGTGTGGTGTTTTACTGGAAAAATGCTGTAAAATCCCTATTAATGGTGAGAGATGAGTAAGTTTTACATATATATAGGTATTGCAGGTACTTTTATATGACTTTACCTTTGCATCATCAATTAAGTTTTACTATTAGTATAATCGTCCTGACCGAAACCGAAATTGTTGATTTTTATGTACACCTATTATTTATAAGGTAAATACCCAAATGGAAGGAGTTTTTTATTGGTTGTTCCTTTCATATAAAAGATGAGTCATTCTGTGAAGAATGGCTCTTTTTTTATTTACAACAGATACCCATTCTTTTCTTATTCTTTATATCTTTGTTTTCTAAAAATTAATCGTTCGATAGCCGTTCTTTATTCATTCGACTAATATCGAACGAATAGATGACAGCCGTTGAACGAGTAGAGAACGGCTATCGAACGATTAGTTTTTAGTGAGAAAAGAATTTGTTACTTTAAAATAATACCATATGATCTATGAGCGCACAATATGATCTGTATGAAACGCCTTCACCTAAAGGGAAGGAGGACAAGAAATCACTGCATGCCCGCATTTATCCTAAAAAAACGTATACGCGTGAAGAGTTTATTAGACATGTGGCTGCCTATGAACATTTGCCGAAAAATGTGTTGACCGGAGCACTCGATGCCATTGTTGACGACTTACGTTATCTGCTTGCTGAGGGCAACATCGTGGAAGTGGGCGAGCTTGGCTTTTTTAGTACTTCGCTGAAGTGTCTGCAGGAAACGGATGACGAGGAAGAAAAAATCAGGGCGGAATCAGTCACCTTCCAAAACGTACATCTAAGGCTCAGCAGCGAGTTTCGCAAAAAGATCAGCAGTGAGATGAAGCTGGAACGTGTGCATTCCCTTTCGCGAAAGAAGAAGAAAATCACCTCTACTGTGGAAGAAAGAAAGGAAAAGCTGGTGTCTTTTCTCAAAATAAATATCTGTATCACCCGAAAGGAATATATTCAGCTGAGCCAACTGACTTCTTACGGCGCTATGAATGAGCTGAATGATTTCATTAGCCGGGGAGTGCTTCGCCGGCGTGGCTCAGGCAAGTCTGTGGTATATGTTGCCGGCGAGAATCTGGATATTCTTTAATATAACACAGAATAGGTAGCCGGCACCTCTTTTTTTACTCAGTAATAGGTATTGTGCACTCTTGCGGGCTGCCCTATCTTTGCAATGTAAAAAGAAAGTAACACTATTAGTATAATCGCTATATCAAAACCTTTTTGCTAATTATGTAAGCATATAAGATGATTAAACGTTATGTCGGAATGTTTTTATTGGTTGTTTCCGACATAAAAAAGGAGCTTTCCTGTGAAGGACGGTTCCTTTTTTATTTCTTATTCGAACAATCAGTCATCCGACAGCAAACGAAGATATCACGACATCTTCGATCAGCATAATCGCTAATGACGGTGCCGTAATTGTTAAGGGTGCTGAAGGCAAGAATGTAGTAATCACGAACGTACCTGGTCAGACAATAGCTAACACAATCGTTATATCGTTCTGAAGCTACATTTTTCGTAGTTTTGTGGTAAAGAGTAAATGAAATGAGAATACAACGTAGGAAGGTGATTGATGATATTTTGACGATCCGTTTTGTAGGAACACATGCCGACAAAACAAGATCGGGTTAGCGATCTGCTGGCGGATAGCAACAAAGGCTCTCATTAATTTTTATGGTCACAATTTGTGATCTTAAAGATTCATATTCATCTTTTTTTGTATTATTTATCATACCATGCCCAGCGATACCTAAAACAAGCGATACACCCCAGTTGTAGGGCCTTTTTAGTAACTATTTGTAGTGATTTTGGCTGTTTAGGGAACATCCTGGCTATACAATAGTTTTTAGTCACCTATAAAAGCAGTACCTTTGTATCGAAATTAAAACCGAAGTAAACAAAGATAGGTATGAAGTTTGAAAACGAGAACTGGGCGCAGTTCAAAGGCGAAATTTGGAAAAGAGAGATTAATGTAAGGGATTTTATCCAGAACAATTATAAACCTTATGAAGGGGATGATTCTTTCCTGAAGGGCTCCTCGGATAAGACGAAGAAGGTTTGGGATAAACTGACCGAAATGTTTAAGGTTGAACGGGAGAAGGGTGTTTACGACGCTGAAACAAAATATCCTCAAGGCATAGATACTTACGGACCAGGTTATATTGACAAAGAAAACGAAGTAATTGTCGGCCTGCAAACCGATGCCCCTCTGAAACGCGGTATTTTCCCGAAAGGTGGTATTCGCATGGTGGAAAACAGCCTGGAAGCTTACGGCTACAAGCTGGATCCGATGACAAAAGAAATCTTCACAAAATATAGAAAGACGCACAACGAAGGCGTTTTCTCTGCTTATACGGATGAAATGCTTGCCGCACGCCGTTCCGCTATCATCACCGGACTGCCGGATGCTTACGGACGCGGACGTATCATCGGTGACTACCGCCGCGTAGCATTGTATGGTACTGCCATCCTGATTGAAGAGAAAAAGAACTATCTGAAAAGACTCGATATTCAGGAACTGACGGAAGAGATTATCCAGAGCCGTGAGGAGATATCCGAACAGATCAAGGCTCTGAAAGCTTTCGAAAAGATGTGTGCCGGCTATGGTTTCGATGTGACTAAACCAGCAAAGGATGCACGCGAAGCCGTTCAGTTTGTCTATCTGGCTTACCTGGCTGCTGTAAAAGACCAGGATGGTGCGGCTATGTCGTTGGGACGTACTTCTACTTTCCTCGATATTTATATTGACAAAGATCTCCGTGAAGGTAAACTGACGGAAGAAGAAGCACAGGAGTTGATCGACCAGTTCATTATCAAACTGCGTATTGTCCGCTTCCTGCGTACCCCGGAATATAACGATCTGTTCTCCGGTGATCCGGTTTGGGTGACTGAATCTTTAGGCGGGCAGGGTGTCGACGGCCGTTCTTTGGTAACAAAGACATCTTACCGTTACCTGCATACATTATACAACCTCGGTCCGGCTCCGGAACCCAACCTGACAGTGCTGTGGTTTAACAATGCTCCCGAAAACTGGAAACGTTTCTGTGCAAAGGTTTCTATCGATACTTCTGCTATCCAGTATGAGAACGACGATCTGATGCGTCCGGATTATGGCGATGATTATGGTATTGCCTGCTGTGTATCTCCGATGAAGATCGGTAAACAGATGCAGTATTTCGGTGCACGTGCCAACCTGGCTAAATGTTTGCTGTACGCGATCAATGGAGGACGTGACGAACGTTCGGGCGTACAGGTGGCTCCGAGATTCGAGCCGATCACCAGCGAATACCTCGATTACAACGAAGTAATGGAGAAATACGAACAGATGATGCGCTGGCTGGCGAAAGTGTATGTAAATGCTTTGAAGATCATCCACTATATGCACGATAAGTATGCTTACGAAGCATTCGAGATGGGCTTGCACGACGGTCATGTGGAACGTATCCGTGCGACAGGTATTGCCGGTCTTTCTATCGTTGCAGACTCGTTGGCGGCTATCCGCGATACGAAAGTGAAGGTGATCCGTGATGAACGCGGACTGGCTGTCGGCTTTGAACGTGAAGGCGATTATGTTCCTTTCGGAAATAACGATGACCGTACGGACAGTATTGCCGTAGATATTACTGAAATGTTCATGGAATATCTGCGCCAGCACCAGACATACCGTAATGCTACTCCGACACAGTCTATCCTGACCATTACTTCCAATGTGGTCTATGGTAAGAAGACAGGGGCTACTCCTGACGGGCGTGAAGGCGGTACGCCGTTTGCTCCGGGGGCCAACCCGATGAACGGACGCGATACCAAGGGGGCGATCGCAGCACTGGCTTCTGTTGCCAAGTTGCCGTTCCAGCATGCACATGACGGCATCTCTTATACGTTTGCCGTTTCTCCTGCTACTTTAGGTAAAGAACGTGATACCCAGATCGCCAATATGGTTGGTTTGCTGGACGGTTACTTTACTCCGGACGGCGGACAACATCTGAACGTAAACGTATTCGACAAGGAATTGCTGCTCGACGCAATGGATCATCCTGAAAAGTATCCGCAGCTGACCATCCGTGTTTCCGGTTATGCCGTAAACTTCGTGAAGCTGACACGCGAACAGCAGTTAGACGTAATTTCAAGAACAATCAATCACTCACTTTAACAGTTGATAGTTGACAAGTGACAGTTGACAGTTAGAGGATGCGTAAAGCTTCTCTACCTGTCATCTGTCAACAGTCAACTGTCATCTGTCAACTATCATGAAGGGGAAAATTCATTCTTTAGAAAGTTTCGGGACAGTCGATGGTCCCGGTATTCGTTTTGTTGTTTTTATGCAAGGGTGTCCGCTTCGTTGCCTCTATTGCCATAACCCGGATACCTGGGATAGCAGGGGAGAAGCTAAATACATGCTGACACCGGAAGAACTACTTGCGGAAGTCTTACGTTATAAAAATTTTATAGCTAAAGGAGGGGTGACTGTCACAGGGGGAGAACCTTTGTTGCAGGCTGAGTTCCTAACTGTTTTTTTCCGTCTTTGCCGGGAAGCCGGCATCCATACGGCACTGGATACCTCCGGTTATGTCTGTACACCGAAAGCATTGGCGGTTTTGGAATATACAGACCTTGTCCTGTTGGATATAAAAACGATCGATCCCGAATTACATCCCCGGTTGACGGCTGTAAAACTGGATAATACATTACGTTTTCTGGATGAACTGGAGAAACGGGATGTTCCTGTATGGATCCGTCATGTCATCGTTCCCGGATGGACGGATAATGACGAAGCCTTGGGTAAATTGGCGGAATATATCAGCCGTTATAAAGTGGTACAGAAAGCCGAACTGTTACCCTATCATACAATGGGTGCTTACAAATACGAAGCACAAGGGATGGAGTACAAATTAAAAGACGTAGAACCTCTGTCTGCCGAACGTCTGGCAAATGCAAAAGAGATATTTAAGAAACAGGGTATAACCGTGTAACCCTATTCAATCCGTTCCCTGTGAATTTTTGCCGATAGGAAGAACATAGTTTTGTCCCATATTGTTACTCAAATAAAAGTAAGAACGAATATGGAACAACATCATCACGACCATCATCATCACGAAATAACCTCTTTGAATAAAGCCTTTATCATCGGTATTACCTTGAACCTGGCATTTGTTGTAGCCGAGTTTGCAGCGGGTTTCTGGTATAATTCGCTGGGCTTGCTGTCTGATGCCGGACATAACCTGGGCGATGTTGCCAGCCTCGTACTGGCTATGCTGGCTTTCCGGCTGGCAAAGGTACATCCGACCGCCAGCTATACTTATGGATATAAAAAAAGTACGGTACTGGTCTCCCTACTGAATGCGGTCATTCTGTTGGTCGCTGTCGGTATCATTATAGCTGAGAGTATAACGAAGCTGCTTCATCCCCGTCCGGTGGAAGGAGATGCTATCGCCTGGGTTGCCGGGATCGGTGTCGTTATCAATGCGGTTACGGCGTGGCTTTTTATGAAAGATAAGGATAAGGACCTGAATGTGAAAGGGGCTTATCTGCATATGGCAGCGGATGCGCTGGTGTCTGTCGGTGTCGTTATTTCCGGGATTGTCATTGCACATACCGGCTGGTATATCATCGACCCGGTGATCGGGCTGGTCATCGCTTTGGTCATTATCTATTCTACCTGGGGATTGCTGCGTGACAGCCTGCGTCTTTCGCTGGACGGTGTTCCTTCCGGAACGGATATCGAAAAGGTCGAAAAAGCCATGCACGCCGTGGAAGGTGTGAGAAGGGTCCATCACCTGCATATTTGGGCGATCAGTACGACTGAAACAGCCTTGACCGCCCATGTTTCGATCGACGATCTTTCAGAAATGGAACGTATCAAACAGGAACTAAAACATGAGTTGCAGCATGTCGGCATACATCATGCCACCCTGGAGTTCGAGACCTCGGAAATCAAGGGTGAAAACCTCTGCTGGCCAGATTGACTCTTCTTGTTAATAACTCTGAAATGCTGATACTCAAAGATTTTGTCTATGAGTGCATAAAACCTTTCGATTGGATTTTTTGTTCTTACCTCGAATCGGCAACTTATCTTTGCATCAGAAACAAAACAAAATAGTAATAACGATTAAAATAAAAATTCTATGGAACCTATTATCAATTCACAAGCACCCGAGTTCAAAGTACAGGCATACCACAATGGTAAGTTCGAAACTGTAAGCAGCGACGATATCAAAGGCAAATGGGCAATTTTCTTTTTCTACCCGGCTGACTTTACTTTCGTTTGTCCGACTGAGTTGGTAGATATGGCTGACAAATATGACCAGTTCCAGGCTATGGGCGTAGAGGTTTACTCTGTAAGTACAGATTCACACTTCGTACACAAAGCATGGCACGATGCTTCTGAAACGATCCGTAAGATCAAATATCCGATGTTGGCTGACCCGACAGGTGTATTGAGCCGTGCATTCGGTGTCATGATCGAAGAAGACGGTATGGCTTACCGCGGTACATTCCTGGTTAATCCGGAAGGAAAGATCAAACTGGCTGAAATCAACGATAACGGTATCGGCCGTAATGCAGACGAACTGCTTCGTAAAGTAGAAGCTGCTCAGTTCATCGCTGAACACCCGAGTGAAGTTTGTCCTGCCAAATGGAAAAAAGGCGGCGAAACATTGAAACCGAGCATCGATCTGGTCGGTAAGATCTAAGAAAAGCGAAAGCTTTTCTTAATTGAAAATTGAGAATTGAAAATTGAAAATGAGTCTTTGGTACAAGGTTTTCAATTCTCAGTTCTCAATTCTTTTTTCAGGGATTAATTTTCAATTTTCAACTTTCAATTTTCAATTAATATGTTAGATGCATCAATGAAAAATCAGTTATCCGGCATTTTCGGCGGATTAACGAACGAATATATTTTTGACGTGCGGGTTTCTCCTGAACACGAAAGCCGCAAGGAACTGTTGGAACTGCTGAACGATGTAGCAGATTGTTCCGATAAAATCTCTGTACAGGTAGCCGATGGCGACGGTCTGGAATTTTCCTTGTTGAAGAACGGTGAGAAAACCGGGATAAAGTTCCGCGGTGTTCCTAACGGACACGAATTTACGTCTCTCCTGCTGGCACTTCTGAATAGCGACGGCAAAGGTAAAAATATCCCCGACGAAAGTATCTGCAACCGTGTGAAAGCTCTGAACGGTCCGGTCAAACTGACTACCTATGTCTCTCTGACCTGTACCAATTGTCCGGACGTAGTGCAGGCTTTGAACGCAATGGCTACACTGAATCCGGAGATCACGCATGAGATGGTAGACGGGGCGATCAATCAGGAAGAAGTGGAAGCCATGAAAGTGCAGGGTGTCCCTTCTGTCTTTGCCGACGGCAAACTGATCCATGTGGGACGGGGTGATTTCGGTGAACTGCTCGGTAAGCTGGAAGCTCAGTACGGCGTGAAGGAAACAGACTTGCCTGTTGTTGAAAAGAACTACGATGTGATCATTGTGGGCGGTGGTCCGGCTGGTAGTGCGGCTGCCATCTATACGGTGCGTAAAGGCTTGAAAGTAGCCGTTGTTGCAGATCGTATCGGTGGTCAGGTGAAGGAAACGGTGGGTATTGAGAATATGATATCTGTTCCTCAGACCACTGGTCAGCAACTGGCGCTCGACCTGATGTCGCATATGAAAGATTATCCGATCGACATCCTCGAACATCGCCGTGTGGAGAATGTGACAATAGAGGGCCGTGATAAGATATTAACGACTTCTACCGGCGAGAAATTGATTGCTCCTGCCGTGATTGTGGCAACCGGAGCGAGCTGGCGTCGTCTGAATATCCCTGGTGAAGCGGAATATATCGGACGTGGTGTCGCTTTTTGCCCGCATTGTGACGGACCGTTCTATAAAGGGAAGCATGTCGCTGTAGTGGGTGGCGGTAATTCCGGTATCGAGGCGGCTATCGACCTGGCTGGTATCTGCTCGAAGGTAACAGTGTTGGAATTTGCCGATACGCTGAAAGCCGACCAGGTATTGCAGGATAAACTTAGAAGCCTGCCCAATGTGGAGATATTCATGAATTCACAAACTATGGAAGTATTGGGGAACGGTGAGAAGGTAACCGGTATCCGTGTCAAGGACCGTCAGACGGATGAAGTACGTACGATTGAGTTGGATGGTATATTCGTTCAGATAGGTTTGGCTGCTAATAGCGGTGCTTTCCGTGAGGTAGTGGATACGAACCGTCCGGGTGAGATCGTGATCGATAACCATTGCCGTACCAGTGTGCCGGGTATCTATGCGGCAGGCGATGTTTCAACTGTGCCTTACAAACAGATTATCATTTCGATGGGCGAAGGGGCGAAAGCGGCACTGACTGCTTTCGAAGACCGGATGCGCGGCATGTTGTAACGTAACGGTATATATTATAAAAAGAGACCCTCAAGCTATGGACTGAGGGTCTCTTTTTTTATAAGGACTTGGCAGGATATAAGGCTTCCCACCATTCCGGTTGTTCTTTCAGCCATTTGGCGAACCAGGCGTAGATGGTATTGTTCCACTCGGCACGTTTCTTATAGTCGAAAATTTGATGATTTTGTCCTGTCACTTGTATAAAGGCGGTTTCCTTACCCAGTAGCTTCAGGGCGGTAAACATCTGGATACTTTCTCCGACAGGCACATTCGTATCGACGGAGCCATGCAGGAACAGGAGCGGAGTATTGATCTTATCTGCATGGAACAACGGACTTTGTTCTACATATATATCGCGGGCATTCCAGGGGTAACTGTTTGCCGTTGCCAGCGAACTGTATGAATAGCCCCAGTAACCTTCTCCCCAATAACTTGTAATGTCGCTGATACCGGCATGTGAGATAGCTGCGGCGAAGATATCTGTTTTTGTTTGCAGGTACTGTGTCATGAAACCTCCGTAAGAAGCACCGATACAACCGATCTTCTTGGCATCGACGAAATTATGTTCTGCACAGAACTTCTTTGTCCCTTCGATAATCTCATCACCGGTACGTTTCCCCCAGGCGTTGACGTGGCGTGCTGAGAACTCCTGTCCGAAACCGGTTGCTCCGCTGGGCTGGATAATATAAACGATATAGCCCAATGCAGCATATGCATGTGACGGATAACGGTTTTCCAGCGAACGTTCTGTCGGGCTTGTTCCACCGTAATAGTTGACGATCAGCGGATATTTTTTGTTCGGATCGAAATGAGGAGGCAGGTAGTAACGTCCGTAAATCGTATCACCGGCAGCAGCTTTAAAATTCCAGTCACGAACTTCTCCCAGCGTGATATCTTTGAGTATGTCTTTGGAAAGGTCTTTCAGGCAGACAGTCGTGTTCTTTTTCAGGTTTACTGAGTAAAGACGTTGCGAATTGGAAGCGCTTTCTCCGTAATAGACCAGCTCGGGAGCTGATTCGGCTAGTGTGAAATCAGAGAGTATATCTTCTTTTAGCGGGATCGGCTTGATCTTGCCGGTGGACGGATTGAGGACATACAGGCGAACACAATCTTTGTCTTCTCCCTGCAGATAGATTTGCTTGTCATGTCTGTTCCAGGTAAAATACTGAATGGATGGGTTAAAGTCCTTGCTGACGGGAGACACCTGTTTACTGCCCAAGTCATAAATGAACAGTTGACCGTCGGCAGTGTTGGATGTTTGTCCCGGCGCGATATTCAGCCCGATGCCGTCAAAGGCTTCCCCTGAACCTTCGATAGCCAGTAGCTTCCCGTCCGGAGAGAAAGTGGCGCGGCCGATAAACGGATCTTTTAGCAACGCTTCCGTTTCCATCGTTTGCAGGTCCATGCGATAAAGGGTGGTGATGCTGAACGGGCGTTTGGTCAGTGTGCGCTCCTGGCTTGTGAATAGCAGATAACGGCCATCCTGTGAAATATCATTGAGCGAAGTGGAGTTATGCCCGTAAGTCAGGCGTTCGAAAACTCCTGTCGCCAGATCATATTTGTGGAGGAAAGAACGGTTGCGCCATCCCGGTTGACGGTCGTCGGGGACCAGTATCTCTTCCATATCCTTATCTTTTTTAGGACCTTCCTCAGATACGGTAAACAGCAGATACTCTTCGGTCGGGGAGAATATGAACCATCCGTCAGGCAAGTTGGAGGAAAGTACATTTTCTGTTTTGGTTACAGGATCGATACTTACCAGTTCTTTGCCCTGCAAGCCGTTACGTGTATAGTAGAGGAGGTTGCTTTGCGGCATCCAGCTGTAATCGTTGGAACTGCTTTCGATCAGGACCTGTCCGCTGGCCCGGTCGGTAACCTGCTGGAATGATTCGGTTTTACCTCCGGGAAAAGTGGTCTGGTAAGCTGTCAGCAGATATTTCCCGTCCGGAGAGAGGCTGACGGAACGCATGCGTGTCCCGTCGAACACATCGCTGATGGTATATCTTTTTTCCGGATCAGTCGTAGCCGTAACAACTGCTTCTGCTTCCGTTTCGAAAGTGACTTTCAGAGAACCTGTTTTATCTTTTTCCGACAGGTATTTGATCACGACTTCATAGCGGTGAGGTTCCAGAGTCAGTGCAATCTTTCCATCTGCGGGAGTCTGCTTTTCATTATTTATATAGACTTCGTAGGTTTCCGGTCCTTTTATCTGCAAAGCCCCTTTTACATATCGGTCGCTGTTCAGATAGAAAGAAGCCAGTCCGATATGGCAAGCCTGACTAGTACCCGGCAACATACTTTCCCCGTTGGTATCTGTCTCCAGGAATTGTGCGCTTTGGCGGACATTACTGAACGGAATGGCTGTTTTCACTAACTCTTTTTCTGTGAATTTCTTGCTGTTTACGTCGAGGCTGTCTTGCAGGAACGGCTTTTTAACTTCATAAGGGCCGGCATATCTGAACTGTTTCACAATCACCTCTTCGGCAAACAGATTATAGCAGGAACAGATCGCCGCCAAAAGTAACATGTTTTTTCTCATGGCGAATAAAATTAGATATTTGGTGCAAAGGTATTTATTCCTTGGAGGATTTTAAACAAAAAAGCCGATTAAAGGTTGCATCGAAATGATGTAATCCTTTAACCGGCCTTGTATTGGTGTTTTTATATTCTATTGAATACTGATTTCGTCAACGAACAGATAAGCAGGATTGCCTGCACCACCATGCCATGCAGGCAGTTTGTCGCTCTTGATGATCACTTCTACATAACGGGCTTTTACCGGTGCAAAGGTAACTTCCTGCGGGTAGATGTCGTCTTTGTCCGATTGCTTTAATGAAGGAATTGTTTTGGACACTACTTCCTTGAAGTTCTTGCCGTCTTCGGAAACCTTGACGGTAACTCCGGCAGCCCCCATGATCCAATCGCCTTTTACCACATTGGTATTGAAGGATACTTTGCTGATTTCAACCGGCTGTTTCAGGTCGATCGCTGCATCCAGGTCTTTTCCCTGGAAGCCCAACCAGCGGCCAGTCTTGTAGTTGCTGTCGCCGATCAGGCCGTCTGCCATTTCGGGACCGCCTTTGAACTCATATCCTTTGCTCGGTGCAACGCGCAACGTAACCGGCTTTGCAGTCGATTTGCTGAACGTGATCTTTTCAGAGAATACGCGGCTGTTACCTGCAGGACGTACTACAACGGCTTTTATCGTCGCATTTTCCTTGATCTTTACAGGTGCTTCGTATTTATTGCTTGCGCTTGTCGGCTCGCTGCCGTCCAGTGTGTAATAAATATCGCCGTCGCCCATGGTCGACAGGTTGACAACGATCTCGCCGTTTTCCGTATCGGTCGTAAATTCGGCATGGATGTCGAAAATATTCTTGGCGTAATTGTATCCCAGGCGGTCATACAGTTTTGTCATGCGTACCAGGCGGGGCAGGAAGCTCTGATATTCCTTCTTGCTCGGGTCTGTCCACTGCACTTCTGCCAGAGCAGCCATACGCGGCATGACCATATATTCAACCTGTGAGAAAGTCGGGATATATTCAGTCCAGAGATTAGCCTGCACGCCGATCACATATTTCTTATATTCATCCGGGATACCGGCAGTCGGTTCCAGTGAGTAAACCCGTTCCAGCGGCAAGTAACCACCGATAGCCATCGGTTCGTTTTCCGTATCGGTAGACTGGTAATAGTCGAAATAAAGATACGTATTCGGGGTCATGATCACATTGTGGTGTTGTTTGGCTGCTTCGATACCGCCATCCACGCCACGCCAGCTCATAACCGTAGCATTCGGTGCCAGTCCGCCTTCCAAAATCTCATCCCAACCGATGATATGACGGCCTTTGCTTTCCACGAATTTTTCCATCTGCGAGATTATAGAGCTCTGCAAATATTCTTCCGCACTGTGCTTCTTGTCTCCTTTGATGCCTTCCGCCTTGATTCTTGCCTGACATTTCGGACAGGTTTTCCAACGTACTTTCGGGCATTCATCACCGCCGACATGGATGTATTCGGAGGGGAATAGGTCGATCACTTCCGAGAGCACATCTTCCAGGAACTGCATGGACTTGGGGTTTCCGGCACAGATCACATCGTCGGAAATTCCCCACTGCTGCCATACATCATACGGACCGCCCGTACAACCCAGTTCCGGATAAGTAGCCAATGCAGCCTGCTGGTGTCCCGGCAGGTCGATCTCAGGGATAATCGTGATAAAACGTTGCTGGGCATAAGCGATCACGTCACGGATTTCGTCCTGTGTATAGAAGCCGCCGTAAGGTTTGCCGTCATATTCTCCGGTGTTATGTCCGATCACGGTCTGTTTGCGCTGGGAACCGATTTTTGTCAGTTCCGGATATTTCTTGATCTCGATACGCCAGCCCTGGTCGTCTGTCAGATGCCAGTGGAATGTATTCATATTATGCAGAGCCAGTATGTCGATATACTTTTTTATTGAATCCACTGTGAAGAAATGACGGGAAACGTCGAGATGCATGCCGCGGTAGGCAAAACGGGGATAATCGTTGATCGTTACAGACGGCAGTTCGATATTCATTCCTTCGGCAACAGCCGGGATCGACTTGCGCAAGGTCTGTATGCCGTAGAACACTCCGGCTTCGCTGGCACCAGCCAGTTCGATACCTTCGGGAGTGACTGTCAGACGGTAACCTTCCGGGTTGGAAATGCTTTTGTCTATCGAAAGATGGATCGGTTTCGAGCCTTTTGCCGTAACGACTTTCGGAGCATAACCGGTTGCTTCTTTAATATAAGCAGCCAGAAATTCGCCAGCCTGTTTCAGCAGATCATTCCCTTCCGGATAGACAATCGATGTAGAAGGTGTTAACACAAAAGAGCCTCCATTGATCATGGATACTTCCTGGGGCAGGGGAATAATCCCGTAATCGCCTTTAGCGACTTTTCCATCGGAACAGGCCATCATTCCGGCAAAAGCTGCACAAAGCAGCGTCAGTTTGCTTAGTTTATTCATGCGTTGTATAAAGTTATAAATGATAATGTCTTTTTCTTGTATTTATGATCTGTCTTAGAGATTGTTCCCAAAGATAGTAATTTATTTTATTTCTGATATAAATTAGCTTGTTAATCGGTACTGTTATTGTATTTCTATCGTTTTATCTTTCTTGAAGAAATCGTTTATTTTCTTTACTGTACTACATTTAGTATAAGCATCGTGACAATAAATGAGTGCTTGTCCTTCACGGGCTGCTTCTTCCAGTATGCGTATTTTTTCCTGATAAGATGTAACGGGAAAAGTGTCATAGGCTGAAATCCAATCCGGGGAAACGCTTGCTGCCAGGGGAATCACATCGCCTATGAAGACAAAGGTTTGTTCCGGCATCCGGATATAAGGAGCGATCTGTCCCGGTGTGTGTCCGTCGAAAAGACGCAGGTCGATACCCGGACAAAGTTCCGTGTCTGTATCGATGAGGCGTAACAGCCCGTTATCGGCTATCGCCTGCATGTTCTCTATAAAATAAGAATCTTTTTCCAGAGCGTTCGGATGGAGGAAATTTTCCCACTGTTTGCGGCTGACCCAGTAAGTGGCGTTGGGAAACGCCGGGAGTATTTCTCCCGTTTCTTCATTTTTCAGGGTCGAATAGCCGCAGTGGTCAAAATGCAGATGGGTAAGTACTACATCCGTCACCTGTCCGGCCGTGATACCTCTTTTCTGCAATTCTTCCCCCAGGTCAACCAGGTCGAAGAAATTATAATAGCTTAACTGCTTCAAATGCTTGGTGCCTGCTCCGTTGTCTACGAGGATCACTTTTTCAGGAATGTTTGATATTAGCAGGCTCCTCATTGCCAGGACACAGCCGTTCGTGTCGTTGCTTGGATAACGCCGGCTCCATGCGGTTTTCGGAATAGCTCCGAACATGGCTCCGCCATCTGCGTAAAAGTAACCTGTATCGATTATCTGTATATTCATTTCACTTTTTTTGTGTCAAATATAAGCCTATTTTTTCTATTACTGGTATGGTGAACCTTGATGAAATTGTGTACATTTGCGACAAAATCTAAGCGATGCGAAAAGTTCATTTAATCTCCGTAACCGAACCTCTTGTGCTTGACCTGGCTTTGGCTATTCATGAGAAGGGATATGAAGTGAGTGTTTCCGGTGATGGTATGACGGAAGAAGTGATAGCGAAGCTGCACACTGCTGGTTGTACATGTCATGGAAACGGATGGTTTCCGGAGAGATTAACAAAGGATAATAATTTTGTCGTTTTGGGCGCCACTGTCAAGCAGGATAATCCGGAACTGATAAAAGCTAAGGAATTAGGGTTATTGATTCTCTCTATACCTGAATTCATATTTCAGCGGACCAAAGAGAAAACTCGGGTAGTCGTTGCGGGAAGCCGCGGAAAGAAAACGGTTATCTCGATGATCATTTATGCCCTCCAGCGGCAGAAGATGGTTTTCGATTATGCCCTGACCAGCGAAATCCCTTTGTTGCCGAATCGTGTGCATATGAGCTACGAGGCGCGTATTGCCCTGATAGAAGGCGATGAACATGTTACATCGGCATTGGAGAAACGTTTCCAGCTGGAGTTTTTCCGTCCTCACATCGCGATACTGACCAATCTGGCCTGGACACCGGAAACGGATCACGCCAGCCCGGATGCCTATTACGACACATTCAGGAACTTTACGACCTTGATCGAACGGGAAGGGAAGCTGATCTATTTCGAGGGGGATCCGGCTGTGAAACAGTTGGCGGAAGAGGTGCGTGAAGACATTACCGCTATCTCTTACGGTGCGCATCCTGTGATCGAAAAGGACGGTGCCACTTTCCTTCAAACCCGTTACGGCGAATTTCCGATACAGGTCCCGGACAGTTATTTTCTGACGAATCTGAATGCTGCACGCCTGGCATGCCGCCAGTTGGGTGTTAAAGATGCTGATTTTTATCGGGCGATATCCGAATATAGTGTATCTTTGTAGCTATGATTGTAGCGAAACAAAAAAGAAAAGAAAATATAGCCGAGTATTTGTTGTACATGTGGCAGGTGGAAGACCTGATACGTGCCAATCAGTTTGATCTCGATTCGATCCGCCGGACGGTGATTGCCCAATATGACCAGCCGGAAGAGGTGAAAGAGGAGATTGCCAAATGGTATGAGGAACTGATTGATATGATGCGTAGCGAGGGTGTCATGGAAAAAGGACATATCCAGCTGAACAAGAATGTGATCATAGCCCTGACCGACCTGCACCTGCGGCTGTTGAAGTCGCCTAAAGAGATGATCTACGGGGCGGCTTATTATAAAACGCTTCCTTATATAGTACAGCTCCGGGCAAAGTCCGGGGGGGAAGACTTGCCGGAACTGGAGACCTGTTTTAATGCAATCTATGGTTATCTGCTTCTTCGTATGCAGGGGAAAACCGTCAGTCCGGAAACACAGGAAGCGATTAAACAGATCAGTTCTTTCCTGGCTCTTTTAGCCGAGAAGTATCGTGAAGATATGAACGGAGAATTGAAATTAGAAGATTAACGAAATGAAAACAGTATTAGTAACCGGTGCCAACGGGCAGCTGGGCAATTCTATTCGCCTGCTGGCAGAGAACCATCCGGGATATAATTTCCTTTTTACGGATGTCGATACGTTGGACATTACGAATCCTGCTGCTGTGCGGGGGATGATAAAGGATAATCAGGTTGATTTTGTATTAAACTGCGCTGCCTATACGGCAGTCGAGAAGGCGGAAGAGGATGAAGCCCTGTGCCGCCGTATCAATGCTTTTGCTGTCGGTGTGTTGGGAAAAGCGGCACATGAAGCCGGAGCAAAGATGATCCATGTCTCTACCGATTATGTTTTCAGCGGAACAAGCTACCGTCCTTATGTGGAGACAGACGTTACTTGTCCGGTTTCCGCTTACGGGCGGACCAAGTTGGCCGGTGAAGAGATCTTGCAGGAAGTTTGTCCGGATGCAGTTATTATCCGTACGGCATGGCTTTATTCTGAGTTCGGCTCTAATTTCGTAAAGACCGTACTTCGTCTGGGTAAGGAGCGTGACCAATTAGGCTTTGTCTTCGACCAGATCGGAACGCCGACCTATGCGGGTGATTTGGCTGCTGCGATTTTGGCAGTGGTAACAGCCGACGAGCGGAATGCTTTTGTGCCGGGAATCTACCATTTCTCGAACGAGGGTGTTTGTAGTTGGTACGATTTCACGGTAAAAATCCTACAGATTGCCGGAATCGATTGCCGTGTATTGCCGATCGAAACGAAAGATTATCCGACAAAGGCAGTACGCCCGCCTTATAGCGTGCTGAATAAGAAGAAGATAAAAACAACCTACGGTATCACTATCCCGCATTGGGAAGAGAGTCTTCGCCTCTGTATGGAGAAACTTTAGGGTGTTGATAACCCTGTTGATATGTTGAGAAGTATGTTGATAACTCTGTTCATAACCCTGTTTGAAATAAAATAAACGATATAAAAATGAGTCAGTATTCAGAAGAGATTAAAAGAAGAAGAACGTTTGCTATTGTCAGCCACCCGGATGCCGGTAAGACCACATTAACGGAAAAACTGCTGTTGTTCGGTGGTGCGATCCATGTGGCGGGTGCCGTAAAATCCAATAAGATTAAGAAGACGGCAACCTCCGACTGGATGGAAATAGAAAAACAACGTGGAATCTCCGTTGCAACCTCTGTGATGGCTTTCGACTATGAGAATCATAAAGTAAATATCCTCGATACACCCGGTCACCAGGATTTCGCCGAAGATACGTTCCGTACATTGACTGCCGTAGACAGTGTTATTATCGTAATCGACATCGCCAAAGGTGTGGAAGCACAGACCCGTAAGTTGATGGAAGTCTGCCGTATGCGTAAAACGCCGGTGATCGTGTTTGTCAACAAGATGGACCGTGACGGTAAGGATCCTTTCGACCTTTTGGATGAGATTGAAGAAGAATTGCATATCAACGTGCGTCCTTTGAGCTGGCCGATCGACATGGGACAGCGTTTCAAAGGGGTATATAATATATATGAACAGAAACTTGACCTTTACACACCGAGCAAACAGTATGTGACGGAGAAGATCGAGTTTAACGATATCAACAGTCCCGAACTGGAAAACCATATCGGCGATACGCTGGCTGAAAAGCTTCGTTCGGATATCGAACTGATCGAGGGTGTTTATCCGGAGTTCGATGTGGATACGTATCTGAGAGGGGATATCGCTCCTGTCTTTTTCGGTTCTGCGCTGAACAACTTCGGTGTAAAGGAATTGCTGGATTGCTTTGTCAAGATCGCGCCGTCTCCCCGTCCTATCCAGGCTGTGGAGCGTGTCGTTGAACCGGAAGAGGATAACTTTACCGGCTTTGTTTTTAAGATACATGCGAATATGGACCCGAACCACCGCAGTTGTATCGCTTTCGTAAAAATCTGTTCCGGTCGTTTCGAGCGGAATGCTCCTTATAAACATGTCCGTTTCGGTAAGCAACTGCGTTTCAGCAGTCCGACGGCATTCATGGCTCAGAAGAAAGAGACGGTGGATGAGGCTTTTGCCGGTGACATCATCGGTCTGCCGGATACCGGTAACTTCAAGATCGGTGATACGCTGACAGCTGGTGAAGAGCTTCACTTCAAGGGATTGCCGAGCTTCTCGCCGGAAATGTTCAAATACATTGAAAATGCGGATCCGATGAAGGCCAAGCAGTTGAACAAGGGTATCGAACAGTTGATGGACGAAGGGGTTGCACAGCTCTTTACCAACCAGTTCAATGGTCGCAAGATCATCGGTACGGTAGGACAATTGCAGTTTGAAGTAATTCAGTACCGTCTGCTACATGAATATGGTGCTCAATGTAAATGGGAACCGATCAGTCTTTATAAAGCCTGTTGGATCGAAAGTGACAATCAGGCTGCCCTGGATAATTTCAAAAAACGTAAATCGCAGTATATGGCGCTCGACAAAGAGGGGCGCGATGTCTACCTGGCTGATTCCGGCTACGTCTTGACAATGGCACAACAGGATTTCCCGGATATCAAGTTCCATTTTACGTCGGAATTTTGATACCCCCAGTTGCACGATACAGAAATAGCATTTCTGTATCGTGCAACTGGGTATGGGGAAATGAATTGTTCCCTTATAGGGTATCCGATGATGGGGGATAGGGCGTTTATATATACCCTATACCGTGTGAGATTCTTCTGAGAACGAGGTTTATAATATTCCTTTTATCTCTTCCAGGCTTTTAACCGTATAGGTTGGAGTAAACTCCTGGGGAGGTAATCCCTGTGGATTGAACCAAAGTTGGTCTATTTTGGATTGGTGGGCACCGAAAATATCGGCTTCGAAACAGTCGCCGATCATCAGTGTTTCACTACGGCGTGAATTGGTATTGATCAAAGCGAAGTCGAAAATACCCTTATGAGGTTTTTGTATGCCGGCATCTTCTGAAAGGATCATCCGGGTAAAGTAAGGTGCCAGTCCGGAATTGCGGAGTTTTTTGTCCTGTACTTCGCGGAAACCATTCGATAAAATATACATGCGGTAGGATGGGCGCAGGTATTCCAGCAACTCGATCGCTCCGGGAACCAGTCCGGTCTTGGTTGTCGTACGTTGCAGGAAATCGTTGTTGACGGCAAGCACCGATTTGGTATCTTCAATACCCAGTGGACGGAGCACGTAACGGAAACGGTCGACAATAAGCGTCTGACGGTCGATCTCGCCTGCCCGATATTGCTTCCAGAGCAACTCGTTGTGTGGCCAGTAGATATCGAAGAAAGCCTCGAAAGAGGCGTAATACCGATCCAAGTGGTGATCGGTATAAATCTCTTCGAGGCATTCTTTATTATTGTGGTACGTATCCCAAAGGGTATCGTCCAGATCTATAAAGAGGTTTTTGTATTTCATCATCCTACTTCAATAACCAGATATTTGCCCAGGCTCCAAAATGTTTTCGGGTCTGTGATGTTCAATGTCAGATTACCGTCTTCGTCTTTTACGAATTCGTAAGAACCGTCCGGGTGATTGGATTTCAGTTTGGCTTTACCGGCGAACAAAGGTATTTCCTTCACTTCGCGGATGTCGACGGAGATAAAGTAATCTTTGTTGAAGCCACTCTGTAATACTTTTGATTTAGAGAAAAGACCGCCTCCGGAAAGGATTTTCTGGTCCTTCAGTTCTTTGGCAGTACCGAAGCAATAGTAAGCCGTGTTGAGTGCCTTGTCCTGTTCGCCTAACTTTTCCGATTGGGCGGCTGCGGTTGTTGCCAGGTTTTCCACATCTTCATTCAGGGAAGAAACCATTTCATCCAGTTCCTGGATACGGACATTTTTCTTTGCCAGGTCTTCCTGCAAAGCGACGATCATGGTTGCTTTCTGATCCAGTTCGGAAGAAAGACGGTTGATCGTTTTCTTTAAAGCAGCAGATTGTATGCCGCTCTTTTTCAGCTTTTCTTCGAGCTGGCTGATCGTTTCTTTATTCTTTTTCAGTGTTTCGCTGATCAGCTGCATGTTCTGCTTGATCTGTTCGCGGTTACTTTTACTGAACTCTCCGCCGCTTTGCTGCTGGATATTCAGGTAGTTTTCTGCATCGCGGATAGACTGTATGTCTGCCTCTACATCATTTAATGTCGTGAGGATCTCGTTCATCTCGCTGGTCGCTTTCGTATTCTCGATTTTCAGAGAGTCGTTTTCGGCTTTCAGCTTTTTGTATTCGGCCGAATTTTGTCCGCAGGATACCAGTAATGTTGCGCAGGTACAAACTAATAATAACTTTTTCATTTTCTTCTTGTTTTTGAATTAAACATCTTTTTCTGTCTCTTTTTCCTTTTTATCTTTTAAGCCTGCTAATACTATAACAATCTCACCCCTCGGTTCGTTCACGGTAAAGTGTGCTATAACCTCTTCCAGGGTTCCGCGGACAGTCTCTTCGTGCAGCTTGGATATTTCGCGTGACACGGATACTTGTCGGTCGGTCCCGAAGAATTCGGCTAGTTGGGTTAGCGTCTTTACCAACCGGAAAGGGGATTCATAAAAAATGATGGTCCTGTATTCGACGGACAACTCCTTCAGGCGGGTCTGGCGACCTTTCTTCTGGGGTAAGAATCCTTCGAAACAGAATTTTTCGTTCGGTAACCCGGAGGCTACCAGTGCCGGAACAAATGCGGTTGCTCCCGGCAGACATTCCACGTCGACACCCTGGCGTACACATTCCCTTACCAGCATGAAGCCGGGATCGGAGATGGCCGGTGTCCCGGCATCCGACACAAGAGCGATGTTTTCACCGCCTTTGATACGGGAGGCGATTTGCTCTACGGTCTTGTGTTCGTTGAACTTGTGGTGTGACTGCATTTTGTTTTGTATCTCAAAATGTTTCAGCAGAATACCGGTCGTACGTGTGTCTTCGGCCAGGATGAGATCGGCTTCTTTCAACACACGGATGGCCCGGAAGGTCATATCTTCCAGGTTGCCTACGGGAGTCGGTACAACTGTTAACTTTGCCATAATCTTTTTTGGTTGACAGTTGACGGTTGACAAGTGACAGTTAAAATGCAGTCCTTAAAACTGTCAACTATCACTTGTCAACTGTCAACTAATTAAAGGAATCGTTTCTCTAACAGCTTGAGGAAGTCGGCTACAGCTTCATCTTCAATATTCCATTTCAGTTCGTTATTCAGATAGGTTACCGATTCTTCGTACGAGTGGATATCGTTGAGGTCGGTAATCGCTTCGTTCATTTTATCTTCATTGCCTCCGAACAGCTCACGGCGGAAACGGAAACGATCGTTCAGGCTGAACGCCTTGCGGAAGTCGGACAGATTCTTCTTCTCCAGTATATCGCTCAGGAAAACCCCTTGTTTATCTGCCACCACCGTTTTATGAGGTGTTTCCGGAATAATCTCCTGTTTTTCAACGATGATTTCCCTGGCCGGTTCTGCTTCGGGTTCTGCTTCCGATTCTGTTTTCGGTTCCGGAGTGCTCGCGTTTTTTTCAGCCGGCTTTTCCTTCACTTCCGGTTCCGGCATCACTGTGGCGACTGGGTTGGGGAGCGACTGGATCAAAGCTTGATGGGCTTCCATTTGTTTACGTAACATCTCGATCTGCGCCGTTTCCAATGAATGAAGGTCATTCAGTATTTTATGTGTCAGATTGAATGTCTGGCTAAAGAAGGATACCGGATATACTTCTGCATCGCGCATACCGGCAATCAACGTTTCGAGTTCCTTGATGTCAAGTAACAGATAATCTATTTTTTCTTTATTTGCCATTTCTGAATTTATGCTTAACGGGAGGCGTAATAACAACGTCCCGATTTATATTGCAACAAAAATAACTATTTCTATCAATGTAACGTACTTAATATGTAAAAAAGTGTACTGTCACTCAACAAATTCATCCGGTAAATTAACTAAATACAGCCGGTGGGTGGCGCGGGTAAAGGCGGTATACAGCCACCGGTAAAAATCTTCTCCCAGCATTTCCTCCGTCATATAGCCGATATCGAGGAAGACGTTCATCCATTGTCCGCCCTGCGCTTTGTGGCAGGTAATGGCATAAGCATATTTTACTTGCACGACATTATAGTGAGGATCGGCTTTCATCTTTTTCATTTTGCCTGCCTTGGTGGGAATATCGTCGTAATCTTCCAGAATGGTATAGAAGAGCTTGTCGTTGAGTTCTTTGGGAAGAGCGGGTGAATCGGTCTGCAAGGTGTCGAGTAGGATCTTTATATCCAGTTCGAGGTCATAGTCCTGAAAACGGACGGTCACATCGGCAAAGCGAAAACCATAGAGTTCGCTTGTACGTTTCACGCGTAATATTTGGACAATCTCGCCGTTCGCTATAAAATCCATTTCCTTACAATCGTTGGTCCAGTAATAGTTGTTTTTGGCAACCATCAGCCGGTCACCCGATGACAACTCTTCTTCTCTGTATAGTATCCGGTTGCGTATTCCGTTATTGTAAATTGTTGCCCGTTTATTAGAACGTGTGATAATCATTGTTTCTTCGATTCCGTCACGGCTGTATGCCGATGATATTTCCTCGATCAGTTCGTCTCCGTTGACCTTCCTGAAGTCTGTAAAACCTTTCAGGTGGAGCTTGGGGTATATCTCGACCTCGTTGTTTCGCAGTGCATCCCGTAAGCGGGTGGCATTGAGTAATATCCCTGAATCTCCGCTTTGCCGGACAACCTGCGTCAGAGTGATTTCTTCTACCTGCAGATTATAGCCTCTGAGTATTTCCGGGTTCAGCGCCGGACTTTCCGTTTGCATGACCGGCGGTAGCTGTGCCACGTCGCCCATCAGGATCAGCCGACAGTTTTCACCCGAATAGACATATTGTATCAGATCATCCAGTAACCGTCCGGTCCCGAAAGAGATCGAATCGATCCCGTCATTCGAGATCATGGATGCTTCATCAACAATAAATAACGTATCTTTGTGTAAATTATCAGCAGGCATGAAGCCGGTCGGTTCGTTGGAGAATGCTTTTTGACGATATATCTTTTTATGGATCGTAAAAGCTTTTTGGCCGGAATAGTTCGAAAAGACCTTAGCTGCCCTTCCGGTAGGAGCGAGCAAAACTGTTTTTTGTTTTAGCTCGTTCAGGGTTTTGACCAGGGCACCGACCAGCGACGTTTTTCCAGTTCCTGCATACCCTTTCAGCAATAAAAGGGTGTCTGATTCGGTTGAAAGCAGAAAATCCGTGAGTGTTTTTAGGGCAGAAAATTGGTCTTCCGTCGGATTATGTGGGAAATTTTGTGTAATTTGGCGGCTTAAATAACTATTTATCATTTTGATTGCAATAATTTTGGTGATAAAGGTAGTGTATTAAATATTCTTTTTTAAATTTGCCGAACGAAATAAATTCAAAAAA
>OOCU01000100.1_pt1 | contig 108379 bp, 86 predicted proteins | sample 1671781 | NCBI WGS metagenome assembly OOCU01 (sample SAMN06348192, study PRJEB24527) | human gut metagenome | reverse complement strand
TCTGCGGCCATTAGCAGTAGCCATTCTTGAACGGAAACCGTGCTTGTTCTTTCTTTTTCTGTTGGAAGGTTGGAATGTTCTTTTCATCTTTCTATATATTTATTTATTATTATCTTATATACCAATTCGGGCTGCAAAGATAGAGGCTTTTTTTTAATAAACAAAGAGTTGCAGAAAAAAACTTTATCCACAACGATTTCCCTTTGGTTTAAGGACGAAGCACATCCGTAAATACAGCTTTCTGATTAGTAAACTTCAGTCCGTTTCCATCCTGATACGTTCCAAATTCAGAGATAATAGCACCATTATCACCTGCACGCAGAAAATGAGGGGAGAGAAGTTCTTTCAGCGGGAGAATATCACCGACTTTCATATAAACAAAATTGGAGACAGTAATAGCCTCCTTCTGACTTTCGGGTAATGCAGGAGGGTTGGGAGTCGGATCACCTATTCCAAAGTTATAAGCCGATCCGTTGCGTACCATCCACGATTCGAATTTTGCCGGATATTCAGCAGTCTCCACGTGACGATGTTCAGGAATCATTTGTCCGGGCAACAGATATATTTCATGTCCGAAATGGCGGTTGACTGGATCGTTTACCCAAAAGACGCCCGCCATGCCCACATGTTCAAAATCTCCCAAGCCAAAATCAGATATCCACATGTTCTCTTTCATGAAATCGGTAAAAGGAACTCCATAAAACTCAAACATTTCGAGAAAAGCTTTCAAAGCTACTTCACCATTAAACTTTCCATCTACATAAAAATCCTCATTAGTATACTTCTTAGTAAATACCTTTTCTTTAGTCTGTTCCATATTCTCTTTACTTTTGTTCGTTTCGCATCCGGCGAATCCACCTATTAATAAGATAGAAATCAGGAGGGATACTGAAAATTGTTTTACATTCATTGTTTATCTATTTATTCGTTCACACCGTTGAGAGAAGCTATATGGTCGGCAAGCATCTTAAACTTGAAAAGTGCTCGTCGGTAAATTGCCTGATGCTCCGGATTAGGAAGAAATCGCTCCTGTGTCTGATGAAGGTTGTCAATCCTGTCATAACTTCTCCAAAAACCGACACCTTTTAGGGCCAAAGCAGCCGCACCAAGAGAAGCGGCTTCTTGCCCGATATTTGTTTTCTCAACTTCCAACTCGTAGATATCGGCAAAAAGCTGCATCCAGAAATTACTTTTAGTACCGCCTCCGACAAATAACATCTCTGTAAATTCTGTATGATAGTTGCGGAATAAATCCAAAGCAATACGCAGATTCAAAGCAATGCCCTCCATCGTTGCACGAATAAGGTCTGCACGTGTGTTTCCTAACCTTAACCCCATGAAGGCCCCCGTCATATCCGGACTGGGTTCAATGCTCGAGCCACCAGCCAAACTAGGGTTGAACAGTAGACCATTTGCTCCCGGAGCCGATGTTTCTGCCAGTTTATTCATGCCGATATATGCATTATCTCCCCCTTGTTCTTCAATTGCCAATAAATCAGGACAAACGATGTTACGTACCCATTGCAGACTGCTACCTGCTGAAAATATGCAAGTTGCAGAGGTATACATTCCTTTGACAACATGAGCAAAAACATACGGTTTTTTCCAAAAATCCAACACAGGTCTTTCAGAAACCAAGGCAATCCAAGCAGACGAACCGAGCGAGGTGTAAATCCGGGATGGCTTGATGCCTTTGCTCCCCAGGGCCATACAAGAATTATCCACTCCACCACATATAACCTTGACATGGGTGGGTAAGCCAGTTTCAAGAGAGGCTTCCGGAGTAATCGTACCAACCACTGCATCAGAAGCCAGTATTTCCGGGAAGATGTCTGGACGGATACCTGACATCTGTATATATTCCGACTTATAGTCCCATGCTTCCAGGTCGAAGACTCCACTTCCGGATGCATACGAATAGTCCGTACAAAGCCTACCGGTGAAGCGATAATTACAATAATCTTTGGTGCCGACTATTTTATCCGTGTCTGCATATTGTTTCGGAAAATGTTTTTTATACCACATCATTTTGAAGATAGAATAGCATTCCGGCGGAAAACCGTTACCGGTTATCTCATACCATCTTTTGTAATCAGTTTGGGCAAAGAACACCTCCGCTTCTTCCGTAGCCCGACGGTCAGACCAGATAGGAGTAGAAGCCAGCAGCAAATTGCCACCTTTTCCTATCGGGACAACGCCAAGGCTGTGTCCGGAAATAGCCAAAGCTACAATATCATTTTTATTACATTGTGTCTTTTCCAATAAAAGCCGTGTAGAGTGGATGATGCTCTGCCACCAGTCGTCAGGTGCCTGCTCCTGCCAACCGGATTGTGGATAAATGGTCGGATAAGGTATAAAAACAGAATGCAATATTTCTCCATTCCGATTGAACAAGGAAGCTTTTATTCCTCCAGTTCCCAAATCATAAGATATAACTTTCTCACTCATGGGCTTCCCTATTTATACATTCATCCATGATATGGAGAGCCGATTTGTAACCGATACCAAAACGGCTGACCCCCATCCGATGCATTTCCAAAAGCGTGTCGAGCGTACGGACTCCACCTGCGACTTTCAGTTGGATGGCATCTCCAACCATCTCTTTGATGAGAGCGACATGACGAAGCGTAGTTGCCCCCGCCCAACCTGTTCCGGTTTTGATATAATCGGCTCCTGCCCTCAAGATAAGAGTAGAGGCTATTTTTATCTCTTCGTCTGTGAGAAGGGCTACTTCCATGATTACTTTTAGGGGAAAGGGAGATACTGCTGCTTTAATTTGCCTAATTTCATCTTCCACTTCAGTCAGCATACCAGATTTTAGCTTGCCTATGTTCAGAACCATATCGATTTCGTTACAACCGGCTTTTTTCAGTTCCTGCGCCTGAAAGAGTTTACAGGTTGTTGTCTCCGCACCGGAAGGGAAGCCTACAACTCCACCAATACCGATATGCGGATGTTTTTTTAATTTTTCAAAAACAAGAGGAAGCAGGCCTGGCATGGGGAAGACACAGATAAAATTATGCTTTATAGCGGCTTCGATAATGTCTTCCACATCCTGGCGGGTGGAATCTGCACGAACAGCGCTGATATCAATCAGGCGTGCAATTTCTCGGGAAGATATAGTTGTAGTGCTAGTGTTCATATTTATAATATTATAAGCTGATATAACCGCCGTCAACAATTAAATCTGTTCCTGTCGTGTAGCGTGCGGCATCGCTCAACAGGTATACGTAAGCCCCGACCAGATCTTCAGGAACACCAAGGCGTCCGGCGGGTATTTTCGATATCCATTCTTCGTGCATATTCTTCATTTCGGCAACCAGTTCAGTCGCCATATATCCCGGACTGACACAATTGACACGTATATTATATTTAGCCCATTCTACAGCCAGAGCCTTGGTCAGCAGGAGAACACCACCTTTAGAGGCACAGTAGTTAGCTATCGTTTGTGGAGTATTGATAATATGAGCAGACATGGATGCCGTGTTTACGATACTTCCGGCTTTTCCTTCTTTGATCATTTGACGGGCTGCAGCCTGTGCTGTCAAGAAAACTCCGTTCAGATTGATGTCGACCACTTTCTTGAAATCTTTGGAAGAAATATTTTCAGCAGGATAAGTGTTTGCTATACCGGCATTATTGATGGCAAAATCGATGGTGTCATATTCTTTTATAAATGCCTCCATCATCCGTCCGACATCTTCTGCATCCGTTACATCGCAACGAATAGCAATTGTGTGTGCGGAATAGCGAGCGGCCAGTTCTCCGGCTGTCTTTTCTGCTTCCTTAATATCGATATCGACAATGGCAATCGAAGCTCCCATTTCCGTAAACGCTTCGGCAAGGCATTTACCAATACCTCGTGCAGCTCCGGTGATAAAGCCTTTTTTCCCTTTCAGGCTAAATAAATCAAGTGTTTTCATTGATATATGTTAATTTATGAGGAATGAATATTATACTATCTCAAATGAAAAAGCTAAAATTGACCGTTTTTCTACTGATCATAAACCTTCCCGTCCTGCCCTATGATCGAACAGTTTTGCTGTTCGACTTTCAAGCGTTCTGCATATTTTCGTAGTTGTGTTTTATGCCGTTCACAAGGCACAAGATCCTTTTCAATATCTCCGCGCGGAGTTGCTTTCAGCCGTTTCTGTCCGGTACGGATAATTTCGACGGCACGAGTGTATTTCTGTTTATCGCTCCGAATCTTATCCAGACACGGGCTGACTTCAGGACGATCGAAAGATATCTGTGCAGTCAATTTCCGTCCGTGGTTGTTGAGATCCCAGATATTGACACCTGTCAGTTTTATCAATTCCTCGATTTCTTGGTTATATAGAGGACTTCGCCCGGCTAGTGTCGAGTCGAAAGCAGATTCGTATACCGGATAATAGACACCGTTCAAATCCATCCAGGTGTAAAGAGCCTCTTTTTCTTTGGGGGATAATTTGACTCCCTGATGGTTACTGTCGATTACTTTAGTCAGTTTGCTGGCATGCGACCCCCAGGAATAAGGGTCTTGTATCGGAGCCGGTCCGCCACCAATAAGGGTAATCTCTTTTTTTACATATAGGTTGACATAGGCCGCATTAAAGAATGGATTTTTATCTTTTGCCAATACGAGTTTGTCACGGTTCTTTGGATCAAAATCGTGGCAACGCACGCAATTCTTGTCCAGGATAGGCTGAACCTTTTCCATAAACGAAAATTTTTTAGGAGCTTCTTCCTGCCATCCGTTCAATTTTACCGGTGCTTTCTTAAGAGCCAATGGTCTGGGTCCCATTGCACTGGGGACACTCAGACGATCTTCATGGCAACCGATACAACCGTTTATTTCTCCCGGCATGACCATTGTGCCGCTCCTCATGGACTGAATCATCTTTTTATCTTTATCCAGCAATTGGAAAAATACAAATGTGCCGGACGGAACTTCGAAGTTAGCAGAACCGTCTTCTTCAACGGGGACTTCTCCCAAAATACGCTTATTTTCAAAGCTATGCCAGTTGACTGCAGGAGCTTGTTCTCCCTGCCCTCCCCATCCATTCTTTGTCCATGTTCTTTTCTCCGGAGATTCTATGACACGCAGATATTTGACGGTGCCCGGTTCCACTCCTGCCATATGAGTCCCGTGGTAAACGTTCTGTACATAGAACGTTCCTTTGTTGTCCGTATAATTGCGATTAGAAGGAATTGCGTGAGGCTTATGCCGCGGTTCAATAATCATTGGGTCAAAAAGGCTTCTGTTTCCTTCAACAATCAGTTCCTGCGTACCGTCCCTTCCGACCAGATAAATGCCGGACTTAGAATCGACATGCATCCAGCCTCCGGGTTTGGCCCAGATGGTGCGGGAAGCTAGGAAGAAGTTTTCATTTAAAGGATAAGGATCTTCGAATAGATACTCAATCCATTTGAATGAATCCAAATCCCCTTTTCCAACAAGTTTCCGGCTTTCTTCCGGCCAAATTTGTACGACTGGTTCCACTCCGTCTACCCCTTTTTTTCTATCTATGATAGCTAGAGCCCCCCACGGACGGTCATGACAAGAACCCAAAATACAAATTACCTGATCTGTTCCCGGTATCTGACGGGCATCGATTACCCCTCCGGGAGATTGGGTGTTATTCCCATAGTAGATGGAATGTTTGGTGCCGTCGGGATTAACAGTCCATAAACCTTGTGCATCTCCGAAATTACGGTCTACATATTCCCAGCGGTCGTACAGGATTCTGCCATCACTTAATAAGGAGGAATGTCCTTCGAACAAGGTACTGACTCCAATCTGTGTAATATTTGCCCCATCTGCTTCCATCCGATATAAATTACACATAATATGGCGATTACACATACAATATTTCGGCTGACGAGTGGAGCTGAATATAATTCCACCATCGGGTAAATATAAAGGATCTATATCGGATACACCTTCTGCATAAGTCAGTTGCTTTAATCCACTACCATCCGTATTTATTTCGTAGATATGATAGAAATCATCTTTGTTTTTCCGCATGGAGAAAATAATCTTTTTCCCGTCGAAAGAAAGTTCCGGATCGCGAACAACTCCGTCTTTCAGTTCGATCAACGTAGTCGTATTCCCTGTATTCACATCGAAAATACGCATGGCTCCTCCGGGAAAAAACTTATTTTCATTGATTTCTCCTTTCTGGAAAAGAGTTGCGGTATTATGGTGATCCGGAGCATACTGCTCCCGTTCTATATACAATATTTGTTTTCCGGCTAATTGTTCTTTGGCTTTAGTAGTAAGTACAATTTTTTTCGGGTCCATTTGCTCGGCGGAAAGTTGTATTCCCCCTATGCAGACTGTCGCCAATAAGACGATAAATTTGCTGTACTTTTTCATGGTGTCCGTATTTAGAAATTAATAATTATTTATGAATATATCCCAGGTTAGCAGAGATAATATCAGCTGTCCGGATTAATTCTTTCGAAATTTCCGGGAATTTCTTTTTTTCCAATCGACCGGATGGACCTGAAGTCCAAATGGTTGCTGCGATACTGCCGAATTGGTTAAATATCGGTGTTGCTATACAATGCACACCAGCCATTTCTTCTTCCAGATCAACGGCATAACCAACTTTCTTGATATGATTTATTTCTTTTCTCATTTGTTCTTCACAAGAAATTGTACGTTTGTTAAAAGTCTTATATTGAATCATCTGTAATGCTTTCTCACGTTCTTCATCTGAAAGATAAGCCAAAAAGAGTTTACCTGGTGCAGAAGCATGCAGAAAGAAACTTGTACCTGGGCGTAATAAAAAGGTGAAATTGTGTGAACCTAATACTTGTTCAAGCAAAACAACCCGGTTCTCCATAAAAACGCCTAACATAACGCTTTCCTTAATAGTATCACGCAAGGCACGCATAGGCGCCAACGACTGTTCTACTATATTTGACTCACCCAAAGCTGCCAGTCCCAGTCTTAAGAATCGTTTAGACAAGAAATAACGCTGTGTATCAATATCTTTTGTCAGATAGCCCATACTTTGCAACGAATTTAATAGACGATATATAGTCGTTTTAGGAGTATCTAGCAGATTTACAATTTCCTGCATGGGTAAACCACTAGGGTAATTCACCAAAAACTCCAATAGCTCGAAGCTCTTTTCAAGCATCGGAATATTATACTTTGCAGTGTTTTTCTCTTCAATTTCAATCTGTGTTACCATCTTTTTAAGGAGTATCTTTTGTTTCTGATACGAAACTAAGTTTCACATCAGAAACAAAAGTAAATATATCTATTAAATAAACAAGCCTAATTCTGTTAATAAATAATACTACATAATGAAGTCTAAAGATATTTACTGATAGTATTTATTAAAAATTTCAGATGCTGTATCAACCGGATTATTACTTGATGACAATATAGTATCACCCAATTTTTCATACAGCCATGTCTTTGTCACTCCGAACATATACGGTTCCGGTAGAGAAGGATTATCCCATGCTTGATTCAAATAATTAAAATATAAAGACCATCTCTTATAATAATATGTACCTAAAAGACCGCCTAGCTCACGATGAGTATAATCATTTAAACTACCATCTACCGTATCCCATGACGTAACAATCAGTTTATTATAATATTCATATTGACTTTTAATACCAGGAGTTGATCCTGCACTACGGGCTGATTCTAACCATGATTGAAGACAAAAAGCAGGATGACTCAGCAACAACCGATCCTGGTCTTTTATTAACTGAAGAAAACGTTTAGTTTCTTTGTCAAAAAGTTCACGATTTCTATTTTTCCAAGCTTCTTGTATTCGAGCATAAGAACTTCGGCCCAAATCTGAAATGTATTGGCGAACCATATCAACCACATCATATTCATAGTTTTTATTTCCTTTAAGGGCAGAAGCATCCTGTAAAAAGGTCTTACAAGCATCAGCAAAAAGATTCGGATCATAATAAATTTTGCATTGAGACCATGAAGATACTGTTTTGACGCCCAAAGACGGTTCTGCACAGAAAACAGGTTCTGAAGGACGACGTGAACCTGGATAAGTCCCATACACCGTTTTATAAAATCCATTCCAACTTTCTTGTAAAGATGGTAATACGCTATGATATCTATATTGGGCATATTTCTGTATCCATTGTTCCATATCCAACGTTTTGCTGTTCCAGACCATATCACTCCACAAAGCCGGAACAACAGGATTGGTTTCTATACCTTCTGGAGTAAAGCCAATTCCGATCAATGTCTTCGATGCTTGTTTATCATGTAATGCATCTAACGGTTCGGAAGCGATAGCATCCAATCTGCCATGAAGTCCAATATTCCCACCCCAGTTAGAAATATTCGACCAGGCCCAAGGTATCCCATCATATCCCCCATTATCTTTCCAACGATGCCAATATTCCGCACATAGCTCTACAACCAATGCATGTTCAGGACTCAATCCTTTCAACAACTCAGGAACAGGATTTGGCCCCCAACTTTGAAGTACCCACACTGCATCGGGATTAAAAGTCAACATCGCTTTTTCTACAGATCGGGCACAAGCCGTAACATCCAATCCTCCGGTCTTACCTCCTTCATGGAACAGATCCCCAGCATAATAATCTGTTTTACCAAATAGAGCTGTATACTCATCGTACCAGATACGAGCCAGACGATCAAATTCAGGATCCAATGGAGACAAAACATCCGGTCTGTCGAATGTATTCCATTTCCCTTGTTCAACAACGGTTGCATTTGGATACTTAGCTTTATAGCCAGATGGCACCATTCCATAAAAAGCCTGGAAAATCGGCTCCATCCCATAACTCCTCATCCTGTCAAGAATCTTATGCTGTAATGCCACCTGTTTCTCAAACCACTCATCAGGCATAGGACCACCTAATGCTTCCATATTCCCCATCAACAACCAAGGAAGATAAACCGGACCGGTCAAAAACTTTTTTGTCTCTTCTTCCGTATAACCAATCCGCGCAAGAAAATTTCTCCATACCTGTTCAACACCAACCATGCTCAAAGGATGCGTGACCCCATGAAGGGCCATCCAGTCAATCTCTTTCTCCCATCGTTCCCAATCCCAATATACCGTTGTATACCCAAACGTACAATAATTCATATAAGTAACAAACTCATAAGGACTTTCCTCTTTAATCACCTTGGATGGCAATGGCAGTTTATCGGGTAATACCGGAGTAAAGTCGGTCCAACTCACAGATACATTCAAGTAATCTTTCATATAGCGATGTAAGCCGGATGCGATACTGACAGGTGAGTTTCCTTCGACAACCAACTTCTGTCCGAATTTGAATATCTTGAAGTAAGGTTTTATTGCTTTTACGTTCAATCGACAATCTACAGACGTTTTATGCTGTGGCATAATTCTGGATATTAATCCATTAATAGCTTCCATATTGTCACTTCCGTCTTGAGAATGAGCAGAAAGACTACATAAAAACAATACTGAAATTATAAAAACTATTTTATTCATTTTTCTGTTAATCATAAGATAATTATTTAATAATCATCGGAGATGTAAATGTAAATACATCCGAATCAACATGTGCTTCATTCATTATTTGTTCTAAATCCCGAACTATCTCCGGATACAGGCTTGCGACATTGTTATCTTCATGCAAATCTTCTGATAAATTATAAAGCTCAGTAACACGTCTCTCCGGATCCAAGACATTCAGTGTAATAGCTTTCCAATTATCCTTTCGAACAGCAATTTTACCTCCTGACTCATGAAACTCCCAATACAAATAGTCATGTTCCCGTTGTTTCCCTTTCCCCAATAAAGTCGGTAAAAAAGAAATACCATCTGTTCTTTCGTAAGGTACTGTTTGCGTCAGTTCAGCCAAAGTCGGCATGACATCCCAAAAGGCAGACACATGATGTGTTACACTGCCTGCCTTTACCTTCCCTGGATAACGAACAATCATGGGAACTCGTATTCCTCCTTCATACATGTCACGCTTCACACCACGTAAAGGGCCATAACTTTTAAAGAAATCAGGATCAGCCCCACCTTCTCTATGCGGTCCATTATCACTCGTGACAATTATCATTGTATTTTCATCCAATCCTAAAGCTTTAATATGATTTACAACTTCTCCTACATAAGCATCAAAACGTGTAACCATTGCTGCAAAATCAGCTTTAGGATGCGGCGTACTCCCATAGCCTCCTTTCTTATAATCAGGCCCATCATCTACACCAACATAAGCTTTTTCCGGAAATTTATTTTCATATTCAGCCAAAATACTGTCTGCCGGATTAACAAGTTCCGCATGAGGAATCACATAAGTCAGAAATGCAAAGAAAGGTTTATCTTTATTTATCTCCATGAATTTCAATGCTTGCCCTTGAATTAAATTATGAGAATACTGCTCTTCTTTATATCCGTCATTACCAGATAAACAGACCTTCTCTTGATTATGCCATAAATAATGAGGATAATAATTATGTGCCATGCGCTGGCAGTTATATCCGAAAAACTCATCAAACCCCTGGCTTTCGGGGCTACCCTCAGAACCTGGATAACCCAACCCCCATTTGCCAAAGCACCCCGTTACATACCCACCTGTTTTCAACATTTTAGCAAGTGTATACGTATTCAGAGGCAATGGATATTGCCCTTCGGGTTCAATCTCCTTATTGCCACGTATAGGGCAATGACCTGTATGCATTCCCGTGATCAAAGCTGATCGGGATGGTGCACTGACCGTGCAACCGGCATAATGCTGAGTAAACAACATTCCTTCACGGGCCAACCGATCTATATTTGGGGTTTTTATTAGTTGCTGACCATAACACCCCAAATCACCATACCCCAAATCGTCTGCAATAATATATACAATATTAGGCTTCCTGCCTACTTCTCTTTCTTGCTTATTTTTGTTGCTGCACCCCCATAAGGATACACAACATAAAATAGCAGTAAACATCTGCTGTGATTTCATGTCAATAATTATATATTGGAAGAGTGATTAAAAATAGAGGAAATAGAGAATCAAAAATTCAGGCAAAATCAATAGGGGGAAATATTTCCCCCTATATTAAATCTGATCAATCCGTATTATTTACTTTCATAACCGGGGTTTTGTTTCAATTGACCATTCATTGTCAAATCATTTATAGGAATAGCATATAAATAATATTTATTTTTCCATCCCGGATTTGGAGTTCCAAACAAAGCTATACGCCCACTATCCTTTGTCGGATCTTCTATTTTCAGATCAAACTTTGAAAAATCGATATCAGTTACATAACGAGAGTTCTCGTAATCACTTTTCTGAACATAGGCACCGAATTGTCTTTTATTCAAATAATGCCCTTTACCCCATCTTCTCAAATCATCAAAACGGAATCCTTCAGCATATAACTCTACGCGTCTCTCCCTACGAATCTCCCACAAAACTGGATCAACTTCATAATCGGCAGGACCGACAACAGGATCTGAACTTGAAGAAAAGCCACCCTTGTCTCGTTTTGGATCAAAGTTAGCATCAATTTGAGCAACAACCATATTAGCAATATGAGCACGACTTCTTAATTTATTAATAGTCGCATCAGCCACCGATTGATCAAATTCTCCAAGCTCCCAGGCTACTTCAGCATGATTTATCATCACTTCTCCCATTCGGAAGATCGGAGCATCCGTATCACTCACTACAGTCTGATTGTCAGGAGTATAATATTTCCAATTATAATAACCGGCATTTGTAACATTATAGCCTTGTAACATTTGGTAACGACCTCTAAAATGTGGTTGCTCTCTAACATAACAATCATTCCACTGAATTACAGGAAGTTCTTTCACACTACTTGACCCTTCATTTATTCTTTTCATTAAATCAATGTATTCCTGATCCAAAGGATTTCCTGTCGGTGTCACTAGATGATCCTCTCCACGATTCCAAAAAGTAGCAGGTACCGGTGTATTTACCCGATAAGGCGGACAAATAGAATAATACAATCTATGATCACGATTACGAAATTCTATATTCATAATATCGTCACCCGTTTCCTGATTCCCTTCATACACTGAACTAGTCCAAATAGGTTTACCATCCGAACATAAATAAGATTGGACCATATCAGCAGAAGCCTCTTGCCATGATTCCGACGATCTCATATTTCTCATCAGACTGTGACCTTTTGTCGGTATATACACTTTGTACAATAAAACACCTTTTACTCCAGACAAATCGTAAGAATTAAACACTTCATTATAATTATTATGGAGTTCTGGATATTTAGTAATCAAAGCAGAAGAGGCCTCAAAGCTAGCTTGCAAATATTTGGAAGGATTACCATTAGGAACATTATGATATTTTTGCCATGTTCCTTCAAACAAGCCAAAACGTGAAATCAGTGCATTAACCACGTCTGTATTGATAGTATTAGCCCCATCTCCGTCCTGCTTTATATTATCCCGGGCATAAAGCAACATCTCCAAAATCTTTTCAGCTACCTCCACACGAGGTGTCGTCGGGCCATATAATACATCTTCATCTGTTTCTGTCAACAGTTTTTCAATCCATATAACATCTCCGAACCTTGAAACAAGACGAAAATATTCCTGTGCCTTAAAAAAATAACAAACGCTCTTCCAATGCGCTTTATCAGTTTCATTCATTTTTACATTATCCAAATTATCCAGCATAGTATGTATAGAGCGTATTCTCCAATAATACCAGCCATTGGACCCCGTAGAAGTATAGTCTACTTTCGTTATCTTATCCCATGCATAACTGTTTTCACCATTGTTATATCCTCTGAATCCATTGTCAGAATCAGAATCATGCAATAAATAAGAATCCATCCCATAGCCTGGATACCAGGCATAAAATTGCCAAGCATAGGTTCTACAATTTTCGTATGTAGTGAAAAAAGATTGACTGGTTTCCTGATCTAACGGAGATTTATTCAAAAAATCATCATTACAAGAAAACAATCCAATCAAAAACAATAAAATAATATATTTCTTCATAAGAATATTTTTTACGGATTAAAATGTTAAATTAAGCCCAAAAGAAATTTGTCTCATTAAAGGATAAGACCAATTTCCATTCCCTGAGTCACCTTGTATTCCACTAGTCATACTCAAATTACCCGGCTGGGCAATGAACGAGTCTGGGTTATAACCTGTTGGCAAATGGTGCCATGTAAACAAGTTCTCACCACTAAAGAAGAATCTTAATCTTTTAATAAATAATTTCTCACAAATATTATTTGGTAAATTATATCCTAAAGTCACATTTTTAAGTCTCAGGTAAGAACCATTCAACAAATATTTTGTCTGAATTTTCTGATTAGCACTATTATTTCCTCCATCTCCATACAGTCTGGGCCAATAAGATTCTGTATTATCTTCTCTCCAATAATCTGATTGAAAATCAAATACCGATGTCACAAAAGTTCCATTAGGTGACCAATAGTTCGGCATAACCAAATCCCTTTTTCCCGTTCCGGTAAACAAAAAAGACAAGTCAAAATTATTCCACGAAATCCCTCCGTTAAAACTGAACTGATATCGGGCCGTATTATTCCCTATAACGCTCATATCACCCGGATTATCAATAGTATTATTTCCATTATCAATTTCTCCATTACCGTCAAAATCAACAAACAAAATATCACCAGGGTTATGTTTCGTCACCCCCTTTACCTTTGGTATACCAGGAAGTAAATTCCCATTATCATCAAAATCCGCTGCTGTATAAAAACGGTCTGTTGTATATCCCCAAATTTCTCCATATTTCAACCCTTCACGAAAAACCAACTTGCCGTCATTGACCAAAATACCCTGTGCATTGTCATACTTAGTTATTTCAGATTGACTATCATACAGGTTCAACCCAACGTTATAACGTATTTTTTCACCTATATTACTACGCCATTGCAACGAGATTTCCCATCCTTTTGTTTGTAAACTTGCAGAATTCGTATTTGGGAAACTGGCCCCCAACACTGAAGGTGCAGATTTATAAGGAGCCAACATATCTTTAGTATCTCGTTTATACCAATCAAAAACAACTTCCAGCTTATTGTCTAACAACCCTAAATCAACCCCCACATCAAAAGTTTGTACCGTCTCCCATGTATAATTGGAAGAAACCAATGCCGGATACATCATCGACAAAACATAATCTTCTCCTCCGGGTAATATCCAGGTTCCTTTTCCATCAAAAGCACCACCATTGCTTAACTTTCCGGGATTCATTCCTGCCATATATCCATAATTAGAAACATTCTGATTACCAATAGTACCCCAAGAAATTCTCGGCTTTAAATTGGTTACATATTTTTTCAACGGCTCCATAAAAGATTCTTCAGACAAACGCCAGCCTGCAGAGAAAGAAGGAAAAAATCCAAAACGACTTTCTTTAGCAAATCGAGATGAACCATCATAACGTCCATTCACTTCCAATAAATATTTCCCTTTAAAATCATAATTAAACCGGAAAAATCCGCTTCTCAACGCATATTCTTTAAATTCATCGTCCGTGTATTGAGTTCCACTAGATAGAGATAAGGACGGCAACTGTTGATCTATCAAATCATCAGCTTTTCCCCACAATGATTCATAATGATACGATTCCTGATTATACCCAAGCATTAACTTCAAATTATGATCCTCATTAAATGTCTTTCCATACGTAGCAAATAAATTAATCGCATTGGTTGTTGAAAACCAATTCGTATTTTCATAATAATTTTTAGTTACACTTGGATTCCTTTGATTGCTGGTTGCGATCAAGGCATCATACATCATTGGTGAATACGACTTTGTTGCCCATTGACGATAAAAGCTATATTCTCCAGTTATAGTCAAGTCTTTTATTGGAGTTAAAATTATCCGTCCTAAAATACGAGTATCAGATTTCCTGTCCTTTTGAGGATTATCTAATTCCAACATATTTCTGGGACTAAAAAAAGGAAGATAATTTTCTTCGCTTTCCACATTCATATCATAGCCATAACCTAAAGGAGCCATCGGTTGATATTCTGTAGCAACAGCCCATAAACTATTACTTCCTTGTCTATTTCCCTTTGCCGTATTTGTTTGAGATTCCGAATAACGAACATCTAACTGACCACTCAACCAATTTGTTACATCCATATTGATAAAAGCAGAGACATTATATCGGGAATAAGTATCATTATCGCCATACAAAATGCCATCTTCATCAATCATTCCAAAAGACACCCGGTAATTAGCTCGCTCGCTACCCCCCGACATAGCTAAGTTATGCTGCTGCTGAAAGCCGGTATTTGAAAGCATATCGTCATAAACATCAGTAGGAGCTAAATTATATCGTATTCCGTCTTTCACGACATATCCATTAGAATGCATACCTTTATTATAATACTCATCCATATATTGCATCCATGTTGGAATATCCTGTCCACCAAAATATCCGACAATACCCAAATCATTATATGCTTTCACTGTAGAATAAGGATCTATTTTCTTAGGTAACGTCGTAGGATTAGAGAAAGCAAAATTATTAGAATAGTTAAAAGATATAGGAGTTTCTTTTTTACCTTTTTTAGTTGTAACCAATATTATACCATAAGCAGCACGTGCACCGTAAATTGCTGCTGCTGCCGCATCTTTCAACACAGACACACTCTCAATATCATTAGGATCGATCATATCAAGATCCATTGGTACATTATCTACAAGAACCAAAGGTTTTTCTTCCGGGTTATTAGTACTTGTTACACCACGGATATTCATATTCATTGATGAACCTGGTTTTCCTGTTTGACGACTAATTTGCAAACCAGGTACAGCACTCTCCAAAACCTGCGTCACAGTACCGACCGGACGGTCTCCTAAAACATCGTCCATTTTAACGGAAGAGATAGCACCTGTCAAATTGATCTTTTTCTGACTTCCATACCCGACAACAACAACCTCATCCAACGTTTCTGCATCTTCTTTCAAAACAATATCAAGAGATTCCTGTTTACCCACAGGTAATTCCTGTCTAACATAACCTATATAAGAGACGATCAGAACAGCATTCGGATTAATCTCCAAAGAATATTTTCCATCAATATCCGTAATAGTACCATTGGTTGTACCTTTTTCAACGACATTGGCACCGATAACAGGCTCTCCAGTAGCATCCTTCACTATCCCCGTTATTTTTCTTGATTGTTGTACAACCGGTAATTCATTCGACATTTCACGCGTTTTGATCACAATATGGTTATCCACCATCCTGACATCGACCGCTTTATTCTTAAATACAATATCAAGAACTTCTTTAACACTCTTGTTTTTTGCTTTTACGGAGACAACTCGATTTACATCCACATCATTCACATCATACCAGAAAGAGTATGATGTCTGTGAACGTATCGTATTAAAAACTTCATTTACACTTACATTCTTCAAATCGAATGTAACCCGTGCTTCCTGCGAATAAGACTTGGCAGAAATTGAAAATACTGCCGCAAAAAGGAGTAACACAGATATTTTCATAATATTTAGACTTTTTTTGTTGCACAAAATTCGACATAGCGAACCCGTGCTGCATGATTTTTGATACATTTGCAGTATGTTATTAAGTTGTTAATAATTTAATTGGAATAATTGTTCTTTAATAACAGGGATTGAGGAATGTTAGCGCATTCCTCAATTTGTATACTGGTTAACTCGGAATCTCTCTCATAGGCATTTTTCTTTTAAGTCAGCAATTAAACATTTATTAATAAATCTCTATTACATTGTTTTTCATTGTGTACGTAAACTTTCCATTGACAGCCATTATCTTTAAAACTTTATCAATGGACTCTTCTTCTCCGAAATCTCCACCAAAACGTCTTTTCCGTAAGGCATCATTATGTATATTGATTTTTACATCAAACCGTCTTTCCAGCATACGAGCTATTTCCTCGAATGCTTCACCGGTAAACAACAGTTGATTTTTCATCCAAACCAAAGCATTACTATCTAATCCGGGATGTACAGTTATCTGGTTAGAACCTGCCTGATAAACGCCTGTTTCCATCGGCTTCAAGATGGCAGACTCCGGTGAATTTCCTGCATGCATGCTAACCGAGCCTTCCAGTAAGGATACTTTCACTTCCGACTTTTCCGGATAAGCATTCACATTAAATTTTGTACCAAGCACTTTTATATCCAAACCTCCGACTTTTACAACTAATGGAATTTGCTCATTCCGTCTCACATCCAGATAGGCTTCACCGACCAGTTCCAAATTTCGGTTTTCTTTACCAAACTTGTCATTATATAGCAGCCGGCTACCAGAATTCAACCAAACAACCGTACCATCTGCCAAACGCAACTGGGTTTTCGACCCATTGGGGCTAACTACCTCAGACTGTAAAAATCCGGTTGTATCTGAAGGCTTTTCAAAATAAAGCGACGTATAATATCCCAGTACAAAAACAGGTATAAGGACAGCTGCAACAGCTATTATTCTGCGCCATAAAATCTGTTTATTTTTTGTTTCTACAACTAGAGTACTTTCTTTTTCTCCCCTCACTCTTTTCATGAACAGGGAATACCCCCTCTCATAATCAAAAAGTAATTCCGGATCTCCCACAGCCGACGAGTCCCACAAATCTTTCATCTGATTAAAATACGACAGATGTTTAGCAGACTCATCCAACCATGCATCCAACTTCCGATTATCTTCTTCCGAAATATTATCAGACAGTCGATCAATAATCAATGTGTCCCAATATTCTTTATTTTGAATTTCCTTTCTCATAAAATGTGCTTCTATTATTATGACAAACGAAAATAAAAAACGGGTGAAAAAAATGATTTTTTTTTCAATGAAATAAAAAGAAAGGTAGTAAAAATGGCAAATAGTCCTTCAAATCGCTCTTCAATTTACCCAAGGCAATACGAATGTGGTATTTTACAATATCAATTGTAATGTTTTTCTCACGGGCGATTTCTTCATACTTCATTTTTTCATTCCGGCTTAAATGAAATATTTCGCGAGTTAACTGAGGTAACTCTCCCAAAGATTGTTCAATACGATTTTCCAACTCTTTTTCTAACAAAGAGCATAACGGATAATTATCCTGCTCATGATAGGACAATTGTTGCTTCTCCATCTTCACAGACAGAGATTGTTTCATATTTTCCTGACGTAAACAATGATCCAGATAATTGATAGAAGCATTTTTAACTGCTTTCATCAGATAAGCGCGAAGTGATTGACTGATTTCCAGAACTTCACGCTTTTCCCATATATTAAAAATCACGTCGCTGACCAAAGATTCTGCAATAAAGGAATCATTCACATAAGTATATGCAAATGCACAAAGTACTCTATAATGAAGCCTGTATAACGTTTTATAAGCAAGCTCATCCCCTTGTTTCAACCCATCGATTAACTCCTTTTCCTGCATACTCTCCCTTTTCTGTCAAATCTACAATTTTCAGAAAGGCATATATGTTTTATTTTCAAAGTTGACATGCTGCCCTTCAAACTTCTTCGCTACCTCCCCTTCCGGATTCAGTTCAATAGACTTTTTTAAGTCTTCGAAAGCTCCCTCTTTATCCCCTTTCAGGTTCTTTGCCCGTCCGCGTTCAGTATATGCCTTGGCAAAATCCGGTTTGATATCGATCGCATCGTCAAAAAACGCGATGGCTTCGTCCAGCAAACCTTTTGTGGTCAGGAGCGTGCCTTTCAGGATACAAGCATCCTCATTGAACGGATTCAGATCCAAAGCCTGCTGATAATCATCGGCAGCAGCATCCAGATTGCCTAACGATTCATGTATTTTTCCTCTTACCAGGTAAGTTGTTTCTTCTTCGGGAGCCAACGAGATAGCCTTTTCAATATCGGGCAAAGCCTCTTTTCCCTGCTTCAAGACTAATAATATTTCCGCACGAAGTAAATAAGCATCTGTAAAATCGTCTTTCAAAGCGATCGCTTTCGTCAGGTCGGCAATAGCACCAAGCTGGTCGCCGGTCGTTCTTTTGGCCTTCGCCATCAGAAACCAAGCCAGATGGTTGGACTCTTCCAGTTCGATCACCCGCAGACAATCAGCAATCACTTCTGCATCCTTGTCCAGCATAAAGAGCACGCTTACTCTTGTCAACAGGGTCTGCACATGATCCGGTTCCATTTCCACCATACGGTTTAATGTTTCCAAAGCCTTTTCCGTCTGGTTTGCCATCGAGTAAGCCGATACCAAGTAATTCATTGTTTCAAAATCTTCCTGAATGTTCAAGGCTTCCGTAAAGCACTTGATAGCATAGGCGACTTGTCCTATTTTCAAGGCACGGACACCGTCATATTTTAATATGTCAAAATTTTTCTGATCATTTTTCGCTTTCTCTTCTGCACTATCCTCATTTTTTGAAGAAGAGAATAAAGATGTAAAGAAATTTCCCATGGCTATATATTATATGTTCGAGAGGGCAAAGATACAATTATTTTAGCTTGCAGCACCGTTCATAGCCTCATATTAAACCAACTATCATTCGGCACCTCAAACACGAACAACGAAAAAAGAATTTACTATTTTTATACAACAAAAAAATACAGAATAACGATCTTTTGTTATATTTGCAATCAATTTATAACTTGGCGGAGATTGTTTTAGTTACTTCTCTTACAGACAGTAGATACTTTTATTGCACACAAATATAAATTATGGAAAACATAGAAACTGGACTTTTATTGATGGTGGTCGGTATGACCACGGTATTTGCAATTCTTTTGATCGTTATTTATCTGGGGAAAGGATTAATTGCACTGGTTAACAAATACGCACCTGAAGAAGTCGTCGTAAAAAAACAAATGGTAACACAAGCCGTCACCGCACAAGCCGCAAGTATCTCCGGCAAAACAACCGCAGCAATCGTAGCAGCAGTCAGCATGACTACAGGCGGCCAGGGAAAGGTTACAAAAATTGAGAAAATATAATACTAGCTATACACAAAATATCATGAAAAGAGAAATCAAATTCAGTTTGGTCTTCAGAGACATGTGGCAATCTGCCGGAAAATACGTGCCTAGAGTAGACCAACTAACTAGAGTTGCCCCTGCTATCGTTGAAATGGGCTGTTTTGCCCGCGTTGAAACCAACGGAGGAGGATTCGAGCAAGTTAATTTACTATTCGGAGAAAATCCAAATAAAGCCGTACGCGAATGGACGAAGCCATTCCATGAAGCAGGTATCCAGACACATATGCTGGACCGCGCCCTGAACGGACTTCGCATGAGCCCGGTTCCCGCCGATGTGCGCCAGCTTTTCTACAAAGTAAAGAAAGCACAGGGAACCGACATCACCCGTACATTCTGCGGACTGAATGACGTGCGCAACATCGCCCCGTCTATCCAATATGCCAAAGAAGCAGGAATGATCTCCCAATGCTCACTCTGCATCACCCACTCCCCGATCCATACAGTCGAATATTATACAAAGATGGCAATGGAACTGATCGAGCTGGGAGCTGACGAAATCTGTATCAAAGACATGGCAGGTATCGGTCGTCCTTATTCACTGGGACAGATCGTTGCCAACATCAAAGCCAAACATCCTGAAATACCTATCCAGTACCATAGCCATGCAGGCCCCGGATTCAATGTAGCTTCCATCCTGGAAGTTTGTAATGCCGGCTGCGACTATATTGACGTAGGTATGGAACCGCTTTCATGGGGTACGGGACATGCCGACCTGCTGACTGTACAGGCAATGTTGAAAGATGCCGGTTACAAAGTGCCGGAGATCAATATGGAAGCCTATATGAAGGTACGCAGCATGATCCAGGAATTTATGGATGATTTCTTAGGCCTGTATATCAGTCCGAAGAACCGCCTGATGAACTCCCTGCTGATCGGTCCGGGGCTTCCCGGCGGTATGATGGGTAGCCTGATGTCAGACCTGGATAAGAATCTAGAATCGATTAACAAAAACAATATCAAGAACAACAAGCCGCTGATGTCGCAAGACCAGCTACTGATCAAGTTGTTCGACGAAGTGGCTTATGTATGGCCGCGCGTAGGTTATCCCCCATTGGTAACACCGTTCAGCCAGTATGTGAAGAACCTGGCCCTGATGAACGTGATGCAGATGGAAAAAGGAAAAGCCCGCTGGAGCATGATCGCCGATGATATATGGGATATGATCCTCGGAAAAGCCGGCAGACTGCCTGGTCCGCTTGCCCCGGAAATCATCGAGAAAGCAAAAGCTGAAGGACGTGAATTCTTCACTGGCAATCCGCAGGATAACTATCCGGATTCGCTCGACAAATACCGCAAGATGATGAACGAAAAGCAATGGGAAACAGGCGAAGACGACGAAGAACTGTTCGAATACGCTATGCACCCGGCTCAGTATGAGGCTTACCGTTCAGGAAAAGCGAAAGTCGAGTTCCTGGCCGATGTCGCCCTGAAGAAAAAGGCTCAACAGGAAAAAGAACATTCGGCAGCATCCCCTGCTGCTGCTCCTGCCCTGCCTACCACTCCGCAGGTATTGACTGTCGATGTCGACGGACAGCCTTACCGCGTAACCGTTGCCTTCGGAGATTCTGCCAACGCAACACCGGCAGCGGCTCCTGCAAAGGCTGCGCAACCTGCCGCAACAGTAACTCCCGCACCAGCCGGCGCAGGCAACGAAGTACTCTCTCCGCTGGAAGGTAAATTCTTCCTGGTAAAGAATGCTTCCGAAACTCCGCTCAAAGTGGGAGACGTGGTAAAAGAAGGGGATGTACTTTGCTATGTGGAAGCGATGAAAACATACAATGCCGTACGTTCCGAATTCAGCGGAACAATCACTTCCATCAATTATGCCGGTGGTGATGCGGTTTCGGAAGATGACGTATTAATGACGATACAGTAATGAAAGAGATATTTCAAAATCTGTATGAAATGACTGCGTTCAGCAACATTATTGCTGAACCACAGTTCCTGATCATGTATGCAATCGCATTCATATTACTTTACCTGGGTATCAAAAAACAATATGAACCTTTGCTGCTTGTCCCTATTGCATTCGGAGTACTGCTGGCCAACTTCCCGGGAGGTGATATGGGCGTGATCCAGGCAGACGAGAACGGGCTGATCAATGTAAATGGAGTTATGAAAAACATTTGGGAAATGCCTTTGCACGACATTGCGCATGAACTGGGGATCATGAACTTCATTTACTACATGCTGATCAAGACCGGATTCCTTCCGCCAATCATCTTTATGGGCGTAGGTGCTCTGACCGACTTTGGCCCGATGCTCCGTAACCTTCGTTTGTCTATTTTCGGTGCGGCAGCACAGCTGGGTATATTCACCGTATTATTGGTAGCCATCCTGATGGGATTCACTCCGAAAGAGGCGGCATCATTGGGTATTATCGGTGGTGCTGATGGTCCTACGGCAATCTTTACGACCATCAAACTGGCCCCGCATTTATTAGGTCCGATCGCTATCGCGGCTTATTCATATATGGCATTGGTACCGGTAATCATACCTTTGGTGGTAAATCTTCTTTGTTCTAAAAAAGAATTAAGCATCAACATGAAAGAGCAGGAAAAGAAATATCCGTCCACAACAGAAATCAAGAATCTGCGTGTACTGAAAATCATTTTCCCGATCGTAGTAACAACGGTTGTAGCGCTGTTCGTGCCAAGTGCCGTACCTTTGATCGGTATGCTGATGTTCGGTAACCTGGTGAAAGAGATCGGAACAAATACATTCCGCCTGTTCGATGCGGCTTCAAACAGTATTATGAATGCGGCTACGATCTTCCTGGGATTATCTGTCGGTGCGACCATGACAGCGGAAGCATTCCTGAACCTGACAACGATCGGTATCGTGGTCGGTGGATTCCTGGCGTTCGCCTTATCCATCGCCGGCGGTATTTTCTTCGTGAAACTATTCAATTTGTTTACTAAGAAAAAGATCAATCCGCTGATCGGAGCAACCGGATTAAGCGCCGTTCCGATGGCTTCGCGTGTAGCCAATGAGATTGCACTGAAATACGACCCGAAAAACCATGTATTACAATATTGCATGGCCAGCAACATCTCCGGTGTGATCGGATCGGCTGTTGCGGCCGGGGTATTGATATCGTTCTTAGGATAAAAATCGAGAACAAACATACTAAGATCCCCGTAACTTACTCAAAACAAGCTACGGGGATTTTCATTTCCGACATTTTAAAAAGATCAAAGGAACTCATTTCGGTCTTTTTGAGCATTTATTAACCTTTTCTAATAAATAAATTGGCCTCAAATGCTGTAATCCAAAAATAAATACTTTAATTTGTGACTTGATATAGGAATGTTTTTATCCTTTTCTTAAATGTGATTGAATATGAAGGACACTCATGAAACTAATCTGCCGGCTGAAGAAACTGGCAAATTGGAAGAAACTAAAGCTCCGGAAGTGACTCCGGAAAACACTGCGGCTGAAGTTGAAACAACTGAAACCCCGGAGGAAGCGACAGCGAATGCGATCGGTAAATTATCGAAAGAAGAAATTCTTGAAAAATTAACCGGTTTGGTAGATGCTGCAGCCGAAACGGCACGTAACGAGGTGGAATCGTTAAAACAGGCATTCTACAAAATCCACAGAGCCGAAGTTGAAGAATCGAAGAAAACATTCCTCGAAGACGGAGGAGAAGAAAAGGATTTCGTTGCACCTGAAGATGAAGCCGAAAACAAACTGAAAGAATTGCTGGCTGTGTACAAAGAAAAAAGAGCAGCAATCCTGGCTGAAGAAGATCGGGTGAAAGCAGCTAATTATGCTCTGAAACTCCAGCTGATCGATCAGTTAAAAGTCTTGACTGAAAGCCAGGACGATTTCAACAAACTATACAACGACTTTAAGGACATCCAGCAGAGATGGAAAGAAATTAAACTCGTACCACAGGAACATGCAAACGAACTGTGGAAAAACTATCAGACTTACAGCGAAAGATTCTACGATATTATCAAGATCAACAATCAGTTTCGGGATTACGATTTCAAGAAGAATCTGGAACTGAAAACAGCCTTATGCGAAACAGTTGAAAAGCTGCAAACGGAGCCGGATGTAGTATCTGCGTTCCACCAGCTTCAGAAACTGCACCAGCAATGGCGTGAGATCGGTCCGGTGGCAAAAGAACTGCGTGAAGAGCTGTGGGCTCGTTTCAAAGCGGCTTCTACCGTGATCAACAAACGTCATCAGGAGCACTTCGAATCTCTGAAATCGAAAGAACAGGAAAATTTGATAGCTAAAACTGCTATCTGCGAAGAAATAGAAAGTATCAACTTCGAAGCTTTGAAGACATTCAAAGACTGGGAAGAAAAGAATAAAGAAGTGATCGCTTTACAGGAAAAATGGAAAACAATCGGTTTTGCACCGAAAAAATCCAATGTGAAGATATTTGAACGCTTCCGTGCGGCCTGCGACGTTTATTTCAATAAGAAAAGTACTTTCTACAAAGGTATTAAGGAAGAGATGGAAAAGAATCTCGAACTGAAAAAAGCCTTGTGTGAAAAAGCGGAAGCCTTGAAAGACAGCACAGAATGGAAGAGTACGACTGAAAAGATGATCGCTTTGCAGAAAGAATGGAAAACGATCGGTTCGGTAGCTCGTAAACATTCGGATATCGTTTGGAAACGTTTCATTTCTGCCTGTGATTATTTCTTCGAGCAAAAGAATAAAAATGTTTCTTCTCAGAAGAGCGTGGAACAGACAAACCTGGCTGCCAAGAAAGCCTTGATCGAAAAGATCAACAAGCTCGATGAAGCTTTGGCAGCTGATGACGCTTTAGCTGAACTGAAAGGCTTGATGGCTGAATGGAATACGATCGGTCACGTACCTTTCAAGGAAAAAGATAAAATCTATAAAGAGTATCACGAAGCTGTAGACAACCAGTTCGATCGTCTGAAAGTCGACCAGACAGACCGCAAAATGCAGTCGTTCCGTAGTAATCTGAACGATATGACAAGCGGAGAACACGGGAAAGGTAAACTGTACGGTGAACGTGAAAAGCTGATGAGAATGTATGACCGCATGAAAAATGAATTGCAGACATACGAAAACAACATCGGCTTCCTTAGCATCTCCTCCAAAGGCGGTGGCGGTCTCGTGAAAGAAATGGAGCGTAAGATCGAAAAGCTAAAAGATGAGATGGCGCTCATAATCAAAAAGATCGATGCGATAGATGAAAATCTCGAATAAATAAAAACGAAGCCGTCTCAGTAACAGACGGCTTCGCTGTTTATATACACTTATGATATCTCAGATACATTTTTTTAATCCCGGCCACGAAACAGCCGTTTTACTAGGTTCGGAAAATTACACACCTCCAACCAATGTGCAAAGGATGATAAGGGAGCTATCATGCCTTCCGGTATGGTATGCCGACAGTACCGATTATGTCTACGCGGAAGAGATTATCTCGCCCCGTTTTTTCTCCTTACTACCTAAAGAGCTCAGACCTTTTGCTACGCTCGTTACCGATAAAGAGTTGAAAGAGCAAAAAATGTCTTCCATAGAACTTGAAGCTGCTCCCTGGGGAATATCCCCGCACAGCCTGCATCTGTTCGAAAAATTAAAACAGAATTTCAATCTGAATTTGTCCATACCGACCTGGAAAGATGATTATTTCCGATTGACCGGACGACAGACAGCAGCCGAGTGTCTGGAACTGATCCGCCAGCAATTACCGGATCTGCCTATTCCTGTTGCTCCTAAATTCTGTCGAAAGATCAGAGAAGTTGAAAAATACCTGATCCTACAGAACGCTCCATTTGTAGTGAAAACACCTTACTCCTCTTCAGGGCGAGGCTTATTATGGTTACCGGAACGCAAACTGACAACCAAAGACCGTAACTGGATTGAGGGAGCGATCAATAAACAAGGGATGGTCAGTATTGAATGCGGACTGAATAAGGTACAGGATATTGCCATGGAATTCTACTCTGACGGGCAGGGAAATGTGACGTATGAAGGTTTGTCTGTTTTTGGGACAGTAAAAAAAGGAGCTTACGCCGGAAATGTTCTGGGCAGCCAGGAATATCTGAGCGAACCGATCAAGCGCTGGGTTGGAGAAGAAGTCTATCTGCAGATACAGCAAGCTGTTACTCATGCATTGAAAAGTATATACGGGAATGTATATTGCGGATATCTGGGAGTAGACATGATCGTTTACAAAACCAAAAATGATGCATATGCAATCCACCCTTGCATTGAAGTCAATATGCGCTACACGATGGGAATGCTTGCTCTCCGTTTCAATCAGAAATACCTCGCCCCAAAAGCGATCGGAGACTTCAACCTCACCTATGAAAGTAAACAGGGAGAAGCCTATGAGCGTCATAGTTTTATGAAAAAAGCTTATCCTCTTACCATCGAGAACGGTAAGATCAGAGAAGGTTATTTGCCATTATGTCCTGTCACAAAAGACACTAAATACAGAGCCTATATTTTAGTTATGTAGATAGCCCGGACTATCTACATAACATTGACTTATTTATTGCGACGAACAGAACGGATGGTTCCTATGTCATCCTTGCTTCCTCCCAATTTATACCCCAAGGATAATCCAAAAGTAAATGTCCGGTCACGTACACCTTCCGCCAGACGGGTAAAACTAGGTAAATAGGCGATATTCAACCCTAACTGCATATTCCCGAAATCCTTCCGTATACCGCCTACACATTTCAAACCAAACAGAACCGGATAAAAGCCATCTATTTTCTCTTTAGTAGGAACAAACCCTTCCGGGCCATGTTGATCAAAATCTACATACGTTTGCGCCACCGATTTCAAGTTGAAATCAAGACGAGGGCCGAGACCCACAAAGAACGTATAGCCGTCACGACTTGTCTTCTTTATATCAAATGTCGTACTAACTGTCAGATAATGCAGTTTCTCTTTCAGTGTCACATCTCCTTCTCCTTGTAATGTAACCATTCCTACCTGAGAGCCTCTTCGCGTATATCCTATATTACTGGACAAATTATACCATCCTTTATCCAGATATTGCATTCCTAAAGCCATCTGATAAGGATAGACCTTATCCAACGCAAACTTAGAATACCGCATAGAAGTAATACTAACCCCATTCTCCAGCGTTACCACTTGTGCCTTCCCCGCCATAGCAACGAATAATAAAGCACACACGAACCATACACAACTCCTATTTCTCATAACCTGTATTTATTTGTTACAAAAATAAGAACGGAAGCCGGCTTCATTTCGTATGCCATCCCTGGGTATCCAGTACGACTATAGGGGATTTCTTATTGAAACACAGTAAATTTATTCCAGCCCATCTTCTTCAAACTCTTTCAGTTCTTCCAATCCCTCTTTCATGGCATCCAGCTTTTTCCGGTCACACCGATATTCGATCATGCTACCCAAGGAAGCAATCAGAGAAGCAAACACAAAAATTGCAATCTGCCAATTTCTTTCAAACTGTTTAAGTTCGATCATCGGGGAACACGGCAAGGTATACGACGAATAAACGAAAAGATTAATCCGCAGACAGGCAACAAGTCATCCCGTCGTCGGTTCAAAAACATTTTGCCAAGCTGTTGGCAGTGCTTTGCCATGCCTGCGGCAGAGTTGTGCCATCGTTATGGCAGACTCCTGCCATGCCTGTGGCAAAGCACTGTCATAATAATGGCAGGCCGCTCATCTAAGCATAGGAAGTCAGCCTCCCGCAAGTACTACCGATTATTCTTAATCAGGTTCATAAACTCTTCGCGAGTCTTTGCCTGCTGGAAGAAACCTGTGAAATCGGAAGTCGTTGTCAGGGAGTTTTGTTTTTCTACCCCACGCATCTGCATGCACATATGCTGTGCTTCGATCACAACCATTACACCCAGCGGATCGAGTGTCTGCTGGATACAATCCTTGATCTGCATCGTCAGGCGTTCCTGTATCTGCAAACGGCGGGCGAAGATGTCCACTACACGGGGAATCTTGCTTAAGCCTGTAATATATTTCTTAGGGATATAAGCGACATGAGCTTTTCCGAAGAAAGGCAACATATGATGTTCACAAAGAGAGAAGAAATCAATGTCCTTTACAATAACCATCTGCTTGTAATCCTCCTCCTGGAACATGGCGGAAGCTAATACCTGGGCAGGGTCTTCGTTGTATCCTTTAGTTAAAAACTGCATAGCCTTAGCTACACGTTCCGGCGTTTTGAGCAGACCTTCACGTTCGGCATCCTCACCTAACAAACCAAGTATTTGTTTGTAATGGCCAGCCAGTTCTTCGCGTTCAGCCAAGGTCTTTGCGTCTATATCTTTTGTCATTTCTGTGTTATATATAATGGAATGCGAAAGAGTTTCCGCATATATTAATTCAGAGGGATTCTTACTTCTTCTTTTACAATATACATTTCTTTTCCGAATGAAGGGAAAGCAGTCATCAACAGACGCTGCATATGATAAGCTTCTTCATGTGAACGGAAATCGCCTACACGCAGTTTCCAGAACGGAGCGGTATAGGTCACATAAGTCGGGACTGTCGGGAAAAGTTCCTTGATCTTCTTTTCTTTCTCAAAAGCTTCATCTTTCGACTTACGCTGGTTATTACCGGAAAACACCTGTGTCCGGAATCCTTGTATCTTCAGGAAAGCAGTACTGTCCGTCTTCTCGACATTTTCACCGTACATACGCACTCCGATCATTTTACGAAGGGCTTCCGGCTGGTTGACAATCACCTCGCCTTTACCCGGCTTCGATGTTTGCAAGTCGTCAAAGATCGTCTGAGCCGATCCATCCGTACTTATCTGTGCAGACGCTCCGGTCACACAGGCCAGCAACATGAATAATAAAGCGATACAAGGGAATTTCTTCATTGCGATTCTTTTTAGTGTAAAGCCAATATTTACCGGACGCAGACTGCGCGTGTCTGCGTCATCTGCGTCCGGTTTATTTGTTTCAATACATTTTACAAATGAATGAAATATTAAAATGCTTCGATGATCGGCATGAATTTATCAACAGCCAAAGAAGCACCACCGATCAGACCACCGTCTACGTTCGGTTTAGAGAACAATTCTTTAGCGTTGCCACCGTTACAGCTACCACCATACAGGATAGTGCAGTTGTCAGCTATTTCCTGACCATATTTAGCAGCTAATGTTGCGCGGATATGAGCGTGGATTTCTTCAGCCTGTTCAGCAGAAGCAGTCTTACCTGTACCAATAGCCCAAACCGGTTCGTAAGCCAATACAATCTTGCCGAAATCTTCAGCAGAAAGATCGAACAAAGATTCTTTGATCTGTGCGTCTACAACCTCGAAATGTTTGCCAGCTTCTCTCTCTTCCAGCACTTCACCGATACAGAAGATCGGAGTCAGGCCGTTAGCCAGAGCCAATTCAACTTTCGTTTTCAGGATAGCCGGAGTTTCGTGGTAGTAAGCACGTCTTTCAGAGTGACCCAGGATCACATATTTAGCTCCTGTAGAAGCAACCATAGCAGCAGAAACTTCACCAGTGTAAGCTCCTTTTTCCTTGTCTGCACAGTTTTCTGCAGCGACACCGATCTTATCTGTATCGATAGCAGCAGCAACGCTTGCCAAATGAGTGAACGGAGTACCGATGATTACATCACAGTTGATAGCTTTGCCTTTCAGGGCTTCATTTAATCCTTTTGCTAATTCCAGGCCTTCCTGAAGAGTAGTGTTCATCTTCCAGTTTCCTGCAACAATATTCTTTCTCATGACTTAATTAATTAAATATATAAATACAATAAAATCTTTTATTCAGCCTCAGCTCTCCGTCTCCGTCGGAAACGGAAAAAGTCATATACCCAAACGAGCAGCAAAGGTACGGTAAAAGTCGATAGGATGGTAACAAGCCAGCCATCTTCTTTCTCTTTTGTTTCACTCCCGTTCAGATGTTCTTCTATGACGGACTTTACATGTTCCTCATCGGGGATATCGTTATAATGCCATTTAGCCATCACCGTACCGTCTTTCAACAGCACCAGTCCGGGATTGGAACGGATAATCGTTTTCAGCAACACTTCGTCTGCCATACGGAACGGATATTCAGCCCCGGTATTGTCACTCCATTCGTCGATCATTTCAGGGGAAGAACCGGTCACGCAATAAAAGGGCAATTCATGTTCGAGCGCATAATCATACACACCGTTTATTTCATCGATCTTTTCGTCATTTGCCTTTTCCAGTTTCGGAGCTATCAGCAAGAGGACCGGTTGCGGGTTATGCAATATATCGTCGGTCACATCGTCACCTTCCCCGTCATAGATATTAAAGGAAGCCACGGGAGGCTCATATCCTTTCTTTATCAGTTCGGTCTTCGATTCGACAAAGGTCCAGGTACTGTCCTCAGAAGGATAATCTTCCAATGAAAACTCCTTCTTGACACCCTCTTTCTCATAAACAAAGATATACTTATACTCGTCTTCAGGCGCTCCTTCCGGAATAGACATCAATTGCGGTATATTTGCTCCTATTTTATAAGGCCGGAAATCCATCACCGGCAGATGGTTGTAATTCCAGTAAGCAAAACCTATACAGAAAAAGTAGGAAAACAAGGCTACAAACCAGTACACCTTATAGGTAAAACACTGGAACATCTTACCGGAATGCATAAATACCATGATGGCAGCAGCAGACAGGACCAGATTCTTGAAGAAAGTCTCCCAGTTGGAAATCACAATCGCATCCCCGAAACAACCACAGTCGGAAACCGGATTGAACAAGGCAAGATATAACGTCAGCGGCGTCATGAACGCCATGAAAAGTAAAACAAGGAAAGAGTTATAGCGACGATACACCCCTAAAAGCATGCAGACACCCATCGCAAACTCGGCAGCTGAGAGGGCAAAAGAAACGAGGGCGGTAAAAGGCTGCAACATATCCAATCCGAAAGAAGTCAGATAATCGCCTATCTTAATGGCTCCTCCCACCGGATCGACCGCCTTTACAAAACCGGAGAAAATAAATACGACTCCGATCAGCAGACGGCTGCACTCTGTCAGTATCTTTATTGCAGTCTCTTTATAGTTCATATATTACTCTTCGCCGTATTCCAGTTTGATCAAACCGAACAGGGCATAATTAATCATATCCATATAATTGGCATCCACGCCCTCCGAAACGATTGTTTTGCCGCCGTGGCTTTCGATCTGCTTGGTACGATAGATTTTCATCAGGATCAGGTCGGTATAAGAACTGATACGCATGCTTCGCCACGCTTCGTCGTAATCATGATTCTTGGCATACATCAACTCTTTGGTCTCCGTAATGTATTTATCATACAATGCCAATGCTTCCTCGTTCGTCATATCCGTGGTATCTGAAAAACCTTTAGCCAGCTGGATCAATCCGATCACGCCATAATTAACGATGGCTACAAACTCGGGACGTATCCCCTCATCCACCATGCTCACCCCTTTGATCTCAAGGCTACGGATACGGTTTGCCTTAATAAATATCTGGTCGGTCAACGACTGGGGACGCATGATCCGCCAGGAAGGACCGTAATCTTTCAACTTCTTTTCGAACAACTCCCGGCATTGGGAGATCACTTTTTCGAACTGTTCTTTCGTATCAGCCATATACTAAATATATTATGCCGCAAAGATAGTAAAAAAACAACAAAGGCACAGATGTTGTTTCCAGCTGTGCCTTTCCTTTATCTTAAAAATAACTTATTTACAACGGATGGAACGTCCCAGTTTCAATACGGTTGTCTTGGATATTCCGTTCATCTCACACAACTTGCTGACAGTTGTTCCATATTTAGCCGCCAAAGCTCCCAATGTATCGCCGCTCTTGATACGGTGATAAACAGGTTCTGCAGCCTGAGCTGTTGAAGCATTTCCTGTCAATGAAGCAACAGGTGTCACAGCCTCTACGGTTGTTGTCTTAGTTGTTTTAGCAGCCACAGTCGTCGTTGCTTTTGCTGCTGCCGGTTTAGTTTCCGATTTAGCAGCTACGCTTGAACTTCTACCTGCACTGCACCGAATAGACTGACCTAAGCGAAGCATTGAAGTACTCTTAATACCATTCAAACGGCAAAGCTCATTCACACTGGTTCCGTACATACGTGCAATCTTACCCAGCGTATCACCCGATTTCACACGGTGGTAAACCATCTGGTCGCTGGAAGAAGTATAAATATTACTCTTGCGTCCGTTAATCTTTATATTATGGAATACATAAGTATCCTGGTGAGGTACAGAGTTTTCGAAGTCAATAATGTCGGCCGGATTGATAGCCTGTCCCAGGAAGCGGGTTTCAAAGTGAAGATGAGAACCGGTAGAACGTCCGGTATTTCCTCCTAATGCGATCGGATCACCTGCGCGTACAATATCATTTACATCCACTAACATTTTCGATAAATGACCGTATACAGTTTCCAGTCCGTTCGGATGGCGAACCACCAGATAATTGCCGTATCCACGACGTTCGAAATTACGAATACGGACTTTTCCGTCAAATGCGGCACGGATCGTATCACCGATCTGAACCTTCAGGTCAATCCCCTTATGCATACGGCGACGGCGAGGACCATATTTGGAAGTAACCCGTGTCATAGTATCAATGGGAAGTATAAATGTCGAACAATCTATTTCACATGAATCAGGCATTTCTACTTTGGAGCCACCACGGAAAGGATCAACCCAACGGGTATCCCAATTTGAGCCGTACAACTCGTCTGCGGGAAACATGAGAGCTTCTTTATCAGCCAGTGTTTCATCAACACGGGCATTGATTTCGGCCAGTTCTTTCAAACCCATATCTTTACGGATAGTGACGCGGTCAGCCATCAGTTCGGATACGCGTTTGTCCATTTTCACTATATGTATAGTCTGCTTTGGAGTATCTTCCCCTTTAGGCTGTGCCGAAACTGCCGATGCCATGAGGGTAGTACAACAAATAAAAAGTAGTGTTCTTATCTTCATTTTTATCATTTTTCGAAATGGAATCCAGGAGTAAAATAAGCTGTGAAACAGACCCTATTTTTTACAAATCGACCAAAGTTCGTTATTTTGAGCAAGTTGACAAAACACAATCCGGAAAAATTTCTGCAATGAAAGTAAAGAAACTTAAAACCACACCCGTATTACATTGAAAAACAAAAGCTCTGCCGAAAATATGTTTTAAAACACATCAACTAATCATTCCCCAGTTTATCTTTCTTGTGAAAAGAGTTTTTAACCTTTCGTTCAAAATCCGGTTAGGTTCGGACAGTAACTCCGGATCTTTGTCCAAAACTTCCTGTGCAATATCGCGGGCATATTGAAGTATCTGACCATCGGCTGCCAGATTCGCTATTTTAAGGTCCAGTCCCTCTCCGCTTTGCTGCGTTCCTTCCAGATCACCATGTCCCCGGAGACGGAGATCGGCCTCGGCTATTTCAAATCCGTTATTGCTGTTCACCATTATTTCCAGACGCTTACGGGTATCATTGCTTAATTTATAAGAAGAGACAAGGATGCAATAGGACTGCTCTGCACCACGTCCCACCCGACCACGCAACTGATGTAGCTGCGACAAGCCGAAACGCTCAGCACTTTCAATCACCATCACGGAAGCATTCGGCACATTCACGCCCACCTCTATCACTGTCGTAGCCATCAATATCTGTGCCTCTCCGGTAATGAATTTCTGCATTTCCGTCTCTTTATCCGCTGCTTTCATCTTTCCGTGTACCATACAGACTTTATATTCGGGAAAGACTTCCTTAAAGGTTTCGAATCCATCTTCCAAATTCTTATAATCCAGCTTCTCACTTCCTTCGATCAGCGGATACACCACATAGACCTGGCGTCCCAACTGAATTTCTTTCCGCAGGAAATCGTATAACTGAGCTTTTTTATTGTCATAACGGTGTACGGTCTGAATCGGTTTACGACCCGGTGGCAATTCGTCGATAACGGACACATCCAAATCGCCATACAAGGTCATAGCAAGCGTCCGGGGAATCGGCGTCGCCGTCATTACCAGTACGTGAGGCACAACGGTATTCTTTTTCCATAAACGGGAACGCTGCTCCACACCGAAACGGTGTTGTTCATCGATAATAGCCAACCCCAGCGACGAGAAGACGACTGTTTCTTCAATCAAGGCATGCGTGCCTATAACAATCTGTATTTCACCGCTGGCAATAGCCGGCAACAGGACGTTACGCTCTTTCTTTTTGGTCGATCCGGTCAATAAAGCGACACGAATATCCATATCCTTCAGAAACTCCATCACAGTAGCATAATGCTGCGTTGCCAGAATTTCCGTCGGTGCCATCATACATGCCTGGCAATGATTATCGACAGCCAGCAACATGGAGAGCAAAGCGACCAATGTTTTTCCACTTCCCACATCCCCCTGCAACAGACGGTTCATCTGCCGTCCGCTTCCCATATCGGCACGGATCTCCTTGACTACCCGCTTTTGTGCACCGGTCAGTTCGAACGGGAGATACTCTTTATAAAAGGTGTTGAAATAGTCTCCGACAGTAGGAAAAACGATTCCTTTCAGCTTGAGTTTACGCAGGCTGGCGGTACGAAGGATATTCAATTGTATAAAAAAGAGTTCGTCGAATTTCAGTCGCAACTGGGCAAGTCTCAGTTTCTCTGTCGATTCGGGGAAATGGACATTGCGGATCGCCTCTTTCAACGGCATCATCTGAATGCGCGACAAGATGTCCGCCGGCAACGTTTCCGGTAAATTCCAGTTCAACGAACTCAATAAAGTATATTGCAAATTCTGGATCGCCCTCGAATTGAGGAACGATTTCTTCATCTTTTCCGAAGTATTATAAAAAGGGGTCAGCCCTGCTGCCACCTGATCTGCCTGATCGATCGGATCGATATCAGGATGGGGTATATTATAGATATGTCCAAATTCAGTCGGTTTGCCGAATACGATATACTCCGTTCCCGTTTTATATTTATCAGTCACATAATTAAGTCCTTTAAACCAAACCAGGTCGATCGTCCCGGTCCCATCGGAAAACTTGGCAACCAAACGGCGGGTTCTTCCTTCACCCGCCGTATCATAATACAGGATACGCCCCTTCAACTGAATATAAGGCATATTCCCCGTTATCTCGGAAACCTTATAAAAACGACTGCGGTCAATATATTTATACGGGAAATAAAACAACAAATCTTCATACGAAGATATTCCGGCTTCTTTCCGTAATATCTCCGCTTTCTTCGGGCCTACACCCGGCAGATACATGAGGGATCGTTTGTCGAGATCAAGCATAGCTGTCTATTTGGACAGCGAATTTATTATTTTTATGGTCACAATGCAAATTTATAGCCAACTGAAAGATTTACTCTGGAATAACTTTCACCTGCTATATCTTTGAACCAGAAAAAGCCCACATAATATTTGCGATACTCCAAGCCACCCTCAACCGCTGTTCCCACATTAAACTCTAATGCCGATCTACCGACAAAAGGTCCTACATTCATACGAATATTCATAACTCTAGTAACTGGCAGACAATAAGAGGCATACGATTTGTTCAATAAAAAAGAGATGTTGGCAAATACTGTAAATCAGAAAGCCTTACTATACCGGACTTTATGATTTACAGCGTTAGACTTTTATCCCGTAAAATCAAACTTTCGGCAACCAGTAAATCAAAAGGTGTCGTAATTTTTATGTTCTCCCGGTTTCCGGTAACCATGTGAATAGCTCCCCCCATCGCTTCCACGACAGATGCATCATCCGTAAAAAGAGCAGAAAACTCTTGTTCATAGGCTCTCAATAACAGGTCGGAAGAGAACACTTGCGGCGTCTGTACAGCAAAATAACGGTTGCGGTCTACCGGATGAGAGCCTTTTTCGTCTGTTTCGCGTAAGGAGTCGATCATCGGCATAACAGGAATAGCAGTTCCGTTTTTTTCCGCTTCATCGAAGCAGGCAGCAATCACTTCGGAAGAGACAAACGGGCGTACGCCGTCATGCACCGCTATCAGGACTTTTTCATTTCTCCCGGATGTATTTCCAATTTCTTCCGAAAGGAATTGCAAACCGTTCCGAACGGAATGAAAACGCGTCTCCCCGCCATTAGCAATCCGGTGAGGTACTTTGCATCCGATTTCGCGGCAAAGCATATTCCAATAAGACTGATGATCTTCGGGAAGAACCAACACCAGTTCAGCCGAAGCATCCCACCGATGAAACGCTTCCAGCGTATGCATCAGGACAGGTTTCCCCTCCAGCGGGATAAACTGCTTTGGCAGGTCTCCGCCCATCCGAAGTCCTTTCCCTCCGGCAACGATCAGAACGTATTTACGCATTATTCCAGTTCCTCCAGTACCTTTTTAACTTCTTCGTCTACTTTATATAATTTCTCCTTACACAATTTGATCAGCCGGGTCGCTTCCTTCACTTTCTCGGAAAGGACATCCACATCCAGTTCGCCGTTCTCTATATCGGCTACGATTTTACGCAGTTTTTCTACTGCTTCATTGTATGTTTCCTCTTTCTTTGTCATATATCGGAATGATTTATTTTTTAACGATACTCTTCACATCCCCATCCGCAAACCGAGTGACCAGTTCGTCGCCGGAACTCAGTTCGGTGGCATGTTTAATTATTTTGCCGTCTTTGAGGGCCAGGCTATAGCCTCGTTTCAGTACATAATCGGGAGAAGCCATTTTGATGAACTGCTCCGTCAGCTGGATAAAACGAGCCTTTTCTGTCAAACGGGAAGTAGCCCGATTCTGCAATTGCATCTGCATACTTTCCAAAGTCGAACGGCGACGAAGCAGCATGGCTGAAACCGAAGACGGCAGTTTATTACCGACCATTTGCAAAAACGAACGGTTACGCTCGATCCGGTTCGTTACAATCACCGGCAAACGTGCGCCCAGCAACTGCAGAAAGTTTTTCTGTTTCAACAAAATGTCGGTAGCCAGTTCACTCACATCCTGCTGAAGCGCTTCCAACTCCTCGGCAGCGGCGTCCATACGACCGATCAGAAACTCAGCCACCGCAGTAGGAGTTTTCATCCGTGTGTGAGCGACCAGATCCAGAATTGTATCATCGCGTTCATGCCCGATGCCGGTTATTACAGGCAACGGGAACTGCGCACAGTTCGCTGCCAGCAGGTAAGAATCGAAACTATTCAGGTCAGACGTAGAACCACCGCCACGAATGATCACGACTACATCAAAATAATCCATATGGCGATATATACGGTCGAGTGCAGCGATAACCGACTCCTCTGTCCTTTCTCCCTGCATCAAGGCAGGAAACAATTTGGTATAGAAAGAATAACCGGCTTTATTACCCTCCAGCTGATTCAGAAAATCTTCATAACCGGCAGCCGTAGGAGAAGTAATGACAGCAATACGTTTCGGCAGGGCAGGGAACGGCAATTCCTTATTCAATGCAAATACACCCTCCTCTTTCAACTGGCGTATAATCTCCATCCGCTTCCTCAACATATCCCCCAACGTATAAGCCGGATCGATATCCAACACCGTCAGGCTGTATCCGTATAACTCATGAAATTCCACGGAGACCTTTACCAACACCTTTAACCCGGATGCAAATAACTGTCCGGTCTCCATCTCAAAATAAGGCTTCAGCATCCGGAACGTCTTCGCCCATATCGAGCCACGCGCCTTTGCCACCAATTGTCCGGTAACCGGATTCTTTTCGATAAACTCCAGGTAACAATGGCCGGAAGATGCATTTGTCCGCACATCACTCATCTCTGCACGTACCCAGCAAGTGCCGGGAAAAGCTTCGCTGATAGCGGAATGGATCCGATTGTTCAGCTCCAACAAAGAGAACTCCCTGCGTTCATTTCCCGTATATTCCGAATTAATGTTCTGTCCTGGCATATTGCATTCCTTTCTTATAGGCTTTATAGATATTCGGTATACCATATCCCAACTCAGCATCAGGCCGTTTGGATTGGCTTGACATTTCCTGTAATAGAGCAATGATCTCTTTATTGGTCAATTCCGGCAATGCCTGCCACAGACAGACACCCATTCCGGCCAATATGGGCGTTGCAAAAGAAGTTCCGCTGGCATAACGGATATTCCCATACGGATCGATCACACAACTGCCTGATCCCAATGCGACAACATCCGGTTTCACACGGTAATCGGCAGTAAAACCGACAGAGCTGAAAATACTTTTCTTCTTATCTTCCGTGACTGATCCTACCGTCAGGATATCCGAAGCATCCGAAGGGAAAGTGATTTTTCCCCAACTGCCGTTTCCTTCATTTCCGGCACTACAAAACATCAGGATACCTTTTTGTCCGGCTATATGGGCTGCCTGACTGATCAATGAACTTTTCCCGTCAAGGGCAGCCTGATCATAAGACAGTTCGTCCGCATCAAAAGCAAAATAACCCAAAGAAGAAGAAATGACATCTACACCTACACTATCCGCATATTCGACAGCCGCAGCCCAATAATCTTCTTCTATCGGATATTCCGAATCGCTGTCTTCACTCTTGATCAACAGATAAGAGGCTTTAGGAGCCGTACCGACCATTATACCGGGCATATTGGCAGCCATACAGGATAATACTTTCGTTCCGTGATCGTCCGCCTCATAGACGCTGCGCCCCGGATAAATCACATTGTGCGTTCCGATCAGCTGCAGGGAATCGAATACACAGATACGGTCGACATTCCGGAAGCCGGCATCGATCACAGCCACACGCATTCCTTCTCCCCTGAATCCGGCTTCATGCAATTTGACCCCGTTCAACATCTTAATCTGGTTTTCCGCATATCCGTATTTTGCTTTCAGAGGTGTATCTGTTGGAGCCAGGCGGATTTCCTGGTCGTCCTCCTGAGCAGGAACCACATCATTCCCTTTCCATACCCATTTCACTGAATCGACCATGGTCAGTTCTTTCAGCCGGTCGGCAACAGTACTATCCTTGCTGGTAACAACTACGGTCGAAAGCCATTTACTCTGCACAACAGGTTCTCCGCCACTGGCAACCAATGTATCCAGGTAAGCCCTTGAAATAGGCAGATCAGAAGCGGTAACAGGTATTCCCGTCTTTTTACGCCGCTGGATAGACTCTTTCGACAGGAATGCCTCCGGTTCATCTACAGAAAACCCGGAGTCGCCTTTATCTTTCAGATAGACACGGAAGCAGTAGTTTTCTCCGGCAGTAAGCCACGAAGAAAAACAACATAATAAAATGAACAGTCCTATATATTTTTTCATGGAATCATATAACTCAACCCTACAAAAGTAGTAATTGCCGTGAATATAAAAAAGCCCGGCTACTCACCAGGAGGCCGGGCTTCTATTTTTTAGAATATTTTATTCGTTTATGTTGCAGATAGGAATCTCGCGTTTTACACTCTGACGCAAAGATATCAATGTTTCTGTAGCCGTAACACCCGGTATTTCCTGAATCTTAGAGTTCAACAATTCCATCAGGTGCTCATTGTCGCGTGCATACAATTTGATCAGCATGGTATACGGACCTGTTGTAAAATGACATTCAACCACCTCCGGTATCTTCTCGAACTCAGGTACTACATCTTTATACATGGAACCGCGTTCCAACTTTACCCCGATGTATGTACAGGTGTTATATCCCAGAATCTTAGGATTAATATGATAACCCGACCCAACGATCACATTCATATCAATCATGCGCTGTACCCGTTGATGAATGGCTGCACGCGACACGCCACACTCTTCAGCTACATCCTTGAAAGGAATCCTGGCATTCTTTGAAATAATGTTCAATATCTGCCGGTCCAGTTTGTCTATTTTCTCCATCTTCTCTATCGCTTTATTATACGCTCTTGTTATTTATATATCAAAAGTATATAATTATTTTCAACAATCTATCATTCTGAAAGAAAAAAGTAGTAAATAAATAATAAAAGCGGGCAAATAATGCTTTTTAGCATAATTTACCCGCCTCTTTATCTACAAAATGTAGAGTTTCTTTTTATCGCCTTATTTTACGATATCCAATAATTCTACTTCAAATTTCAAAACGCTGTTCGGTTTGATATTGCTTCCGCGAGGAGGCTGTTGGCCATAACCTAGTTCAGAAGGAACCCAAACTATATATTTAGAACCAACCGGCATGATCTGCAGAACTTCTGTCCATCCCGGAATCACACGGTCTACACCGAACTCAGCCGGTTCACCACGTTCTACAGAGCTATCGAATGTAGTTCCATCCAGTAATGTACCCGTATAATGTACTTTTACTTTATCTTCTTTTGTAGGTTTTGCACCTGTACCTTCAGTTTCTACTTTATATTGCAAGCCGCTTTCTGTTGTGATAACGCCTTCTTTCGTTTTGTTTTCAGCAAGGAATTTATCACCTTCATCTTTTGCTTTCTGGGCTTCTTTAGCCTGAGCCTCTACGAAATAAGTATTCAGATAAGCCTGAGCCTGTTCCATAGTCATCTTCGCACCAGTAGTGTCGCTCTTCAAAGCTGCTTCGAAACCTGCCAACAGATCGTCTATATTCACAGGACCGCCAGGCATACCTTCCAGATTCTGTTTGAACATACTTCCGTTCGCAATACCGATTGCATAGCTCGCGCTATCCGCACCAGTTTTCAGGCTCGCACTTCTTTTTGAGTCACAAGATGTGGCAGAAACGCCCAACGCTACAATAACCGTAGCAACTAAAACATTAATCTTTTTCATTTTTCTCTATAAATTATTTTACTATGTCCAATAATTCAACATCAAACACCAATGCGCTGTTCGGCTCGATAGCTTCTCCTGCTCCGTGCTCGCCATAAGCCAGGTTGGAAGGAATGAACAGTCTCCATTTGGAACCTACCGGCATCAGCTGCAATGCTTCCACCCATCCCGGGATTACCTGTGATACTCCGAATACAGCCGGTTCACCGCGCTGTACTGAACTATCAAACACTGTACCGTTGATTAAAGTTCCGTGATAATGACATTTTACGCTGTCGGAAGCAGTCGGTGTCGGGCCTTCACCTTTCTGAAGTACCTGATATTGCAATCCGCTGGGCAGCGTTACAACGCCTGCTTTTCCTTTATTAATGTTCAGGAATTCTTCGCCTGCTTTCTTATTGATCTCAAATTTTTCTTTTTGCAGCTTCATGAAGTAATCGTTGATCACCTGCTTAGCTTCGTCATAACTGATTTCAGGAGTCTGGTCACCCAAAATATCTTTTAATCCTTTTACAAAGTCTTCAATTTGAAGATCATTAATGCCCGAGTTCTGGAAATTATTTCCGATACTTAAGCCAAGTGCATAACTTACTTTATCCATTCTTTTTCGTTTTCAACTAATTACAAGCTACAAAAGTAATGCTTTTAACTACACAAACGTCATCAAAAGGTACTTTTTTATTACTTTTGCATCTGTTATGGGGAGAAAGCATTGAAACTATTCCACAGCAGGCCAAAAGATTATTCGCCATACCCCCTGTTTTTCTAAACATTCTGACAGACAAATCGTTTATATATTAAAACGATAAGGTTATGAGACACATTAAGAAATGGGGAATAGCGCTGGCTGCAATCACGGCTAGTGCACAGTTTAATCCGGCAGATGCCTGCACCAGAGTTGTCTATCAGGGAAAAGATAATACAGTATTGACGGGACGGACCATGGACTGGAAAGAAGACACCCGCAGCAACCTTTGGATATTTCCGCGGGGAATGCAGCGTAACGGCGAAATAGGTAAAAATCCTCTGGAATGGACTTCCAAATATGGCAGTGTAGTGACTTCAGCCTACGATATCTGCAGTACGGACGGAATGAATGAAAAAGGACTGGTAGCCAACCTACTTTGGCTGGCTGAATCGGAATACCCACAATGGGACGGAAAGAAACCGGGATTATCCATTGCTGCATGGGTCCAATATATGCTGGATAATTTTGCAACAGTAGACGAAGCGGTCGCTTTTGTCGAAAAAGGAACATTTGAAGTGGTATCGGATATGATGCCGGATGGTACCCGGATGGCAACATTGCATCTTTCCATCTCTGACGATAAAGGTGACAATGCAATCTTTGAATATGTAGACGGCAAGTTAAACATCCATCACGACAAATCCTACCAGGTCATGACTAACTCACCTGTTTTCGACCAGCAGTTGGCTTTGGACGATTACTGGAAGAACATCGGAGGAACAACTTTCCTACCCGGAACCAACCGGGCTGCCGACCGTTTCGTACGTGCTTCTTTCTATATCAATGCCATCCCGAAAGTAGAAGACATGCGTACAGCAGTGGCTAGCGTATTCAGTGTGATCCGCAACACATCTGTTCCGTTAGGAATCACAACACCTGACCAGCCGAATATTTCATCGACGATATGGAGAACGGTTTCCGATCAGAAAAATAAAGTCTATTATTATGAATCGACTATCCATCCCAATATCTTCTGGGTGGATCTTAAGGACGTGGACTTTTCAGAAAAGGCGCCCGTTAAAATGCTGGATCTCGTGAGCGGCAAAACGTATGCCGGTAATACGGCAGATCAGTTTGTTACTACTAAACCTTTTAAATTCTTGGGAGCTCATTGAGCTCCCTTTTTTATGCGATATCCTCACTCAACTTTACCCGAAGGTCATTTTGATAGGTATGCATGAACTTCTCCAAATCGAAAAACAAGTAGGAAAGGAGTTTAATGAAAGGATTTTTTATCCGAATGGTTTCCGTTGATGTAAAATGCGTTCCGCCTGTACTCGTTGATTTCAATTCACCTTTCCAATGGCCGGTGAATCCGTTCCCCCGGATAATATCAAACTCATACAACGAATAAGGCTGTTTATTGGCTGTCCGGAAACGGATGACGGAACCATTCTTCGCGATCTCGTCCCAAACTTCTATCCCATCATTTTCTTCTATAATGACAACCTTTTCCAAATCGCTGCGATAACCACAATCTGCGTTATTCGTCAGCGCATTATAAACCTTTTCCGGCGATGCATTGTAATAGCATTCGCTGGTTGCGGTTCTTTCATTCGGCAGAAGAAGGCCAACAATACAAATCAAAGCCACAATCCCCACCACAATAATAAAAAAGTAAATAAAAAAGGACATCATTATAATCTAATTTCTAAATAACTGAATCACTGATCTTTCGCAAATGTAACCAATTAAAAGAATATAACAGAAACATTACGGATAAAATTAATACCTCCTTTTCCCGTCTCCCCTGGTCCCGGTTTCTTTATTTCATATACAGGGAATAAAAAACAAAAGTTCATTTCAATTCCTTATTCCGGAAAAAATATTCGGATCGTATAAACAAAAAAGGTTTGCTCCAATAGCAAACCTCCATAAACAATTAAAGCCTGTCTCACGACAAGCCCTAATCAAACTTTGTTAACCTTAAATCTAATACTATTATGAAAAAACCACAGTACAAAGATACGCCTGCTGCAAGCATTTGTCAAGCTTTTTACAGACAATATATGTTAAGCATAAAAGCCCCTTTCGCCAAAAAGTGTTAGCTAAAATAAAACTATATACAATACTGGCAAAAACTGCTAAAATTAACAATTAAAAGAGACTTTCTTTGCTGAAATATCCGATATAGACTAGATCACCAACTCGGCATACAGCTTCTCGAACGTCGCCTCCAGATCGCAGGAAAAGCCGGGATGCGGACGGGATGTCTGTATCGAAGAACTGCGCACAGCCGTCAGCCAGCGGAAACGTTCAGGGATATCCATGGCAGCGATAGGACCTGCGCTCTTTGCCCCCGAACAGATATGATCGAATACTTTCAGAGCAGCATACAACGAATCCATATCCAGCTCTGAGGAAAACAGACGGAGCTTCTTCTCGTCCACCTGATAACGCGCCTTTATAAAGCGGGCCTGTTTCGAGAACATGATAATACCTACATTAATAAACTCCTCACGTTCCACCCGGGGAACAAAACGGATAACGGCGTATTCATATAAGTGCTTTCCTTGCATCTTGTGCTTCTTTTATAAATGTTTCGGAATGGGCAATCCTTTCTGTCAAAAATTCAATATAGACTTCTCTTATCTCCTGCGGCGTACCGGGACTTTCACTCCAATGCAGCCAGTCGTCCGGAATCAGGGAGACGATCTCACGAACCTTTTCCGGAGTAAGCAAACGTTCGAACTCGGCATTCACTTCTTCCAGCTTACCGGCCTCCGGCAACAAAGCATGATCCTTGATCTGGATAAACGGACTCAAAGCGTGTTTGTGCCAGTTCGACCATGAATAATGGAAGTAAAGCGATGCACCATGATCGATCAGCCACAATTCCTTATGCCACATCAGCATATTGGTATTGCGGGTCGTACGGTCCACGTTGGTCAGCAAGGCATCCAACCAGACGATCTGCGAGGCCAGCTTTTCTCCTACCTTATTAACTACCGGATCGAATGTCAGTGCGCCCGACAGGAAATGTAATCCCAGGTTCAGACCACGGCTCGCCTGTAACAAATCCTGTATCTCCTCATCACCTTCCGTTCGTCCGAAAGCCTCATCCAGATTTAGGAAGACCAGCTCCGGAACACGAAAGCCCAGTGCACGTGCGACTTCACCACCGATCAGTTCGGCAATAAGCGCTTTGGTTCCATGACCGGCGCCACGGAACTTTACTACATATTTATATTCATCGTCGGCTTCAGCCAAAGCCGGCAACGAACCGCCTTCCCGTAAAGGCATAATATATCTGATCACATTCGCTGTTCGCAATTCCATATTCAAATGCTTTTGACAAAGATAAAGATACTTCCTGTTTACACAAAAGAAACAATCAACATCTCTAAAACAATATAAACAGGCGGTTGTTTTAATTGAAATAAGTTATGAGATGTAACCGTTAGGCAAGCCGGTAGATATTTCCCGGCAAAGTCCTGATCAAACCGTTCATCTCCAGTTCAAAGAGTAAAGATGACAGTTCACGGACAGGCAGATTCAATGCAACAGCCAGTTGGTCGATATGCATCTCGCCTCTTTCACGGAGAACGGTTATTACCGGTGCTGTCCGCTCATCTTCCCCGAAAAACAATTCAGTCTGAACAGGGAGGGAAGAAGCTGTTTCCTTTATATCCCAGCAAAGCGCCGAGATAAGGTCGGAAGCGGAAGTTATCAGCCCAGCCTTATTCTGCCGGATCAAGGCATTGCAGCCTTTCGAATGGAGATCGTTTACCCGACCGGGAAATGCGTAGACATCCCGTCCATAGGAGAAAGCAAGATCGGCAGTGATCAGCGAGCCGCCTTTCTCGGCAGATTCTATCACGACCGTCGCATCCGCCATACCGGCAACAATCCGGTTACGCCGTACAAAGTTCGGCTTATCCGGTTCCGTTCCACTACGAAATTCGGTCAGCAAACCTCCGCGGTCCAACATATCCACTGCTACGGAACGATGCGAAGGCGGATAAATACGATCCAACCCGTGAGCCAGCACACCTACCGTCGGCAAGTTCGCTTTAAGCGCAGCCCGATGGGCACATACGTCGATACCATAAGCCAGTCCGCTTACGATCAGTAAGTTCGGGATAGAAAGCGAAAGGGTGTGTACCAGTTCGTCCGTCATCGCCCTGCCATACTCCGTTGCATGACGGGTTCCAACAATACTGATAATACGAGAAGCATTCAGATCGGCACCGCCTTTAAAATAGAGAAGCACCGGAGCATCAGAGCACTCCTTCAAACGTTTCGGGTAATTCTCATCTGTCAGGAAATAACAGGTGAGCTGGTTCTTTTCGATAAAGGCTAACTCTTTTTCCGCTTGCAGAAGGACTTCCGGGCGTTTGACAGCAGCGGCCGTAGCCGAACCGAAACCCGGAATCTTCTCCAATACATGTTGTGTCTCCGTAAAAACGGCTTCCGCATCACCACAGGTTTGCAGAAGCTGACGGGCCAGGATATCTCCTACCCCGTTTATCATAGTTAAGCCAATTTGGTAAATCCGGTTGTCTGTCATAATCTATCTCATAGTTTATCCTGTATCCTTTTAAGCATTTCGTCGAAATATTCGCCGCGGGTCAGCTTGCCGTCCTGCACAACTACAGACTCGACTTTTCCCTTGGTTGCCAGCGCGCCGTCGGAAGCCCGGTAGATATCCTGTTCAAAAACCAGTTTCACGCCTTTCTTATATACATTCAAACAGGAGATATAACTGTCTCCGCTCTTCAAGGATGTTTTATAATCGATCTCCACATGAGAGACGAAGCCGTCCACCCCTTTATCGTGCATGGCTCCGAAATTCTCACCCAGCGATTCGAGGAACTCATGACGGGTATGTTCCATATAATGCTGATAGTTGGAGTTGTTCACTACTCCCTGCAGGTCGCATTCATAGTCGCGCACCTTGTCTGTCAGTTTAAAAATATACTCTTTCATTATTTCAGTTCTTTATCGTTGTTAGGTACCATTTTATACAGGCGGTCGGAAGGGCGTACCTTTTCAGATACTTTGAAGGAGAAACGCTCGCCTTTTACGGTTTCTTCCACCGGCTTCAGGTCGACACGTATCTCATCGATGGTCTGCATCACCGCACCGGTTGTCGGGCCTGTGATCAGAATCTCATCTCCCGCTTTCAGCGAGCCCGATTCCATTTCAAATTCAGCCACACCGATGCCGCTGAAGTATTTGATGCCTTTCGCCACATATACTTTCTTTTTGGTCGAACCGGAACCATACTTGCTGCTCCATTCACCCAAACGCTGTCCCAGATAATAGCCGTCCCAAAAGCCCCGGTTGAAGACGCTTTTCAGACGCTCGTCCCAGACGGCGATCTTTTCTTCATCATATGTTCCACTGCAATAAGCCTTCACTGCTTCTTTATAACATTCAGTCACGAGACGCACATATTCCGGTCCGCGGGCACGGCCTTCGATCTTGAATACCCGCACGCCTGCATCCATCATCTTGTTCATGAAATGGATCGTTTTCAGGTCTTTGGGTGACATGATATATTGATTTTCTATATCCAGTTCGATGTTGCTGTCCTTATCTTTCACCGTATATCCGCGGCGGCAGATCTGCATGCAAGCACCCCGGTTGGCGGACGCATTCATTTCATGCAGGCTCAAATAGCATTTACCGGAAACAGCCATACACAAGGCTCCGTGGGCAAACATCTCGATACGGATCAGTTCGCCTCTCGGACCGGTTATCTGCTGTTCTACAATCTGTTTGTAGATTTCGGCTACCTGTTTCAGATTCAATTCGCGCGCCAGCACCACCACATCGGCAAACTGGGCATAAAACTTCAGCGCCTCCACATTCGATATATTCAGCTGGGTAGACAGGTGAACTTCCTGCCCGATCCGGTTCGCATAGCTCATGGCTGCCACGTCTGCCGCAATAATAGCAGAGACTTCCGCTTCCTTTGCCGCATCGATAATTTCACGCATCAATGCCAGGTCTTCCCCGTAAATAACCGTATTAACCGTCAAATAACTCTTAATGCCGTGTTCCTTACAGATGGAGACAATCTTACGCAAATCGTCCGTGGTGAAATTATTGGAAGAGCGCGAACGCATATTCAGTCCTTCAATGCCGAAGTAGATGGAGTCGGCTCCTCCCTGGATAGCTGCCATCAACGACTCATACGAGCCGACCGGCGCCATTATTTCAAAATCTTTCTCGTTCAAAGCTGTTTGGTTTTAAATTAGAAACTACAAAGATACGGCTTTCTTCGCATACTTCTAAGATAAAACCAGTTAACTTTTTATCCGGCATCGGACAATGCACATAATAATATCACATATTTATTTTATTTCATTAGATTTTATTCTCTTAAAATTCCTATATATTATAAATATAGAATATCTATGTAGACATTCAGACAATTTTTTTCCCACATTTATCTGTTAATTTTGCGGCATTTAACAAATTAAGACATATGATACAAGCAAAAGCAAGATGGATACAGCTGATGATGATTATTGGTTGTACGACAATGTGGATGACATCCTGTAAAAAAGAGACGTCGGATGCACAGATGAAAGCGTCTTACGCAACAATGAAAGTTTCAACAGCCAATAGGGAGCTGACCATGCCCTATTCAGCGTCTATTCGCGGTCGCCAAGATATAGATATTTATCCGCAAGTATCAGGAACTATCGAACGACTCTGCGTAACAGAAGGACAGGTTGTACGAAAAGGACAGTTACTTTTTGTAATCGACCAAGTACCTTATAAGGCAGCTTTGAAAACAGCTCAAGCCAACGTTGAGGTTGCAAAAGCAGCTTTAGGTACTGCCGAATTGAATTACAACAGCACAAAAGAACTGTTTGCCAAAAAAGTTGTTTCCGAATTCAATCTGAAAACAAGCCAGAACAATTACCTGACAGCCAAAGCGCAACTGGCACAGGCAGAGGCACAGGAGCTAAATGCCCAAAACAACCTTTCTTATACGGAAGTAAAAAGTCCGAGCGACGGAGTAGTCGGTATGCTGCCTTATCGTGCCGGAGCATTGGTCAGTGCCAATATTCCGCAGCCGTTGACAACTGTTTCCGACAATTCAAACATGTATGTGTACTTCTCCATGACGGAAAACCAGCTGTTGGCCATGAGCCGTCAGTACAAAAGCATGGATGAAGCGTTGGCCAATATGCCGGAAGTCACATTGAAACTGAACGACCAGTCTGTTTATGAGCAGAAAGGGAAAATTGAATCCATCAGTGGAGTGATCGACCGCCAAACCGGTACGGTAGGTGTTAGAGCCGTATTCCCGAATGAATCCCGCCTGCTCCATAGCGGAGCATCCGGCAATGTGCTTATTCCGCAAACCTACACAGACTGCATCGTTATCCCGCAAGGCGCAACGGTTCGTTTGCAAGATAAAACCCTTGTTTACAAAGTAGTCGATGGCAAAGCCGTTTCTACATTAATTACCGTAGCCGAAATCAGCGACGGCCGCGAATATATCGTACTTGACGGACTCAAAGTGGGTGAAGAAATTGTATCCGAAGGAGCCGGATTGGTACGTGAAGGAACACAAGTAAAATAAATTAGCAAAATATGAAAGGAAATATTTTTATCAAACGGCCTGTTATGGCCATATCTATCTCCATTCTTATTTTGGCGATAGGACTCATTTCGCTCTTTACCTTGCCGGTCGAGCAATATCCGGATATTGCCCCTCCTACGGTCCATGTATCGGCAAGCTATACCGGAGCAGATGCTGATGCCGTGATGAACAGTGTCATTATGCCACTGGAAGAAAGTATCAATGGTGTGGAAAATATGATGTACATGACTTCCACAGCCACCAATGCAGGTTCGGCGACTATCGAAGTGTACTTCAAACAAGGGACAGACCCCGATATGGCAGCCGTCAACGTCCAAAACCGCGTAACAAAAGCACAAGGTTTATTACCTGCCGAAGTAACCCGTATCGGTGTCAGCACACAGAAACGTCAGACCAGTTTCTTACAAATCGATGCACTTGTCAGTTCAAACGGACGCTATGACAAGACATTCCTCGGAAACTACCTGGATATTAACGTTGTGCCACGTATCAAACGTATCGAAGGCGTTGGTGACGTTATGGAGTTGGGCGATACCTATAGTATGCGTATCTGGTTGAATCCCGAACGTATGGCTCAATATGGATTGATACCCTCAGACGTGACTTCTATTCTGGGAGAACAAAATATTGAAGCACCTACCGGTTCATTAGGTGAAAACTCAAAGAATGTATTCCAATACACCATGAAATATCGCGGACGTTTGAAAAGCGTGGAAGAGTTTCAAAACATCGTTGTTCGTGCCCAAGAAGATGGCTCCGTGTTGCGTCTGAAAGATGTGGCCAAAGTAGAATTGGGAACATTGAGCTATGGTTTCGACAGTCAGATGGACGGTAAACCTGCCGTAACATTCTTAATTTACCAAGTGGCAGGTTCTAATGCGACAGAAGTAAACGAACGCATTGCCGCCGAATTGAAAGAGATAGAAAAGGAATTGCCCGCCGGTATGGAATTTATCACGATGATGAGTTCCAACGACTTCCTTTTCGCTTCTATATATAATGTAGTAGAGACATTGATCGTCGCCATCATACTTGTAATCTTGGTAGTATATTTCTTCCTGCAGGACTTCAAGAGTACGCTTATTCCTTCTATCGCCATCATTGTTTCACTGATCGGTACATTTGCTTGCTTAACAGCTGCCGGGTTCACAATCAACATCCTGACCCTGTTTGCATTGGTGCTTGCCATCGGTACGGTGGTGGATGATGCCATCGTGGTGGTAGAAGCCGTACAAGCCAAATTCGATGCCGGTTATCAATCTGCTTATCAGGCAACAAAAGATGCGATGGGGGATGTAACCATGGCCGTTATATCTTGTACGTGTGTGTTTATGGCTGTGTTTATTCCGGTTACTTTTATGGGAGGAACATCCGGTATCTTCTATACGCAGTTTGGCGTAACGATGGCAACCTCCGTAGGTCTTTCGATGATTTGTGCCTTAACACTCTGTCCGGCTCTTTGTGCCATGATGATGCGTCCTAGCGATGGTACCAAGAGTGCTAAAAGTTTCAACGGACGGGTACGCGCCGCTTATAATGCTTCGTTCAACGCCGTATTGGGCAAATACAAAAAAGGAGTGATGTTCTTTATCCACCACCGTTGGATGGTATGGGTCGGCCTGATCGGATCTGTCGTCTTATTAGGATGGTTGATCAACAATACTAAAACAGGTCTTGTTCCTCAGGAAGACCAAGGAACTATCATGGCCAACGTGGCGATTGCTCCGGGTAGTACGTTGGCAGAGACGACCAAGGTGTTGGACAAGGTAGAAAACATCCTCAAAAACACCCCTGAAATAGAACACTACTCCCGAGTAGCCGGTTACGGTTTCCTGGCTGGTCAGGGTACATCTTACGGTATGGCTATCATCCGTTTGAAAGACTGGAGTGAGCGTAAAGGCAGCGAACATGTTTCCGATGCCGTAATCACCCGATTGAATGCACAATTCGCTCAAATCAAAGAGGCGCAGATATTCTGCTTCCAGCCGGGTATGATTCCGGGTTACGGTATGGGGAACTCCATTGAGCTTAACTTGCAGGATCGTACCGGAGGGGATATGGGCACGTTCTACCAAAAAGCCATGCAATATATCGGAGCATTAAACCAGCGTCCGGAAGTGGCTATGGCTTATACTTCGTATGCTATGAACTTCCCCCAAATTGCAGTGGATGTAGATGCTGCCAAATGTAAACGTGCGGGTATTTCACCTTCGACAGTGCTTGATGTACTGGGCAGTTATTGCGGTGGTGCCTACGTTTCCAACTACAACCAATTCGGAAAAGTATATCGCGTCATGTCGCAGGCTTCACCGGAATATCGTTTGGATGAACAAGCGCTGAACAACATGTTCGTAAGAAACGGTACAGAAATGGCCCCGATTAGCCAGTTTGTAACACTCAAACGCGTGTTAGGCCCGGAAGTCGCCAACCGTTTCAACCTGTTTAGCTGTATCACAGTGAATGTAAATCCGGTTCCGGGCTATTCTACAGGTGAAGTACAGAAAGCTATTGAAGAGGTGGCCGCACAAATGTTACCTACAGGCTACGGTTACGAATATGGTGGTATGGCACGCGAAGAGGCTAGCAGCGGAGGTTCTCAAACACTCTTTATCTATGCCGTCTGTATCTTGCTTATCTACTTGATTTTGGCTTGTCTTTACGAAAGCTTCCTTGTGCCTTGGGCGGTTATCCTTTCCGTACCGTTTGGTTTGATGGGTTCATTCCTGTTCGCTAAATTATTCGGATTGGAAAACAATATTTACTTGCAGACTGGTGTAATTATGTTAATTGGTCTTTTGGCTAAAACGGCTATTTTGATTACAGAGTTTGCCATCGAGCGTCGCCGCCAGGGAATGGGCATCGTAGAATCGGCCTATTCGGCAGCACAGGCCCGTCTGCGTCCGATCCTGATGACCGTACTTACCATGATTTTCGGTATGCTTCCGCTGATGTTCGCTTCCGGAGCCGGTGCCAACGGTAACAGTTCATTGGGAACAGGCGTTGTCGGTGGTATGGCTGTCGGAACATTGGCCTTATTGTTTGTTGTACCGGTATTCTATATCATTTTCGAGTATCTGCAAGAAAAGATTCGCCCGCCGATGGAAGTGGAAACCGATGTCCAGGTCGCGTTGGAAAAACAAAAAAGCCAAGCCGAGCGCGACAGTTTAAACAATGAAAATAATTAATATATGAAGAAAACAATTGTATTGACAACCGCAACTGCCTTACTTAGCAGTTGCGGCATATACACCAAATATCAACCGGCTACAACAACTCCGGATAATTTATACGGAGAAGAGGTGGTCGTCGACGATACAACAAACTTCGGTAATATCAACTGGCGGGAACTTTTTACAGACCCGCAGCTGCAAACACTTATCGAACAGGGGTTGCAAAACAATACAGACCTTTTGTCCGCCCAACTGAGAGTGGAAGAAGCGGAAGCATCATTGCTGTCGGCAAAACTGGCCTTTTTGCCTTCACTGGCCCTTACTCCACAAGGAACAGTAAGCAGTTTCGATGGTGGCAAAGCAACTCAAACATATACATTGCCTGTCACTGCCAGCTGGGAATTAGACATTTTCGGACGCCTGCGCAATGCCAAGCAACAAGCAAAAGCGTTATACGCCCAAAGCAAAGACTATCAACAGGCCATCCGTACCCAACTGATTGCCGGAATAGCAAACACCTATTATACGCTATTGATGCTGGACGAGCAGTTATTAATCTCTCAACAAACGGAAGAGTCCTGGAAAGAGGCGGTAGCTTCTACTCGTGCATTGATGGATGCCGGTTTAGCAAACGAGGCAGCCACTTCACAAATGGAAGCTGCCTACTACAGTGTGCAAACATCCATAGTCAACCTGAAAGAACAAATCAATCAGGTAGAAAACAGCCTTTCGTTATTGCTTGCCGAAACTCCTCGTCGGTACGAGCGCGGCAAATTGGCCGAACAGCAGTTCCCGGAAGATGTAGCTGTCGGAATCCCTATGCAGTTGTTGGCAAACCGTCCTGATGTCCGTTCAGCCGAACGTTCATTGGAACAGGCTTTCTATGCAACAAATCAAGCGCGTGCAGCTTTCTACCCCTCTATCGTGTTGAGCGGAAGCGCCGGTTGGACCAACTCGGCCGGAGGCATGATTGTCAATCCGGGTAAATTCCTGGCATCGGCTGTCGGTTCATTGACGCAGCCTTTGTTCAACAAAGGACAAATCACAGCTCAATATCGCATAGCCAAAGCCCAGCAGGAAGAAGCCAGCCTGGCATTCCAGCAGGCTCTTTTGAATGCAGGAAGTGAAGTCAACGATGCATTGGTGGCTTGCCAAAGCAGCAAAGCAAAGACAGCCTTGTACGAGAAACAAATTACGTCTTTGGAAAAAGCGTTGCAGAGTACCTCCTTATTGATGGAATACGGAACAAATACCTATCTGGAAGTACTGACAGCCCGTCAATCACTGTTAAGTGCACAATTGTCACAAACCGCCAACCGGTTCACCGAGATACAAAGCATGATAAACCTCTATCATGCGTTGGGTGGCGGCAGAGAATAAAGTAACATTTGAGAATTCATAATACTTTAACCAAACCTTAATTTACAATCGGTCCTGTTTCAATAAGAACACTTTGGTTTCTTAAAGAAACAGGACCTTTTATTGTTGGCAAAATTTATTCGTGCCTTTTATTAGCGCAAATGATAAATAGTGACCAGCGGATTCGATTCTTCTGTTATTTTCTGCAACACAGGATGTTCCTTCAACTTCGGATCTTTTTCTTTCAGATATTCAATTTCTACTGCTGTATTCACCTGTATCATCAGCTTCTTAGCCGGATAAGAGAAAAAAGGCCAGACAGGAAGTCCGCCGTCCGTTTCGTTGCGGACTCCGATGCCGGTCAGCGCCCTGTTGTGTTCGAATAGTTCCATAGCGTCAATATCTGATGCTTCACGACTCAAGGCACCGGTCTGCTTATCCAGTCGATATAAAAAGAATTTAGATTCATTGGAGCTTTGGAAGCATTTAGCAAAATAAGAACGGGGCGTTTCGAAGATATTAAAAACGCTGTATGTGCCGTCGACAGATGCGTTTCCGGTTTTAGACGAACGCATCTCCTTTTCCTCCGATGCAGAATAGCCGTTGTTGACAAGGAAAGCCGGTGAAATCGTTTTGGCATTCACATTCCAGACCGTATCGGTTCCTTCTGAATAGCAAAACCAACCGTCCATGCTTCCGTTATATATCCATCCTTTCAGACTGGTTTCTTCCAACGGCATCAGGTTCATATTCCCAATGGTCGGGCGAAGCGCGATCGTATCATCCGTCGCCCAGTTAAAGATTCCCAGACTGAACATACCCGGAACATTCAACGGAACATACATTCTGCCCAATTCGGCCATCACGTTCGGTCCGACGGAAAGCTGGTAAGAATAAGGATGCAAACTTGTTATCTTCTTGATAAACTCTCCGTAGAAAGAATAAAAAGAGGTAGAGAAGTACTCGCTGACACAGAACAGACGGTTTTCTTCATCAACCGTGAACGATATGATCTGCCCCGTTTCCCCCGGACCGTTTCCTGTCTTCGCTATCCGACGAAGAAAATGACCTTTCCGGTCGAACTGCAACACACCATCCTGACGGGTAGAATAAACGAATATATACTCATCGGTAACCGCTATATCCAATATATTGGCGATCAAAGATTCATCCGTCAGTTCCAGGGGAATGTATTCGACCGATTCTATCTCGTCTGCTATTTCCACCTGACCGGAAGCAAAGTCTTTTGCCGTCAGATCGATCTGAAGCAACTCACCGGAAGACTTTTTCGATCCGCATCCGGTACTAATAAGAATGGCTGCCATGAGCCCGAACAATACCTTTTTCATACGCTTTTTTTCAGACAAAAGTAGAAGAAAGCCTCTTTTCTCGGTTTCACATCAGTTCACATCTGCTTAAAAATCACGAATAAAGGCATCGCATAGCTCCGGTGTCCCCTTTTCTCCCGTCATTTTCTGATACAGGCGGACACGGCGCATCGAAATAGCCTGATTCGTACAACACAGCAGCATGGCGGTTACCGAAGGGGGAACATCCATTTTAATCAGGCAACACATGCGCCATTCCTGTTCACTTAATTTCGGGATCTTCCTCTTCAGCCGTTCACGAAATTCGGGATAGGTGCCGTTCACCGCCTGCAGCAACTCTTCCCAGTCTTTGGGAGCCGGCTTCCATTCTTCTTTTCTGTGGAAACGCTGATACACTTCAGATGATTGAAATTCTATTTCAGACAACGCAACAACAGTCTTCTTCTTCCAGTAACGGAAATAGCCCCAGCCCCCGATTCCACAAGCGGCCAGCAGACCGATCCAGAAAAAGACCTGTCCTTTTTGTGTCTTTTCGGCATTCGACAAACGATTCTCCCACACTCTCTGTTCAGAAGTAAAAAGAAGCTGGGCTATCTGATTCTGTTCTTTCTCCTGCCGCAGGGAAGACAAATAATGGGAATAATTTTTTCGGTAAAAGTCAGCCTGCAGACTGTCTCCACGTCTCTCGGCAATCCGGGACAGGGAAACATACACATGCGGATGGGAAACGGACACATGGCTTAGATAATCCTCGGCTTCTTCCAGTTCGCCTGAAGAAATTTTCAGGTCAGCCAATGCCAGACAGAGCTCCGCTTTCTCTTCTCCGGAAATATCTTGTTCGAGTTCCTCTTTCAATAACAGTTCGGCCTCCCGGCAGCGTCCTCCCTGTTGTAATATCTTTGCCTGACTGATCCGGCAACCGCCTATCTGATAATAATAGCATGCACTATCCGCCTCTCCGGTCAAGGCATGGATATCGCCTATTTCCCGATAAAGCTCCATCCGCAGGGAATCGTTGGCGTTACTGATGTAAGACAAGGCCTTTTTTTCGCATTGCAACGCTTCATGCTTCAAGGATTGGTTCCGGTATATATTTCCCATCCTCCGGTAAACAGAAGATAAAGCAACGCTGTCTTTTTCCTTTTCAGCCAATCTCGCTGCCTGTTGATACATCGCTAAAGCAGGAAGATATTGTAACCGTTCTTCATAGAATGCAGCCTGCCGGAGAAGTGATTCGGCAGGTATGGTCTCTTGCCGTCCGGCTTCGGAAGAGCAGGAGACTAGCAGACAAATAAAAAAGAATATCCCTATCATAAGCGACAAAGATACAAGCTTCTACTTATACTCTGTCGCCTCACTTGCGAACTTTTAATGTTTTGTTCCTTATTATTTAGTTTTTTGGTCGTTATATATTAGTTGCAAAGTACGGTATATTTTTTCTTTTTGGCATGCTTGAATTTAATTTCGAGCTAGCCTAAAATTAATTTCGACCATGCTAAAAATTAATTTTATGCTTGCTCAAAAGAAAAGAAATATAGGAGAAAAATAATAAATAATAATGATGAAAAGACTAAAAGTATAGCATAAAACAAGTAGAGGAAAGCGTGTTGAAAGCCTTCCTCTACTATCTTAAATCGTAGCGCCCGAACTAGAAGGAGGAAGTACACTCTTATTATCAGAGGGCAACTGTATCTTCTTTTTCTCCGTCGAATAAAGCATATGATGTGCACCGTCTTCAAACAAAAGGAAAGGGGCTTTATCCGTCCCAACGGTTGCCTGTTGCTGTAGGAATGCCTCCTTGACTATCTCCAATGCACGATCGATCTTTTCTTTCGGTGTATTTATATCCTGTTTAAAATAAAAAGAGACGGGCTTTCCGTTCTTTTTCTCAGAAGCAAACCGTTCTTGCAGCACAGCCGGCAATTCCTCGACCGAAAGAATCTTATCGAACTTCAATAAAATGACACTGTTTGCATTCATAAACAGTTCATACACGTTCGTATTCTTTTTCAGAAATGCAGCGGTCTTATCGGCAGAAGCCATTACAGCCGTATCATTCACATACTTGCACAGCTCCGTTTTAAAGAATTCTTTCAAATCCTGTTGTTCTTCCGGCGGAGTATCCTTATCTTTGCTTTGGATAAGCGTCTCCAACTGCCGGTTCACTTCCGGACGGGCAAAAGCATTGAGGACGATAAGTCCTACGGGAACCAGGAGCAGCAGCTTCAACCGGGCCCAATTGTTTGATTTACCTTTTAACATCATAGTAATACGTTTTTTAATTTTACTGTGATTGAAGCTGTTGGCAAGAGTGTAGAGGCTGGAGCCGACAGCTTTTTTCACGAGTAACAGTTGATATTTTGTTGCATCGATGCCTTGAGCAAGTACACCCTTATCGGCCTGGTATTCATGGATATCCTTCAGTTCGCGTTTCAACAGCCAGGCAGCCGGATTGAACCAGTGAAGCCAGAGTATTACTTCCATAAAGAGCAGATCGACAGAGTGGCGGGATTCCAAATGTATTTTTTCATGGGTAAGGATCTCATCGGGATGCTTTTCGTATTCATTCTCGGACAAGATGATATATCGTCCCCAACTGAACGGGGAAACAGCATCCGAGGTCAATATCAACGTATAACGCTCTTGTTGCAACTTTCGTCCGCTCCGGATAAGAACAAACATTTTCCGGAACGACAACAACGTGACCATCAGACAAATCAGAACCCCAATCAAATAAGCAAAAAATAAAAGCTGTCCCCAATCAACGGCCACAGCTGGTTCGACAGCCGGAACGATTCTCATCCCCGAAGCCCCGCCGGAAAGAGCCACAGAGTTTGTCCCCTCTCCCATGATCATCTCTTCCAAATGCATAAAGGGTTGCTGGATTAGCAACGGTTCAGCCGTCTTTATTTCGAATACAGGCAACAACATACATATACTCATTCCACCTAACATCACCCAACGGTTGAAGCGAAAGAATGTATCATTACTCAACAATGCCTTGAACCCGATATAAAACAGGGTCAGGCAAATGGTGGATTTTACTATGTACAGAAGTAAAGTGCCCATAATCCGGTCTTTTATTTGTTCTTGATCTGTCGGATCAACTCCTGCAATTCATCCAGCGTCAATGCTTCTTCCTCGATCAGCGTAGAGACGACACGGGTATAAGAATTATCAAAATACTTGTTGACAACCTGCTTCAATGTTGTCTTGCGGTATTCGTCTTCCGAGATCAAGGCATAATACTGATGCGTATTTCCAAAAGCCTTATAACCGATATATCCTTTCTCTTCGAGGGTACGGACAATGGTGGAAAGCGTGTTGTAATGTGGCTTAGGTTCTTCCTGCAAGTCGAGCAATTCGCGGACAAACAAAGGTCCTTTCGCCCAAAAATAGCCTAATATCTCTTCTTCTTTCGATGTCAATCGTCTCATAATCTGTCGTTTTATTAAAGAAATGCCCAAATATAACTATATTAATCAGTAATACAACTACAACACATAGTTAATCTACTATAAAACGTAGTAGATTATATATTGGAGACTATTCTATCATAATTCTTCGCGGAAAAAGCAGTACTTTTGCAGTCTATAATAAGAAGGTATGAAGATAGGCTCAATAGATTTAGGTGAACATCCGGTATTCCTGGCACCGATGGAAGATGTGACGGACATCTCTTTCCGTTTGATGTGTAAACGTTTCGGTGCCGACATGGTATATACGGAATTTGTATCGAGCGATGCACTGATCCGCAACGTGAACAAGACACAGGAGAAACTAACCGTTGCCGAGGACGAACGACCGGTTGCTATACAAATATATGGCAAGGAAGTCAGCGCCATGGTGGAAGCTGCCCGGATATGCGAAGCCGCCCGTCCGGACATACTAGATATCAACTTCGGCTGCCCGGTAAAGAAAGTGGCAGGCAAAGGGGCCGGTGCAGGTATGCTTCGTAATATTCCCCTGATGCTGGAAATAACGAAAGAGGTAGTGAAAGCCGTTAATATTCCGGTCACAGTAAAAACCCGCCTGGGATGGGATGCAGACAATAGGATCATTGTCGACCTTGCCGAACAATTGCAGGACTGCGGTATCGCCGCCCTTTCCATCCATGGCCGTACCCGTGCCCAGATGTATACTGGTGAAGCCGACTGGACACTGATCGGTGAAGTGAAAAAGAATCCGCGCATGCATATTCCCATTATCGGAAACGGTGACGTGACATCAGCAGAAATATGCAAACAGCGTTTCGAAGATTACGGAGTGGACGGCGTGATGATCGGTCGCGGAAGTATCGGTCGTCCTTGGATATTCCGTGAAGTAAAACATTACCTGACCACCGGAGAAGCATTGCCGGAAGAGAAGTTCTCCTGGTATCTGGATATCCTCAAGCAACAGGTCATGCAAAGTGTGGAAAGACTGGACGAACGACGCGGCATTTTACACATCCGCCGTCACCTGGCAGCCACTCCCCTGTTCAAGGGTATTTCCGATTTCAAACCGACACGCGTTGCTATGCTTCGTGCGGAAACGGTTACCGAACTGTTTGACATAATGGATTCTATCCCAGAGAAGTTCGGCCTCACGGAATAAATCGTTCAAAATATGTAACTTTTGCGTCATAAAGTGACAAAATTACAATAAAATGATACAATAGAACATTGCATATAATATATTTCCTCTTATATTTGCATCGAGTTTTTTTCATAGTATTTTAGATCTAAGGTTAACAAGTCTTTGCAAAGGAGGAATCGTGAGATTGCTTCGTTGGGAAGCAAAAAGACCGCATCCGTTATTATTTCGGATCGCGGTTTTTTTATTGTTTGCGCACCCTCTCTTTTTTGAAAAATAATTCACTGAATCTGCAACCTTTCCGCCGATAGCTTCGTCTTATAAAATAAAGAACTAAAAACAATATAGATGAAAACAAAAGTATCACTCCTTATAGCCTGCTTACTGGTTACCCTGACAGGATTTGCCCGCACCACAGAAACAGTGTCCGGCAACGGAAATGTTATTACAAAAAGAATTTCCATCAGTGATTATAACGAGATATCGACAGTCGGAGTTCTAGAGTTCGTTTACGAACAATCGGATGCAGCTCCTTATTTGGAAGTACAAATCGACGAGAACCTGCTTCCGCTGCTTCAAATGCAAGTGGACGGCAAAGAGCTGAAAGTCGGCCCGAAAAAGGTAAAAGAAAACAGCCGTAACGGTAATACATACAATCTGAGACCGACCACTTTCAAGGTTATCACCAACTCGCGCGAACTAAAAGAGCTGAACGTAGTCTCTTCCGGCGATTTCATTATTGCCAGTCCGATACATGTAGAGAAGCTGGAGATCAACATGGCTGGCAGCGGCAATATTCTTTTGAAGAAAAAGGCGGAAGGCAACAAGATAGAGATCAACCTAGCCAGTTCAGGAAGCGTCGTTGCATCGGATATCAATCTGAATACGATCGAATGCAGTTTAGCGGGCAGCGGAACAATCCAGATTGCAGGCAAAGCAAGCCGTGCCGAATACAACCTGGCGGCAAGCGGCAACATAAAAGCATTCGATTGCATCACAGAGAAAACAGAATGTAATATTGCCGGTAGCGGTAATATCCAGACTTACACCAAAAACCAGCTGGAGGCCAACATTGTGGGTAGCGGCAATGTCTATTACAAAGGCAATCCGACGACCAGCAAAAGTATCATCGGATCAGGTAAACTGAAAGACGCAAATTAAAAGAACAAACTAAATAATAAATGTCATGAAAAAATTAGCATTAGCCATCATCGTATTAGTAGTACTTGGTACGGTCGGCTGTTACGCACAAAAGACCAAAGGGAACGGTAATATTATCACCAAAGAAATACAGATAGCCGATTACAGCGGTCTGATAGTAGGCCAGGGCATCGAGATTAACGGAAGCTTTTTCTCCGGAAAAAATAAATCTCCACAAGTTAATTATACCCAGCAGAATGGAAAATCCGGTCTAAAGATCACGATAGATGAAAATCTACTTCCACTTCTCAAATTCAAAATAGAAAGTGGCATATTAAAAATAGAAACAGAGAAAGGAACCAGAATCATCCCCAGCAGATTGACTATAGAAGCCCATTCTACTGAATTAAAGAAACTGGGAGTTTCCAGTAGTATCGATTTTATCCTGAAAAGTTCGTTATCAGGCGATAATATTGAAATCAACGCATCCGGAGCCAGCGACGTATACCTGGAAAAACCGATGCGCATAGCCAATTTATGCAAGATCAACCTGAGCGGAGCCAGTGACCTGAAAACAAGCGATTTGGAATGTCACAGAATAGAAGCCCGCTCTTCAGGCTCCAGCGACCTGTACCTGAATGGGAAAGCAAACGAGGGAAAATTCAACTGTAGCGGAAGCAGCGATATAAAAGGGTATGGTTTCACCTTGAAGACATTGGAATGTTCGGCAAGCGGAAGCAGCGATATTTTTATCACAGTTACGGAATCTTTGAATGCATCAGCTTCCGGAAGCAGTGACATCAAATACAAAGGGAATCCAAAAGTTAAGAAACATTCCAGCGGTTCCAGCGATATCGATCCGGCAAACTAAGAAATCAATATATTGGGAGTTGGAAAACCCGGAATTACTTTTCACTGTCGCACGGTGAAAAGATAATCTCCGGGTTATTTTATAGACCAAAATTCTATCGTTTAATGCCCTATAAATGTTTAACAAATGTAGGAGTTGAATTAAATTACTCCTATTTTTGTAACCTGTCGTATAAAAGATACGTCTATTATAAGGAAAGGCAATACTAAACAAATAAATTATGAGAACAAAAGGCTTATTATCTATTATCATGTTATTGGGATTGTTATTCACTGCTCAGGCAGCAGACCACGTAAAAGGTAACGGAAAACTATCCAGTAAAAAGATCACTATTGATGATTACAATTCAATCAAAATCGATGGGGTAATCGATTTCAATTATGAACAATCGGATGCAGCACCCTATATTGAAGTGACTGTAGATGAGAACCTGCATGAATATGTCAATATCAATATCAAAGACCGGGAACTCTCAGTAGGTTTCAAAGGGGCTAAAGTAGACCATTATACCAAGTTTATCGTAAAGACAAACTCCAAATGGCTCAAGGAAGTGAAAGCTTCGGGTAATGCCAACTTCATGGTAAACAGTCTGCTGACCGGGGACGAATTAAAAATCAATGCAAACTCCAACTGCCTGGTTCAACTGAAAGAACCGGTAAAAATGGGCAAGCTCGACCTGAATGTTTCGGGTAGCGCCAATATGATTATCAACGAACTGCAGGCTGACAAACTGGAGTGCAGCATCAACGGCTCAGGCACTATCAACCTGAAAAAGGGAGAAGCCAAAGAGGGCGCATACAGTATCACCAGCAGCGGTGAGATCATGGCTTTCGGAGTTGCCGTACCCGAGCTAAGCTGTAAAATGACAGGAAACGGCTCGATGGAAGTTCATCCCACCAATAATCTGAAAGCAAACATTGTCGGTAAAGGCAAGATCCGCTACAAAGGGCCGACAGCTGTTCAGCAGAAGGTATTGGGCAAAGGCTCCGTAGAAGAAGTAAAATAATAAAACGATATGAAACAAACACTCTATTTAACTGTACTGTCCGTTATCCTGTTGCTAGCTTCAGGATGTATCTTCATGCCGTCCGTCAGAGGTGACGGAAACGTGATAACCCAGACAATCGATATTGTCGATTACAACGAAATAGATGTGCAAGGCTCTGCAATTATATTCAATTATTCACAGCAGGAGTCCGCTCCGGCTCTGACCGTCACAGTCGATCAAAACATCTACGATTTGTTTGAATTTAAGACAGACGGGGAGAAACTGGTTATCCGCCCTAAAGAACGGAGCAAGAAACAGATCCGGTTCCGTCCGACAAAATTTACAATCACGACAAACTCCTCAGCATTGAAAAAAGCCGATATGGGCGGGATTAAGGTATTTAACCTAAACGGTAAATTCGCATCCAATGAGAAAGTGGAATTCAATACGGCAGGCAGCACGAGAATAGAGTTAAGAGATACAGTGACCGTCGACCGAATGGAAATAAGTACAGCCGGTCAATGCACACTGAACGCAGATGCCCTGTATGCAAAAGTATTTAAAGGTGAAATAGCCGGAAAAGGCACATTCAACCTGAAAGGGGCGGGCGAAAATGCAGATTTCGAAATTGCAGGAAGCGGCAAAATTCATGCATTGGATTACGAGCTTTCTACTTTATCGTGCGAAATAGCCGGAAAAGGTCTGATCGAAACTTATGCAAAAGATCGGATTAATGCCGAGATAGCCGGAATGGGAACTGTAAAATATAAAGGAGATCCTACCGTCAATGTGGATAAAGCAGGATTAGGCTCCGTAAAGAAAGTGGATTGACCAGCCGTTATCCGGTAAGAACCGGATAACAACGGGTCATAGCCATCCTTCTTTCCGATACCATTCAAGACTTTCCTCCAACCCTCTACGCAAGGGATATTCAGGAGTAAAACCTAATTCATCCTGGAGCGGTGCGACATCACAAATCCAGTTGCGCTGTTTCAGGATGATATATTTATCAGTATTCAATGTCATGCCTTTATTCAAAAACTTGCCGATCCATTCGGAACAATGACATGCCACATTCACCAGCCCCAACGGGATACGGGCATGCAGCACATGCTTCTTGCCCAATAGCTCCTGTATCATCCGGGCAAAGGATTCGTCGGTATGCACATCTCCGTCCGCGACAAAATAATGCCGGTTACGTATCGCTTCATTCTCCAACGCCAGGAAAGCTACCCGTGCCAGGTCTTTTACATAAATAAAGGTAATACGCTGGGGAGTATGTCCCACTGCAAAATCAAATCCGGACTTCACACTCTTAATCTCCATAAAATAATCCTTCTCGCCGGGACCATACACACCGGTCGGACGCAGAATCACATAAGGGAAATAGGATTGGTTACGTATAAAGTTCTCCGCCTCCAACTTACTCTGCCCATAAGCAGTGTCCGGTCTCTGAGGATCATCCAGGCGGATCGGGCGGAAAGTCTTTTCATCTCCCTGTCCATAGCTGCTCAGGCTACTCATCAACAGGATTTTCTTCGGCTGGCAATCAGCTGCTGCCAATGCTTCTATCAGATTTTGCGTATTCTCTGCATTAATACGGAAGAAGTTTCGTTTATCCAACGTCTTGGTCAGTCCGGCGTTGTGGATTACATAATCCCATCCTCCCTGTTCACGGGCAAAATCAGCCAACTGGGCAGTCAATGCCTCCCGGTTATTATATTTCAGATCGATAAAACGAATCCGTTCATCCTGCAGGTTCTCACGACTACTCGTAGCACGTATTCCTGCCCACGTCTCATATCCCCGGCTCAACGCCTCTTTTACCAAAAAGCCACCGATAAATCCGCTTGCTCCTGTAATCAGTATCTTCATATCTTAGTCTTTATTCTTCATATAATAGGTATAGTAATACCATAACAGTCCGATCCAGTTCAATACAACGATGATCAGTATCCATACGATTTTCTGCCCGCGGGAGATAAAAGGATTCTGCATGACCGCCTTGCATCCGAACAGAATTACGGCAATACCGACAATAAACCCGATTTCCGGCAGTGAGATTAAACAAAGTGTGTGCGACATGAAAAAGAATATTAATGTTCGTGTGTTTTCAATACGCGATGCGGCAAATTACCATGCCCGATCAATTCGATCGGACAGGCATATTTCTCACCGAGCCATTCTTCGGATACATCCGCGCCGGGATGATAGTGCAACGTCTCGTTCACGCAGGCGATATTTTTGACCATCGCCAGCACCGTTCCGATGTCATGAGATACCAGAATGATCGCACTCTCTTTATTGATCTCCTCCAGTAACTGATAAAAACGAGATTCAAAGCGTTTATCGACATACGAATTCGGTTCGTCCAGGATCAGAAGCTGCGGACGGGAAACGATAGAACGTCCCAGCAAAACACGCTGTAACTGTCCTCCCGACAACTCACCGATCGAACGGGTGTACAGGTCTTCCAATCCCATCTGATGGATCACCTCTTCGATACGCTTTTTCTGAGCGTCCGTATACGAACGGAAACGGGGCTTTTCTGCTGCCAGTCCCGAAGCGACCACCTCCCAGACAGAGATAGGGAATTTACGGTCTATGTTATTCAACTGCGGCAGATAACCGATCCGTAAAGAAGAAACTTCCGTCCCGTCCCGAAAGAAACGGATGGCACCGGATACCGGCTGCAGCAACCCGAGGATCACCTTCAGCAAAGTAGTCTTACCTCCCCCGTTAGGTCCTATTATTCCCAGGAAATCATTCTTCCACACGGTCAGGGAGACATCTTTCAAAACAACCTTATTCCCATAAGCGGCTGTTATATGATCTATTTCAATGAGCTTGTCCATCTGCCAATGCTTTTGCTATATGAATCATTTCTTTAGGCCAGTCATAAGCCAGCGGATTGATCACCGTCAGTTTACAACCCGTTTCCCTGGCAATCAGTTCGGCATTCTTTTGGTCGAACTCCTGCTGGATAAATACGACACGGGCATTATTGGCACGAGCCGTTTCCACCAGTTGCTTCAACTGGGCTGGCGAAGGTTCTTTGCCATCCATCTCGATGCAAAGCTGCGTGAGATCGAACTCACCCGCAAAATAGGTCAGTGCCGGATGGTAAATAATAAATGTACGGTCGGTCAGCGGATCGAGCAGTTTTTTGATCTCCGCATCCGTTTTATCTAGCTCGTCCGATAATTTATTATAATTCTGCCAAAAATAATCCGTATTATCCGGATCCAACGCGATAAAAGCGTTCAATGTATTCCAGGCAATCGCTTTAGCCCCGGCAATGGAGCTCCAGATATGCGGGTCCACGCCACCGTGATGATGATGGTGATGCGTTCCCTCTCCGGCATGGGCATCATGATCGTGTGTACCATGATCATGGTCGTGTTCTTCCTCTGTCTCTTTCAACAGGTTAAACCCTTCCGAAGTATCAAAGAACGTCAGTTTCGGATTATTCTCACGTATCTTATCCATCCACGCCAGCTCAAAACCGATATGTCCGATTTGAAGGTATGCGACACTTCTGCCGACCTGGATCATCTGCTGGGGAGTAGGATCGTATGTTTCAGGACTTTGCCCGGCAGGGACCACACAATTGATCTTGAATTTATCCCCTGCAATCTGCTCTGCAAAATAACGCTGGGGCTCGATCGTAACCGTTACAATTTTCTCATCCGTCTGTTTGGTCACACAAGCCGTCAACAGCAGAATCGAGAAGATAGTGATTATTATACTCGTTTGTTTCATCTTTTATTTCTATCACAATTCGTACAAAGATACGATTTTTTTGAAACTCTCCCGCATTTCAGAAGAAAGGCAGTCCTTGTGTAGAATATGTCACATAAATATGGAAAAATTCCACACCTTCAACGGCAGGACCTTCTTTATCTGAGTTCTTATTCCAATATATAAATTCTAATTTTCAGTTACTTGCTCCCAAATAGGCTTTTCCTGTCCCTTTTGGCACGGATATTGAAGAATAGGAGCAAAAGGCAAAATAGGTATTAGTATTAGGTTTTAAGTAAAAAGAGAAGTATGAAAAAGATTGTTTTAATGGCAGCGATTGCCATGTGTTCCGTATGTACGTCACAGACTCAGGCACAAAACACAGTTGATAATGACAAAACGGAAGTGAAGAATCAGGATAAGTTTTACGAAATAGACATTACAGCCATTCCCCAGATACTGCAGGAAGGAGTAAATAACGTCTATCAGGATTGCCGGATCAAATCGGTTTACGTATCCAACAACAGCACGTATGTAAAATATAAAGTGATACTGGAAACGCGTGAGGGAAAAGACAAGAAAGTGTATTTCGACGATAAAGGCGTAGTAATCAAAGAACATAGCTATTTTCAATAAGCAGGATTTCATTTATCGGTAACCGCTGTTGTCAGCGGCTGAGTTCCAGCAATGAAAAAGGAGGTGCAGAGAAAGGTGGTTATAATATTTTTACGGGAATGTACTGGTTTTAATGGAAAAGATGCTTATTTTTACCCGCCAATTCAATGATTCAATGTCATTTGACGGATACAAATAACAATCAATAAAACATATAAACCCATGACTACACGTAGAAACTTTTTAAAATCCGGAGGTCTGTCGCTGGCAGGTCTATTGGTCGGGCAGAAATCGTTTGCCCATTTAACAGAGTCGGCTACCTCCGGAGCATCTCTTGCATCTAACACATTACAGTACACGTGTCAACGTCCGGCACCGGAAAAGCGGCAGTTTACATCCACTGCTGTCGAAAAGGCTATCCAGACTACCAAAGCACAGCTGAAAGATCCGAAACTGGCTTGGATGTTCGAAAACTGCTTTCCCAATACACTCGATACGACTTGCGAGCATAAGATGATAAACGGCAAGCCCGACACGTTCGTCCTTACAGGTGACATCCACGCCATGTGGCTGCGCGACTCGTCGGCACAAGTTTTCCCGCATATTCAATTCGCCAACGAAGATCCGGCGGTAAAAACCATGCTGGCAGGTGTTATCAACCGTCAGACCTGGTGCATTAACATCGACCCGTATGCCAACGGCTTCAACGAAGGTCCCGACGGCAGCCCTTGGGAAAAGGACCGGACAGCCATGAAAAAAGAGCTTCACGAACGCAAATGGGAAATCGACTCGCTCTGTTACCCGATCCGTCTGGCTTACCATTTCTGGAAGAAGACCGGCGACATCTCTCCTTTCGATGCTGAATGGGACAAGGCTATGAAGACTGTCTACAAAACTTTCATCGAACAACAACGCAAAGACAGTCTCGGTCCGTACCGTTTCTCACGTAAGACAGACCGCCAAGGGGATACGCTTCTGAATGACGGTTACGGAAGTCCGGTAAATCCTGTCGGACTGATCGTATCTTCTTTCCGTCCGTCTGACGATGCCACCTTGTTCGGATTCCTGATCCCGTCGAATATGTTTGCCGTCACTTCACTCCGCCAGCTGGCAGAGATGATGCGCGACATCAAAAAGGATAACGACTTTGCCCGCCAGTGCGACTCATTGGCCGACGAAGTAGCTGCCGCCATCGAGAAATACGGAATTGTCGAGCATCCGGAATTCGGCAAAGTATATGCTTTCGAAGCAGACGGTTTCTATAACCATGTATTTATGGATGATGCCAATGTCCCCAGCCTGCTGGCTATGCCTTACCTGGGTTGTATCGACGTGAATGATCCGGTTTACCAGAATACCCGTAAACTGGTTTTAAGCCCGATGAACCCTTATTTCTACAAGGGAAAAGCCGGTGAAGGCATCGGTGGTCCGCATATCGGCTTCAACTATATCTGGCCGATGAGCATCATCATGCGCTGTAACACCACCAGCGACAACGAAGAAATACGCCATTGCGTAAAAATGCTCCGCGACACAGACGGAGATACCGGCTTCATGCACGAATCGTTCCACAAAGACGATCCTAAGAAGTTCACCCGCTCCTGGTTTGCCTGGGTTAATACTCTGTTCGGTGAAATGATTTACCGCCTGGTACAAGAAGGAAAGACAGATATACTGAACAATCTGGGATAAACCCATAACACATATCTTTGCTGATATTGATATAGAACGATTGCCTTATGAAAAAGAAATTAGTCGTTTTGACCGGCGCCGGTATGAGTGCGGAAAGCGGTATTTCCACTTTCCGCGATTCAGACGGGCTTTGGGAAAAATACCGGGTGGAAGATGTGGCGACACCCGAAGGGTTTGCTGCCAATCCGGAATTAGTCCTCAACTTTTACAACCAGCGACGCAGGGAACTGCTGAACACCCAGCCGAATGCCGGACATATCGGACTGGCAGAACTGGAAAAAGACTTCGAGGTGCATATCATTACACAAAATATCGATAATCTGCACGAACAGGCAGGAAGTAGCGACGTGATCCATCTGCACGGCGAACTGATGAAAGCCTGTTCCGTACGCGATTTGAATACGACCTACGATCTTTCTCCGGAAAATCCGGATATCCATATCGGGGATAAAGACCCTCATGGCGTGCAGCTCCGCCCTTTCATTGTCTGGTTCGGCGAGGCAGTCCCAATGATCGACCCGGCTATCCGTATGGTCGAATCGTGCGATATCTTTGTCGTGATAGGCACCTCCCTCAACGTTTACCCGGCTGCAGGATTACTGAATTACGTACGCCGCGGACAGCCTATTTACCTGATAGACCCCAAAGAAGTAAAAGCCTATCGCAACGATATCCACTTTATCCGGAAAGGAGCTTCCGAAGGCGTTAAAGAGCTTACAAACATATTATTACAGAACAAATAACAGCTGCATAAAAAAAGCATAGGTGCTTTGCAAACAAAATAAGGAACTTTCGTTGATGAAAGTTCCTTATTTTGTTTGCAAAAGATATATCTTTTATTTTCAGTCCTCAATGATCAGGCGAAGCCCCACATTATTAACGCGCTGCCAGGGCAGATAAACACGGCGTGCAGTTGCTGTAGCATCTTTCGGACGGTCAACCCATGAACCGCCGCGGGCCACGACCTGACGGGTATCAGCTGTCGCCTGGGCTTTTTCGCTGTAAGGATAAGGAGCATACAGCGAACGAGTCCATTCCTGCAGGTTACCATGCATGTTGATCAGTCCGAACGGATTCGGCTTATAGTTATATTCGTCGGTCGGAATCATCATTCCATCATTGACCGTCTCAACTTTCGGCAGATAGTTGTAATACGGGAACCAGGGATTATCCTTTGCCATCGGCTGCGGATCGATACCCGTCACCGCCATCTTTTCCAACTGAACATCCGCCAGGTTCTCATAAGGACCGAAGTTTGCATCCATCGCACCATACCAGAACGGCTGGTCACTACCACCACGACAAGCCCACTCCCACTGCACTTCTGTCGGAAGCGTCACCTTCAATCCGGTCTTTTCTGAAAGCATATCGCAATACTTCATAGCTTCTTCGTAGCTGACACGGATAACCGGCTGGTTGGGCTTATTGGCCGGATAACCAGGAGTTGTATGATCTTTCCAAAACTGTGCATAGATACGACTGTCATGCTCCGGAACCAACGCATTATACTGTTCGTTGGTCAACTCTTTTTCCGACATCCAGAAACCCTTCTTTACTTCGGCCTTGAATGCAGGAGCCTGATCCGGATAACCGTCATTCGTTCCCATCACAAACTTACCGGCAGGTACGCGTACGAAAGTGATCTTTACGCCATCAGCCACTTCAATCTCTTTCCGAAGTCCTGTTTCCTTTGACAACAGATTCTGAATATCTTCAGTCGTCAACGGCCAGCCTTTCATCTTTACCTCTTTATGCTTTACCGGAGCCATCTTTTCCGGCATTTCCGGACGGATTTCCCCTTTGCCCTTCAGATAAGAAGCATAATCAGCCAACTCTTTGCGCCAGTCCACACCGGCATTGTTCGCATATTTATTAGTCAGTTCAATACGACGTTCATACTGGTCGTAGCCATTCAGCGGATCCGCATCGAACTCACCGCGTCCGGATGCATTCATATCGATCCACGTAGTCAGATGATCCCATTCACTGTCAGTCAGTTTCACATTATAATGACCCCGTTCCAACATACGGACAATCTCACTGGTAGAAGCATGATATTCATACGGGCTCATAACATACATATCCGCTTCCGGTCCCTGTCGGTTCACGTAAGGATGGAAAGCCAGATAACTCTTCTGAAAATAACGTGTACCGCTCCAGTCGGTAATACCTACAGATGTCGTATCCTTAAAGTTCGGGCGTCCGGCTTTGCTACCGTCGTGACAAGCTACGCAGGCACGATCCAGTATCGGCTGAATCTCATATTTGAACGCATATGAACGGACTCCGCCGTCGGCAATCGTCAGTTCATGAGGTTTACGGGTAGAAGCCTGCACCCGCTTCGGAACGGGGATCGTATTCTGGTCTTCGTGGCAACCGACACACGAAACGACTTCGCCCGGCATACCGGTCAGCCAGCTACGCATCCATTGTACGGCACGTCCGTCTTTATCCAACGGCTGCAAGGAAACAGGCGTATTGGCCGGAATCTTAAAAATAGCAGAGCCGTCTTCTTCCACCGGGACAGTACCCAGCAGGCGTTTGATATCCCATCCTGCCTGAATACCATGGTTATAATGATCGGACAATGTCCGGCGATAAGCATACTCATAAGCATAGACACGGAACGACTTGATCTCCCCGCGAGGTACGCCTCTCAATCCTTCTCCTTCATAAATGTCCTGAATAAATACAGTCGCTTCCTTTTCATTCGGTTTGATGCGATCCGGAATAACCGGAGGAACCGGTGCACTCTTTACCGGAACGGAATAGATCATACCGGCATCATCCGCATTGGCAACCAATGTCAAGTTATCGTAAATATCCACCAGGTAAACACCCCAGCGGCTATACGGAGACAATTTGGCTGTTACGAGAAATGTCTCGTCCGTCAGCGGATACGGTTTAATAAACTGCGGCCATACGCCGTTCACCAGTTCATCCTTTACTTCCGGAATGATCGGACGGCCGCGGAAAGGCAATTCCTGGATCATTCCCTTTTCTTCCTTACGGCTCTTTGCCGGATCAAAGATCATCAGACGACCGGAACGTGCTACTCCATGATGGCCGGAGATAACTCCGACGAAACGGTTGGTACGCTTCGGCAACGGCTGCACATCGAAAATACTGTTCGGGAACATGGAACCGCTGCCATACAGTGACTTCTGCTCCGTCCCGTCCGGATTCATATGCATAACGATACGGGAGAAATAGTGTGTCAGGTCAGTATATTCCCAACGGACATACATTACTTTTCCGTTTGCCATCACTACCGGATGCCAGTTCGCATCCTGGTCGAAAGTCAAACGGCGCATATCTCCATTATCCGGATTATACAAAACCATATTACCTACCGCATCACTACCGTTTACACAAGGTACTCCCTGATAACCAATATTGGAAATCGCCAGCATACGTCCGTCAGGCAGATAAGTGGCATCAAAAAATTCCAGATCCGGTTCCGGGATATTAGTAATCTGTTTAGCTTCTCCGTTGTTGATATCCAATTCATGTACCTGCCATCTCCTTGTCGTATCCAAAGCGGTAAACATCAAACGTTTTCCGTCCCAGTTCAATACCAGGTCAGTAACGGAAGAACCTTCGACTGCCGGTTTATAAAGTACTTTCTCGTTCAATTCGCCACTTTGCAGACCGGACACTTCAACCAGTTGGGCCTTAAAGTTCTTACGGCTGGCAGAACTCAGATTCGACCAGTTATTCGGCTGGATACCCAGACTACCTGCTCCAACGAAATTAGCTCTTTCTCCCAAATCGAACTTAACCGTCAACATTTTGTCGACATTCACATCCGGGCTCATCAGCATCAACTTTCGTTTTAAAGTCAATGCTTTATTTGCCTTGTCAATAGCCTGAGTATCTCCGGTATAAATACCGTCAAAACCACCAGCCAGCAATGATTTCAATTCACCGAAGCGTTTATCCGCCAATGCTGCATCAAATCCGGAACTTTTTTTCATGATACCTAAAGCCTCCTGAATGGCTTCCGGCTTCATCCATTCCAGCTCAGCCTGTATCTCCAAAACAGACAGTAAGCGGGTTGCCAGATCCTTATAAGCCGCCATTCGCCCGGATGGACTTGCCAGGACAGCAGCCTTATCCAGCTCTGTCTGAAAATAAGAGTCATTTTTCAACTCCTTCATCATAGTAACCAGTCCCTTTTGGGTCCTTTCAAGTTGTTCGGAGGTAACCTCCTCCTTAGTCTCACAACTGGGTTGCGCGGATAGCATCCCTCCACTCAGCAAGCTGAAGGTCACACATCCTGTAATCAATAATTTTTTCCACATAGATGATTATTTTTAGTAACAAATTCGTCCATCGCTTTTCCATCCAGATACTCTTCATCCTGCGAAGCATACAGACCATCCATAATATAATTCGCCTGCGGGAATGCAGCCAGTATTTTACGGATAAGTGTTGCTTTATCGGATTTATATATCGGAGCATTGGTATTCCACAATTGATCATGAATATCCTTTTCCGGTGCGGAAATAAGAATATCTTTGATCTTCATTTGTTTCAGGCGATTCAAATCTGCATCCAGACCGGCTTCATTATTCAACAGCAACGACAGAGCCGGTGTCAGGGTAAAGTTCGGACGGTTTACCTCCCCTACCAGCTTCTGAAGTCCTTCTATCGTATCAGGCGTACGTGCGACGGACTGCCTCAACAATAAACGGATATTTTTCTTTGCCGCATAATCGGATAACACCTGGAAGGATTCTTTCAGCGAAGCATAGAACTGTTCCATCGTATAATTATTTTCGATGGTCCGCTGGGGAGAAATCAATAATTCGTCGGCTCCCAGTATCTCCATCTTATCGATGACACCTTTCATCACCTCCATACTCTTCTGATAGAAAGGAGGATCATTATTTACAATTCTCAAATCCGGATACAAGTTCAGCCCCGAAGTCAGGTCAACCGTCATTTTCAGTTTCTGCCGTCCCAGCCAGCCGGCTTCCTGTTTCAAAGCCTCTTTTTCCCGATTATGCAGATAACGCCAGTCGATCACGACACGGTCATAATGTTCAAAGAATGTCGGGCGTGAAAGGATTTCTTCCTTCACATCCAGAATATTACGCAGCACAAGCGCCCGTCCGGTCGTATTCGGAACCGGAGTACTTTCCGGCATAACCGTCACATCTGCCTTATCATCCAGGCGGACACGGAAAATACGGACATTTCCACCGGCTATCGCATGGGCTGTGTTTTTACCAAACGATGTGTTCAGCATCACCTTAGGTGTATAGCCTACTGCCTGCATCTCCGAGCAATCAGTTGGTAATTCTTTGATAGAGATAATCTTGCCTGTCTTTGTACCAATCGAAAACACTTTCGGTTCCCAGGATTCATTGGAAATCAAAACTGTATATTCGCCATTTCCTCTGGAACAAGTCACAAGACTTAACTCCGGATTGGTCTCAAACAGTTGCACAGAGGCAAAAATATCTTCCATCAGTGCTTTCGTATGGTTCAGTATAGGATAAGGTTTATCCAACGGCTTTTCTTCCATCACCTTTACAGGCAATTCACATTGTGGTTGCTCCGTAACGCCATACGGAGAAGCGAGCACTGTCACTTTTCCTTTGCCGGCATTCAGCTCGATGGCAGCCGGAAGTTCATTACTTTTTTGCAATACAGTGGCGGAAGCCGGATAGATTAATTCGGTTAATGTGTAAGGAGCACGCTCCTTGAATGACTCACCTTTATATGTGATCGGTGCAGTACAGATCTTTGTATTTTCTCCGGTACGAATACCGGCTATTCCATCCGGCATGTTCTTCAATGAACCGGCCGTAATGACCAAATGACCGCCTGCATGTACATAGGCATTCAATTTATCATTAATCTCCTGCCCCGGACGCAGTTCATCGGCAATGACCAATACCGGATATTGTTTCAATACCCACAGCGGGGCATCACTCATCAGACAGTCGGCAATATCTCCGTAAGGATTTGGAGTGATAAAGCCTCTTTCATCTTTATAATAGGAAGCATCCTGATAACCCGGATACAAAATATCGAGCATGGCATCCGTTTGATAATCCGGCAGTTCATAAGGCAGATTGCCCCACACTTTATAAGCCTGTCTCGAATACAAATGGCGCGGGAATGACCAGCCGGAAAAGAAATCGGTCATCAGTGCTACCGGTGTGTACATCGTACCCGGATCACCGTATTTGTCTACCCATTTAACCGCACTCTGCTGTATCTTTCCGATAGGGCTGAGTTTCTTATCGTCGACCCGCATAGCCCCTTCAAAACCGACAGCCACACAATCATACATCAAATGGGTATAGATCAAACGCTTGAGCAATCCGAGAGAGGTTCCTTTCAACGGGCCTCCACTATTGTAATCATCATCGATATTGGTCGCGTTCGAATCGTATGTCTTATGTCCCCATCGGTTCCATACGGAAGCATTGCCGAACCAGTTTACGCCATACTGTTTCCCGGCTCCACGGATAAACGAATAATATATCTGCGAGTTAGGCAATCCCTGCGCCGTCTCGGCTCCGATCAGGGTATAAACGCCTTCTTTCAGAAAATAATGTCCGAAATTCAGAGAAACAAGCGTCGCCATTTTATTTCCCAACTGATCGCCCATTTCCTGAAAATGACGCTGGAAATTAAAATATTGTTGTTTGCGATCTGTCCCCAAAGGATACATACGGGGAGCAAAACTACCAACATAACGACCATCCTGTTCGCCGTTGTCCATACCCAGCCAACGGTCACCCAGCTCTGTTTCAAAAAGGTTCAGTACGCCGTCCGGGATAACGAACTGGGTCCAGTATCCACCAGGACCGGAACCGGGAATATATCCCCACAGGTCAAACAGATAGAGATTCCTTTTCTTAATCTCGGAAACGATCTCTTTCAGATTATCCTGAAAAACCAACGGATAGGAAACCCACAGGATATCCCCTAGTTTATCTTTCACCACCCATTGATCGAGCTTTTGCTTGTAATCCCCGGAAAGATCACGAAGGGCTATAAACTGAATTTTGTTATTAAAGAAAGAGGCATCCGGCGATTTCACATGATGACGTTGATAATCGGGATGATGAGACGGAGTCATTTGATAAGGATACAGCTTGATACTATTCTGTGCAAGCGGTCGGTCAGGATACAGCAATCCCAACAAAGCAATAAGTATAAGAATCTTTTTCATAAGTATTTATTATTGCTGTTGCGTTAACAAGTTGACAACTGATAAGCCGATCATTTCTTATCGCAACAAAGATCTGTTAATATTTTGAGATTTAGTAACTTTACGTTCATAAAAAAGTTTACAAACTAATAAATAGATATATTTTTAGGCATATATCAATAAATTTCTCAGATCGGACTAGTCCTGAGAAGTCGGCAAATACTCTTTCAGAACCTGGCGAAGTTGTGCCAGCGCTTTCTTCTGATACAATTTCACAGCATTAATAGAGACACCCATTTCTTCTGAAATCTCGGCATAGGTCAGATTTTTATATCGGCTCAGTTCAAAAACCCTTTTATACTGAGGAGGCAATTCTTTCACCGCTTTACCAACCCGTTCTATCAGCTCTTTAGAGAGAACATAATCGAGGGGAGACTCATCCAGCGAGAATAATGTATTCCTCTCTACAATAGTTTCATCCAATTCAATATATTCAGGTTGATTTCGTCTAAGATATGACAAGCACGCATTATGGACAGCCCGGACTAAATAAGCTCTGACAGAAGTGGTAATGACCAATGTCTCTCTGTTTTCCCATAACCAGCGAAATACATCTCCGACAATCTCCTCAATTATATGTTTTTCCGTGATGTAAGAACGTGCCTCATAGCAAAGAAAAACATAGTACTTTTTGAATAAAAACTCAAAAGTTTTATGATTTCCTTGTTGCAACTTCACTAATTCATCACGAGCATCCATTATAACATATTAAAGATATTGCCACAAACGCCCTTCATCGAGTTATATATCAACACATTAAACAAACCATGAAATTTTCTTAAAAACACGGGTGACTAAAAAAAACGGTCGTTTTTTCTAGTCATTTTTTATGTTGACCAGACAAAATCGATTCAGACCTCTAAAAGTACTAAAAATCTGTGAGATACCATTCGACTGATAGTATAAAAATCAAAAGATTTTCTTGAAAAATAGTGACTAAAAAAAACGACCGTTTTTTTTAGTCACTACAATACTCTTACATAGATCTTAATATTCAAAGGCAATATCAACTTTGTCGTACAAATAAAGTTTATACTTCCGATATTGTCAACAAATATTAATTAGCAAGTTACTTATAATTCGGATCCTGAACCAATACACCACCAGCTTTATCAATTTCAGTTTGTGGTAACGGGAAATAATAAAATGCAGGTTTAAATACCTTTATATAAGTCGGCAGAGCTGGATCTGCAGCACCATTCACCAGTTTTTCCATTAATTTCCAACGCTTTAATTGGAAATAACGATGACCTTCAAATACAAATTCTACACGCCACTCATTACGGATACGTTCGCGCATCTGTTCTTTAGTTAACCCTGTAGGCAATTCTGGTTGCCCAGAGCGTACACGAATCCGATTAACAGCATTATACACTTTTTGAGTCGGTCCATTCACTTCATTTTCTGCTTCAGCAATCATCATTAACACCTCTGCATAACGAAGAATAACAACATCCGCATCAGAAACAGTTGAATAACTAGGCATTTCCGTGGTTGGTTGAAGTAATTTCATCATACCGAAACCTGTTTGCATCTGATTGGTTATGGTAACAGGATCTCCCTCTTGTCCATCTATTGAGAAATCAGCCAAACCACTATGACAAACAGTTTCATACAAACGACGATCACGAATATGAACTCCATTTGCATCTGAAAATAATTTTTCTCTTTCTGCATTATTGGCATCAGACAATGCACCCGTTGCTAATAAAGATTCATTAACCGTTGCAGTTAATGTAGACTCACCCCACTTCAAACCATCTGTACACTCAAAAGCATTCACTAAATCGCGAGTAACTCCACATGTTGTCCATGCCCCATAATATAAATCCATACTATGCGTAGTATTAGGAGCTAAATAACGAACAGAAAACATAATTTCAGGAGAAGCCAATTGCTGTGCAGAAATAAAATTATCTCTCATCCTGTCAGCTAAATCATATCCTTGAATACCTTCCAGCAACGCTACTATCTCACCCATTTTAGAGGCATCTGCATTACCATTATCATCATAAGCTTCTGCCAACATTAAGCGAGCCTTGAAAGCTTTCATCGCCCCCGGTGTGAAATATCCACTCATTTGTGAATCTGAATAAGGTTTATCCGGCAAAGCAGCAATTGCTTCATCAAAATCCTTCATAATCTGAGCATAGATCTCAGTACGGGCAGCTTTTGGCTGATACATATTTTCTGTTGTTAGAGAAGACGTTACTAAAGGAACTTCCCTATAACACTGATACAACCAAGAATAATAATAAGCTCTCAATGCTTTACATTGTGCCATAATAAAACTTTTGTCTGCATCCGACATATCTGCCCCTTGGTAAGTTTCCAGATTTTCCATAACCAAATGAATACGAGCTATGCCTCTATAACAATGGTCATACATATAGGATACATACCCACCTGTGTTCGGATCCAAATCGCCCAAAGCAATTGTTTGTGAACTGCCATAAGTACCCTCATTGTGCTGACAAATAGAATTATCAGTCAGATTATCAAAACAAGCCACAATTTGCGACATAACTCCAGGCCATTCATACATCATTGAAAAACTGCCAGCCAATGCAGAATCAAAGTCACTTTTCTTTTGCCAGAAAATAGATTGTGAAGGTGAAGAAGGAGGATCTTTCTGTAAAAAATCACTACAAGATGTCGTAGAACCCACCAATAGTGCCGAAGCCAATATTATATTTATTACTTTTTTCATTGTAGTCTACTTTTAAAATTCAACATTTAAGCCAAATGAACAAATTCTATTCTGCGGATACTGTGCCGCACGACCATCGTCATTACGTTCAGGATCCAAGCCATAATATTTTGTAAATGTCAACAAGTTATCTCCGGAAAAATAAACTCTGACTCTCGACATTTTGACCTTATCTGTAACAGACTTCGGCAAAGTATATCCGAATGTCAAATTCTTCAAACGGAAATAAGAAGCATTCTGCAAGAAATAGCTATTCGAACGGGTGTTCTTATTACCCCCTAAATTATCATTGTACAATCTTGGATGTTCTGCATTATAAGGATTTTCCTCTGTCCACATACCTTCTATATACTCACGAGTCGGAGCAGATCCCTGACGAAATGGCTGCATACCCCATTCATTCGTATACCATTTCTTTCCGGAAACACCTTGTCCTAACAAAGACAAATCAAAGCCTTTCCAGCTTGCACCAAGATTCACAGAATATTCAAAACCAGGGAAACGTCCGGACATCGGAACACGGTCATCATTATCAATTACACCGTCACCATTCTGGTCTTTATACTTCAAATCACCCGGTAATGTGTTATCATTGAACTGCTTCGGTGAATTTTTCACTTCATCTTCCGTCGCAAAAATACCGATACATTCCAACATATAATATTCATTATAAGGGAGCCCTTCTCTTCTCAATTTGTAACCATCGATTTCTTCGGCACCGAACTGAGTCAATTTATTTCTTGAACGGTCAAAATAGACACCTGCATTATATTGTAAACCTCTGAAAACACCTTCTGAAATCATATTATTATAGTTAAATGCGATTTCAAAACCCTTATTTTCAACCTCTCCATTATTTACTGTCGGAGCAGAAAGTCCCAACAGATAAGACACCTGTGACGAACGTAAAATATCAGAAGTAGTTTTCTTATACCAGTCAAAAGTCATACTCAAACCATTGAAAACCTGCAAATCAACCCCTATATCGGTTATAGTCGTTGTTTCCCATTTGATGTCACGGTTTGCATATGCTTTTTGCTGATAACCAACAGTCTCTGTTTTCTTGTCAAACGGATAATTGGAAACACCTTCAATCATGGCCTGATAGGGATACAAACCGATGTTCTGGTTACCCAACTGTCCCCAGGAAGCTCTCAATTTCGCATTATTCAACCAGGTTAGATTCAGATTTTTAATAAAATCCTCTTCCGTAATACGCCAACCAACAGAGAATGAAGGGAAAATACCCCAACGATTTTCAGATGAGATACGCGATGTTCCATCATAACGCATATTGGCTTCAAACAAATAGCGTTCTTTAAAGTTATAGTTCAAACGACCGAACACAGACTGAATAGCCCATTCTTCCTGTTTTCCCCCATTAGACCAATTGGCATTAGACCCTGCATCGATAACCGGCAGATCAAAAGCAAACTCTTTTCTGTATGCTTTCAATGTCTCATATTTTTCAGACTCCTGGTTATAACCTACCATAATATTGAAATTATGATTCTTATTCGGAGTCGAATAATCATATTTCAAATAAGTGTACAAATTCTGATAAAAACGACGCTGGTCTTCTACTGTCAGACCATTGCTTCCTTTATCCAGATTCCCAGTCTTCGCTCCTGTATGATAATCATAGACAGGTTCATCTGAACCACCCCATTCTTTTGACTTATTAGACTCCAAACGAACAGCGCCTTTTGTATGCCAAGTCAAACCTTTTGCGAGGTTCACCTCAACCCACAATTGAGCATTGATATCAAAATTTTGGAATTTCTTTGATGTATTCGACGCTATAATAGCAGGCATATTTTTATTATGATCTTCATGCGGATAAGCAGAGCCTGTCCAACGACGTACTCCGGAACCATCATCCGGCAACCACGGCATATAAGTCGGGGCTTGTGACATTGTTGACAACAAAACATCATCCTGTCCCTGACGTGGCTGAGTACGATCTCCATACATCATACTAGTATAAGTACCGATCTTAATAAAATCCGTGATCTGAGAAGTCAAATCTACCGTCGCATTATATTTCTGATATTCAAATCCCTTTAATGTACCCGGTTGATTCACAAAATTCAAAGCTACGTTATAAGTTGTTTTCCCTGAATTTCCTGCAACAGACAAGTTATGATTCTGAACGACAGCCGTCCTGAACATATAATCCAGCCAATCGAAATTCGGATACTGATCGCTACCTCCGCCATTTCGATATGCATCGATCTGTTCTTGTGTATAAGCTTTTCCTGTACCTGAATTTTTCTGTGCCAAATTATATAATTCCATATATTCGACAGAGTTAGTCACCAAATCATACATGCGAGTCGGATTATATAAACCCACGTTTCCATGATATGAAATATGAGCTTTACCATCCCCCAGGTCCGCACCTTGTTTGGTTGTAACAAGAATCACTCCATTAGCCGCACGAGCACCGTAGATCGCAGCAGACGCAGCATCCTTCAATACGGAAACACTTTCAATAACACTCGGGTCCAGATTGGAAATATTACCGGGAACACCATTGATTAAAACCAACGGATCGGAACCGGCACTTGAGAAAGTGCCCTGACCACGTACACGGAAAGAGGTAGACTCATCGCCCGGAGTTCCCAAACCTTGATTTACACGTAACCCTGGAACCTGCCCCTGTAACATTGTCGCCGTATTCGTTACCGGACGTTTAGCCATTTCCTCGCCGGTTACAGCCGTTACTGCACCTGTCAAGTTTAGTTTCTTCTGCGTACCGAAACCAACCACAACCACTTCATCCAAAGCTTGTGAATCTTCTTTCAGAATAATAGAGACAACAGATTTATTACCAACAGGAATACTCTGTTCAATATAACCTATATAAGAGATTTTCAATGTGGCACCAGCAGGTACATCCAACGTAAAGTTTCCATCTACATCTGTTACCGTACCGATTGTAGTACCTTCCACTACAACATTTGCACCAATAACCGGTTCATTATTTGCATCCAACACACGACCTGTGATCTGTTTTGTCTGTTGCATAACAGACGTTGATCCAGCCTGTCCAGTACGAGTGATTACCACATGACGATCGTTAATTTCATAACGTACATTCCGTCCGTTAAACAATACCGCCAATACTTCATTGATAGTTTTGTTGTCCAGGGAGACAGACACTTTTTCATCCAGATTCAGGTCTTTAACATCCAGACTGAATGAAAATTCACTTTGACTCTTGATAGTTTCAATTACCTCGCGAATCGTGGCATTTTTAAGATTTAAGGAAAGCATATGTTCAGTTGCATACATACTCGCACTAAGCGAAAGCGTTCCGGCAACCAGAAATACACCTGCCAGGTTTGCCAAACGTCCTGCCCTTGCAGACAGTAAGTCCTGAACAGATTTTCTAAATGTTTTTTTCATACTTCACTTGTTTAAGATTTAACTTTTAATTACTTCATTCTTTTGGGGCTTATGAGTTCTTTCCGCCCAACGGTTACAATTACTTCTTCCTCATTCACATTTACTTTATAGTTAGACTTATGTTAATTGAAAATTCGAATTATATCAGGTTTCACCTCATACCGGAATTTATTACCGGATGATAATATCTCCAGGACCTTCTCTACTGATACATTTTCCTGGAAATCCGAATAGTAGACTATTTGCTTCAGCTTATCGCCTTCTATCCGGACCGGTATGTTATAGAGGCGTCTTAATTCTTTGGCTATTTCTTCCAGCGGGACTTTGTCAAAAGTCATCGCCCCGTTGCGCCAGTTATCTATATGGCTGGCATCCACCGAATCCACCAGCATGCTCAGGTCAGCTTTCCTGAAAGTAAATCGCTGATTGGGTTTCAACTCGACCGGGGCGGCATCGGTCAGAAAATCTCCGACCTTCACCGCGCCCTCTTTGAGGGTTACTTTCACCTCTGAGTCTTCTTCATAGGATTTTAGATTGAATTTAGTACCGAGAACTTTCACCGATAATTTCTCAGTATTCACCACAAATGGTAATTCCTTATTCTTGCTTACTTCAAAATAACCTTCCCCTGTCAGCTCCACATTTCTCGATGCCTTAGCAAAGTTCGAATCATACTTCACCTTACTCCCGGCATTCAGCCAGACAACAGAACCATCCGGAAATGTAATTTTTGATTTTGCTCCGTCCGGAACCTCAACCACATATTCCTTATATTCTTCCACCACCTCAGAAGCCGTTCTTTCCGACTGCCATAAAAAGAATAAGGAAGAAATTCCGCATACTAAAAGAATGATTGCTGCTGCCGAAAGCCTCAATGCACGACGATAGAAATCGATTCGATTTACCGATTTTGTTTTTTTATTAAATCGGCTGATAGCACCAGCCACATCGAATCCTTCCGCATTCGACATCACACCAGTCGCTTTCCATACAGCGACTGTGGTTTGGAAATAGTCTCTGTTCTCCGGCTTTTCTTTGATCCACTGTCGCAAAACAGCATGACCTTCTGCATCCAGAGAGCCATTCAGAAACGATTGTATATACTTATCTATTTGATCCATTTATCCCAATTAAAGTATCCGAGTATCGCCACTCATTTAATAAAGGCGCGAAAAAGAAGAGGAAGGGTATACGGTTGAGAATATTTTTTTAAAAATTTTGTCAAACTCCGTTTTAAACGGGCAAAATCTCATTTAAAACGAAGTTACAGCTCGTTTAAAACGAGATTTCGGAGATTTTTGTTCGGCTTCTGTTTGGCTATTGAAAAACAAAACGTCCCGCAAAAAGCGATAAACTTTCTTGCGGGACGTAAAATTTCTATTTTAAGCAGAATACTTACAGCAAGGCTGCGTATTTACGTATTTGGTTCAGACGTTCCATAAATGTTTGATCATTGCAGGCTTGGTGCATATTGTATTTCAGTTGTAACCGCATCAGTGAGTCTGCAGGGATATCCAACGCAGCTTCAAACATCATGGCAGTAATAGTAGTCAACGTGCGCCGTCCATTCAACAGGTCGTTAAGTATTTTATAAGAAATACCCATTTGTTCCGCTAATTTTCGTTGTGAAATTTTACGGTATTCTATTTCATCCTTCAACACTTCACCTGGATGTGTCAGAGTATATCCAAATTTTTCAGCTAAATAGTCCTTATCAAATCTGATCTCCATTCTTCAATGTTTTCTTTACATCTATCTATAAAGATAACATATATTTTCAAGTCCACAATATTTGAGGACTTCCTTTTTTAATTTTATTGTATGCAAAAAAACAAGAAATATCAACCTGGCATTAAGTTCTTAATCATGTTTTCCGTACTTTTGCAGCCAAATAACTCATAAGCATATATATAATCAGAAATGGATCATAATCCCATAAAAATACCTTCACCATTACTATCACTGGTTCCTATACTTGTATTGGTAACCCTTTTGTTTGTCACCATCCGGACGTTCGGCAGCGACGCTCTGAGCGGGGGAAGCCAGGTGGTATTGCTTACGGCGACAGCCGTTTGTTGCCTGATCGCCATGGGATACAGCAAAGTTCGCTGGAAAGCGATCGAGCTGGCGATGATCAATAATATTTCCGGTGTGGCTACGGCTTTGATCATTTTGTTGATCATCGGGGCCCTTTCCGGCAGCTGGATGATAAGCGGGGTCGTTCCGACGCTGATCTATTACGGGATGCAGATCATTCATCCCAGTTTCTTCCTGACATCCACCTGTGTTATCTGTGCAATCGTTTCCGTCATGACCGGAAGTTCCTGGACCACGATAGCAACGATCGGTATCGCTCTCTTAGGTATCGGACAGGCACAAGGGTTTGATGACGGCTGGATCGCCGGAGCCATTGTATCCGGAGCTTATTTCGGAGATAAAATATCTCCCCTTTCCGATACAACCATTCTTGCCTCTTCTGTCACGGACACTCCGCTGTTCAAGCATATCAAGTATATGATGATCACCACAGTCCCGTCCATATTGATCACACTGGTAATCTTTACCGTAGCCGGACTGACACATCAGGCAACCGCTTCCGACCAGATTGCCATGTATTCCGCATCTTTAAAAGAAACATTCGATATTTCTTTATGGCTGTTGATTGTCCCGATCATTACGGGAATACTGATAGCCAAACGTGTGCCGTCTATCATCACCCTGTTTATTTCCACTGCTTTGGCCGGGGTATTCGCCCTGATCTTCCAGCCTCATCTGCTACAGGAAATATCCGGTCTGCCGGTAGAGAGCATGCAATCACAGTTCAAAGGACTGATCATGACATTCTATGGCAGCACACAGGTCCAGACAGGTAATCCGGATTTGAACGAATTGGTTTCTACCCGTGGTATGAGCGGCATGATGAACACGATCTGGCTGATCATCTGTGCCATGTGTTTCGGCGGGGCTATGACTGCCAGCGGAATGCTGGGAAGCATCACTTCCGTATTTATCCGCTTTATGAAACGGACAGTCGGACTGGTTGCTTCAACCGTTGCATCCGGACTGTTTCTAAATATCTGCACGGCCGACCAATATATCTCCATCATCCTGACCGGTAACATGTTCAAGGATATCTACCAGAAAAAAGGATATGAGAGCCGTTTATTAAGCCGGACGACAGAAGATTCAGTGACCGTCACTTCGGTACTTATACCCTGGAATACATGCGGTATGACGCAGGCTACCATCCTGGGTGTAGCCACTCTTACCTATTTACCTTATTGTTTCTTTAATCTAATCAGCCCGTTGATGAGCATCACGGTTGCCGCCATCGGGTACAAAATCAAACGGATAAATGAAAAAACTGAAAGTATCGCTACTGACTAAAGTAGTCATTGCCATCGCTGCCGGTGTGTTGTTCGGCCAGTTTCTGCCGAATGGCATCGCACGTATCTTTGTAACCTTCAATTCGTTGTTCGGGAACTTCCTTTCGTTCTCCATTCCGCTTATCATTCTGGGACTGGTGACACCTGCCATCGGAGACCTGGGAAAAGGAGCCGGCAAACTATTGGCTATCACGGCTCTGATCGCTTATGGCTCGACGATCTTTTCAGGATTCTTCACGTTCTTCAGTACTTCGGCGATCTTCCCGCATATATTACCGGCCAATGCGGAACTCACAGCCATGGATAATCCGGAAGATTTCATGCTGCTCCCTTATTTCACCGTGGGTATGCCGCCATTGATGGATGTCATGACTGCCCTGTTATTATCGTTTACAATCGGGCTAGGACTATCTTATATCGACGGGAACGCATTACGGGAAGCATTCAACGATTTTCAGAAGATTATAACCAAACTTATCGAGGCCATTATTATTCCGCTACTCCCTTTGCATATCTTCGGTATCTTTCTGAATATGACGGTCAGCGGGCAGGTGATGAGTATTATAGCCATGTTCCTGAAAGTGATCATCGTGATATTCGTACTGCATGTGTTACTTTTGATTATTCAGTTCACGATTGCCGGAAGTATCAGTGGAAAAAATCCATTCCGGTTATTAAGAAACATGCTGCCGGCTTATGCTACTGCATTAGGAACACAATCGTCGGCTGCTACCATTCCGGTGACACTGGCTCAGACTGTCAAGAACGGCGTCAGGGAGACAATCGCTATTTTTGTTATTCCATTATGCGCAACCATTCACCTTTCCGGTAGTACGATGAAGATTACGGCCTGTGCAATGGCTATCATGTATATGGCCGGAGAGCCGGTAACGTTTGCCGGTTTAGCCGGATTCATTATGATGCTGGGCATTACGATGGTTGCCGCTCCGGGAGTCCCGGGGGGAGCTATTATGGCTGCGCTCGGATTATTACAGAGCATGCTGGGATTCAACGAGACTTTACAGGCTTTAATGATTGCCCTCTATATCGCAATGGATAGCTTCGGTACGGCCTGCAACGTAACAGGCGACGGTGCAATTGCAGTTGTGGTCGATAAGATTGCCGGGAAGCAGCAGACTGTAACCGTAGAAGAGGTCACCGAATAAGGCTGCCGGTTATAATAATTCCTGTAAGGTTTCTACTCCTTTCTCGCGCATCATAGTAACTGCAATATGGGCACAGGCATACGCGTCCGCCATTGCATGGTGGTGGTTTCTAAGGTCATACCCACAATAAGCAGCCACCGTATGCAACTGATGATTCACCAGGAACGGATACATCTTACGCGACAAACGGCAGGTGCAGTAGAACTGATATTTCGGATAAGCCAGTTCGTATGTTTGGTGTACGGCTTTCAGGCATCCTTCATCGAAAGGGCTGTTATGGGCAACCAGGGGTAAATCGACTATTTTAGGTGCGATCTTTGCCCATACTTCTTCAAAATCGGGGGCATCATTCGTATCGGCTGGCGTAAGTCCATGTACGGCAGTAGTCCACTGTGTATAGTAATTCGGATAAGGGCGGATCAGGCTGTATACCTGATCGATAACTTGATTGTCTTCAACAATAACAACCCCGACACTACATACGCTACTACGTTTCCCATTGGCAGTCTCAAAATCTATTGCGGCAAAGCGTTCCATATTTATCTTCCAAGAATATCTTGCAAAGATAGGAAATACTTATCTCTGTAGCACATTATTTTTCAGTTTGAAGTGACCTCTTCCCATATCCGGTTTTCGAGGTACACTTCAAACGAATCAAAAAGATCTACCGGTTCCTTAGAAATCACCCGGTTCCTTATCGAAAATACTTTCCGAAACAGTAAATGAGGCTTTATGATCTTGCGCCAATGCCGTCAGTGCAACCACGATATCCGGATGCTGATCCGCTATATCATATAATTCTTCCGGATCCACTCCTAAATCATATAAAACAGGTTTCTCATAAACTATTTTTTCATCGGGTCCATAGGCTGACTTATATGAAAAATGAGCCTTGTATTTTCCTTTCCGTACCGCATATAAATCATTACCTCGATAAAAATAAAAAACATCACGTTTGCAAGAAGACTTATTATTCAGCACATTTAACAAACTCACTCCATCATAAACCCTATCGGAAGGCAGAGAGATCCCAGCCATTTCACAAAATGTCGGCAACAAATCCAACGTACTCGCCATATCCGTTATGTGCCCGGACTTAACCATAGATCCCCACATGATACAAGGGACACGAAAACCTCCCTCAAACATGGAAGCCTTTCCATCTTTCAATGGTCCGGGAGAACCACCTTGTTGTTTATACGAAAGCCACGGACCATTATCCGAGGTAAAAATCACCAGCGTATTTTTATCCAGTCCCTCCTGTTTAAGTGTTTCCAATATCTGCCCTGTACTCCAATCCAATTCTTCAATCGTATCTCCGTATCTTCCTCTTGCTGATTTCCCTTGGAAATCAGCAGATGCATATACAGGAACATGGGGCATCGGATGTGCCAGATACAGAAAAAAAGGAGAATCCCCATTTGATTTTATATAGCGAATAGCTGCATTTGTCACCTGTTTTGTCAAATCATACTGATCAGGTTCTCTCTCTATTTCTTTTTCTTGTTCATAAAGTATATATTCATACGGATAGCTCTTATTACCCAGTTTGATCTGTTCCTTACGGCTCATATCGTTCGAATACGGATATCCGTAAAAATAATCAAAACCATGACGCAACGGCATATATTCCGGTAAATGTCCTAAATGCCATTTCCCAATACAAGCGGTATGGTAACCACCCTGTTTCAATAGCTCAGCAATTGTGAATTCTTCTGCCGGTAATCCACCCGGAGAACTAGGAAATAAAACTCTATTTTTATTCCCGTACATGCCAGTTCGTACCCCTAAACGTCCGGTCAATAGTCCTGCACGACTAGGAGAAGAGACGGAAGCAGAGACATAAAAACTACTCCATTTTTGACCTTCCAAGGCCATCCGATCCAGGTTCGGTGTCTTAATCGTTGGATTTCCAAAACAAGACAGGTCGCCGTAGCCCATATCATCACAATTGATAAGAATAATATTCGGCTTTACCTCTGCCCATCCTTCAGAAGCAATCAATCCTCCGGCAAAAACAAATGCCAATTTCAACTGATTCATATTCATATTTAATTTATCCTTTCTATTCGTTTCTCGACATATAACTATTACCAACCCGGATTTTGTACCAAATTAGTATTCAAAGAACGTTCGCTGTCAGGAATCGGCAATAAATCATAATAATCCAAATAACCATTCGGAAATTTAACCTCGATCACACTTCCCGTATGATCTTTTATTACTTGAGGATAGAGATTTTTACCAATTTTCCAACGTCTTACATCCGACCAATAACGACCTTCCAGTGCAAGTTCGATGCGTCTCTCATGTCTTATTTGCTGACGAGCCTCTTCCCTGCTCATAGATGTCGGTAATAAGGAAATCTTCACATCGTCCCGCTCGGTACGAATCCTGTTTAACAAAGCGATAGCTTCTACAACATTCCCATCAGTCTCAATAATAGCTTCTGCTTTTGACAGCAAAACGTCCGCATATCTCAAAATAATATCGTTAATATAGGATTGTCCGGCAGGAGGCAAGTCCTCTTCTTTTTGAATTCTATATTTACGGGTACTCAAATGTTTCAATCGATTAGAAGGATGATTAAAGGCTCCTCCCGGATATAAATAATTAGGGAAACGATATCCTAAAATATAAGACCCCGGCAATACGACTGTAAATGCCAAACGAGGATCCCGGTTTTCATACGGATTTTCCGGGTCGACAGGAGAACCGTCGATTGTCTCATAGGCAGCCACTAAGTCATCCGTTGGTACATAACGACTTCCTCTAGTCCAGCTTCCGGTACCGGTTCCACAATATTGATCGATATAAGAACCTTGCGAATTTTCTCCTTCAATATATTGAATATCGAACAATACTTCTTTGTTATTTTCATTCGCCGGATCAAATAATCCTTCATAACTATGGAAAAGCCCATATTTATTAAGTTTATCTATTTGTTCAATACAAGTCAAAACCTCTTTATATTTTCCCTGATACAAATAAGCTCTCATCATCATGCCTAAAGCAGCTCCTTTGGTAGCCTTCCCCGGAGCGGAAGCATTCACTTCCAAATTGGCAATCGCTACTTCGTAATCGTTTACTGCCTGTTGCCAAGTTTCTTCCACACTCGCTCGTTCTAGATTACGGGCTTCTTCTGTTGAAATACTTGTCAATACAATAGGAACCCCTCCATAACTTTCTGCCAAGACAGAATAAGCCAATCCACGTAAAAAATGGGCTTCTCCCCAATAAGCAGATCTGGATTTTTCCGGTAAATCTACTAAATCCAAATTAGACAATAAATAGTTTGCCCTTGAAATTATTTCGTAGCATCTTTTCCACCGATAAGTCACAATACCCTGGTCACTCGAACTTAGAGTTCCACTACCTAAATGATTAAAAATCTCTACTGTCCCCCAACAATAGGCATTCGGTGTTGCTCCATCCGTCACTCCGAAGCCAAATAACCCCTGATCATAAACGGTTGTTTCACGCAGTTGGGCATAAACCCCATTCAACAATAACTGAATATCTTTTTCACTTTGAGGAAAAGTTGCCGACGTTATTTTATCTTCAGGATATAAATCCAAATAATTCTCCATACAACTCTGAAAGGAGAAGCTTATTACAGCCAATAAGCAATATGCAAATAGATTTTTCATAATTTAAAAATTAAGATTTAAACCAAATGTAAATATTCTGGGAGATGGATAATAAGATCCCCCTGCATCGAACGTGCTTCTTTCAGGATCATATCCTTCATATCCCTTTTTCCACATGATTGTAAATACATTCGAAGCATTCGCGTATAAATAAAGTCGTTTCATGCCTAGTTTGGAACTGATACTTTCGGGGAATGTATAACCCAGCTGTAGGTTCTTCAACTTTAAAAAATCGATTCTGTGCATCCAAAATGAAGACTCATATCCATCCCATGCCGAATCGAAACGCAACATCGGTATCTTAGAATTTGTATTCTCCGGAGTCCAGGCATCTTTCCATGAATCAACGATCGTCAGATACATCAGCTCCATTTGTGTGAATGAGTTTTTGGTAAAGGCATTTGCCTGTCCTAAGCCCTGAAACAAAAGATTTAGGTCAAAGCCTTTATAACGCAATCCGGCTGTAATACCATACGTTATTTTAGGTATCGTATTACCCAGCACCTGTTTATCCTGGAAATCCAGTTTTCCGTCATTATTCACATCCTCATATTTCAAATTTCCCATCTCCGGTTTATAGGCATTACTATGCATATGCTTTTCCGCTTCTTCGTCCGACTGGTAAATTCCGACTGCCTTATATCCGTACAATGCCTTATACGGAAATCCTTCACGGATTAAATACAGCTGGTCCGGAGATTTACCTCCCTGAAATTTAGTTACCTTATTATTGATATAGGTAAAATTCAATCCGACGTTAAATCCCAAACGGTTCTTGTCTGTTTCTTGGTTATCGTAATTGACGACTAATTCAAAGCCGGTATTTTTCATTTCTCCAACATTTTCAAACGGAGCTGTTTTATCCCCTAAAATATTTGAAATAGGTAGCTGAACAATAATATCGGTGGTTTTCTTACTAAAATAATCTGTTTCTACATTCAATTTATTATTGAAAAAGCCCAAATCCAGACCTATATCTAAAGAAGAGGTTGTTTCCCAGGTAATGTCTTCGTCGACCAAAGCTGTCACAGCAGCTCCAGGCGCCAAAGATCCTCCATAATTATAACTTAAATCATAACTCTGGTTGATCACAGTCAAATAAGGCCAATATCCTTCAATCGTCTGATTACCTAATTGACCCCAGGAAGCACGTAATTTCATATTAGAGAAAATATCCAGATTCTTTATGAAACTTTCTTCGCTTAAACGCCAACCGGCAGAAAAACCGGGGAAAACACCCCAACGGTTTCCTCGTTTGAAACGTGAAGAGGCATCCGCCCGCAGATTCATTTCAAACAAATATTTATCGGCAAAAGCGTAATTAAAACGACCAAAATAAGAAGCCATTCTCAGACCTTCCATATTACCCTCGCCCTGAATACCATTCGTTCCGGCATCAACCTGGGTAAGTCCTTCTTTGGCCGGATCAGATCTACGAGCAAATACATTCTTTACATTGTAGTTCTCCAATTGCATACCTAATATACCTGCTACATAATGTCTGGCTGCTATTTTTTTGCTATAATTCAATGTTGCATGGAAATTATTACGCATAGTTGAGATTTGTTCCCTACTCATTTCCAGTCCTTCCCGATTGTAATTACGTGTCACAGTTTCCATTCCGGAGTCCGTATAACCGTAAATTGTCTCATTATACCGGTCAGTCAGTTTCCAATTTCCCGTAGAAGACCATGTCACCTGCAAATTCAGGTCTTTTGTAAAATCGACTATCGCGAAAGCATTCAAAGACATATAATCCTGAAACGTTTTCTTAGCACCATTCGAGGCATCGATCAACGCATTCCGGTTATCATACAGAAGTGTTCCGTCTTCTGCAATCGCTTCTACCGACCCAAATCGTCCGTCTCTCGTATACGGAGCTATGAACGGGGAAGCCCCAGCCTGCATATCGAATGTCCTACCTAAATCATAAGGTTCAGAAGAATTTTTACGTGTATAACTCAAACGGCTTCCTATTTTAAACCAGGTATTAACAGTATATTCCAAATTGGCCCGTATACCAAATCGTTCTGCATCTGAATTGACGATTATACCATCTTGTTTCAGATAATTCAGAGATAAGAAAGATGACAACTTTTCTGATCCTCCACGGATAGATAAATTATGGCCTGTTATTAAAGCATTCCGGAACAGGTAATCATACCAGTCCGTATTCGGATATTTATAAGGATCCGTTCCATTTGCAAAATCTGAAATCAACTTTTCCGGAAATAAAGGATTCTCTCCCCCATTCACAAATGCCTGATTGGCCATTGTCATGAATTCTGCACTATTATCCACCAAATTAAACCGGCGACCGATTTGCTGAATACCGGCGTATGAATTCAGTTCGACTTGAGTCTTTTCATTATTTTTCCCCATCTTCGTCGTCACCAAAACAACACCATTTGCGGCTTTCGATCCGTAAATAGCGGCACTTGCCGCATCTTTCAAAACAGAAATGCTTTCAATATCACTTGGGTTTATCTGGCTGAATGTACCCTCCACACCATCAATGATTATCAACGGATCCGAATTATTCAACGTACCCCAGCCACGTATCCTCAACTGAGCACCGTCACTTCCCGGTTTACCGGAATTTTGACTGATCCATATACCGGAAACTTTACCGGAAAGTGCTTGCGATGCATCTGTAATCGGTCGATTGGCCAATTCTTCATCGAATTTCACAGAAGAAACCGAACCTGTCAGATTTACTTTTTTCTGCGTACCGTATCCTACAACTACCACTTCATCCAATGCCTGAGAATCATCTTTGAGTGTCACATTAAACAGCTCTTTTCCTTTTACTGGTAAGTCTTGCCCGTCATAACCAATATATGATATCAATAAATTACTGTTCTCTCCTACTTCCAGAGAGAAACGACCATCCAAGTCCGTGATCGTCCCATTTGTAGTCCCTTTTTCGGAGACATTGGCACCAATAATGGGCTCTCCTTTTGTATCGACAACAACTCCACTTATCTTTTTCTTTACTGTTGATTTTTCAGATTGTCCGGAAGAAACTGCAATCAATATTTTATTGCCGGATACCTGATAATGTAAATCACGCTTCGACAAAATATCAGTAAGTACACTTTTTAAAGATTGGTTCTTTACCGAAACAGTAACGAGATCTTTTCCCTCCAAATCCGATCCCTTGTAAGAAAAACGATAAGTAGACTGCATTTCTATCTCCTGAAAAAAACGAGATAAAGTCGCATTTTCTAATTCCAGATTAACAGTTCCTGTCTGTGCATTAACCGATATGATAGTTAAAAAGATAAAACTTAGTACAAGGAACAAGTTTGTTCCACAAAATTTTGTACTTTTACACCTTAACTTAATTAAGTTTTGAATCACATTCATAATAAAAAATTTAAAGTTGACTTTTAGTTTTTTTTTACTGCTATGCCAACGCATAGCTTCGCGAACTGAATTCGACAATTTTATCCGGAGAGCCTGCCCGCTTTCCGGATATTTTCTTCTTTTTTCTATTCCTTCATACTTCTTATTTTTAATGTTAATACTTTAGTTTTTTATCGCAAAAATTTGAATTTCATTTTCTTTTATCTTATAATCAAATCCATAATGAAACTTCAGAATGCTCATTACTTCTTCTATTTCTTCTTTATCAAACACACCTGTATACGTATCTTTAATAAGAGATGAATCCATAATTTCAAAATACACGCCATATTTTCTCCCTATTCGTTTTAAAACAGTGTCCATCGATTCCGACCTAAATACCAATTCCTTGCTCACCCAGGCTGTTTCCAGGACATTTGAAGTTGCTATTTTCTTCATTATCCCTGTTTTCTTATCATAAATGACTTTTTCATTCGGAACAACATTTATTATCTCAAAAGGGGGACAGACAGAAGATACGGTAACGCTTCCTTTCACCAATGCTATTTCCAATATGTCTTTATCAGAATAGGCATACACATTGAATGAAGTACCTGTCACTTTTATATCCATAAATTCAGTATTGACTACAAACTGCTTTTGCAAATCTTTTTGTACTTCAAAATAACCTTCACCAGAAAGAGATACACGCCGGTCTTTTTTACCAAAATCTTGTTTATAAGAAAGTATAGATTCAGAATTAAGCTTTACAGCCGTTCCATCCGGTAAAGTGATAGATACACGCTCTCCTTTTCCGACCCTCACATCCATGATCCGGTCGGCAAGTTGGGTAATTTTCTTATTGTCCAGATATAAATAAACAGAGCAACATCCCATAATCAAGAGTGCTACAGCTGCCGCAATTTGTTGCCAATCAAATCTTCTTTTCTTGGGAACAGACGTTACATTTATTTCTTTCCGAATACGGGACAATAGACTTTGGGCTTCTTTCGGTGATAAACGTTCATTATTATCCCAACCATTCCAACTATCCAGTAAAATAGGGAAAATCTCTTCATCCGAATGATTATTGAGCTCTTGTCTAAGTTCACGAAATTCTTCCTGACTTATTTCTTCAGCCTGATATTTCATTAACCAATCCTTCAAATTTCTATATATGGATACACTCATAAACCTAATGTTTCATTTGTCTATGCATTATATCCCGAAAGGCTAAATTTATAACATGCTTTTTCACATGCTATAAAACATATTTTTCAGAAATGAATCGTAAAAAGTATAAACAAATAGGAATAATTTGACAATTCGCTGCGTAAGACTTTTAATGCAGCAGAAAGCTGGTTTCTAACAGCTTGCTCTGTAATAGATAGTTGAGAGGCTATTTCTGTAATAGTTAGATTATACTCCTTACTCAAAATAAATATTTCTTTTTGTCGGGGTGTCAATTTTTGCTTGGCTCTTTCCAATTCTTTCAGGAAAAGATCAAAATCATATTTGGTTTCTATATCTTCTGCAGACGCTAATCCTTTTTTTATTTCCAGATAATTTTCCATTTGCGGATGATTCAACTGACGTCGAAGTTCTTTCAATAATAAATGATAGGAAATTGTAAACAAATAAGCTTTGAAAGAGGCATTCGGATCTATACCGGTCCGGTTTGTCCAGATTTTAACAAATGTCTCCTGCACTACATCTTTGGCAGCACTGTCTGATTTCAAATAAGAGAATGCAAAATGGTAAAGCCTGGAACCCCAAAGGTTATACAGAGTATTAAAACTTAGCTCTGATCCCTCGGTTAATTCCTTCAATAACCATCTTTCATCTAACATGCTTTATGTTTCATTTTCTAGATCACAAATATATAAAATAAAAATGGCATCCATCAGAAACCTTTTATTCTGTATTCAAAATATATAACAAAAGCATAACAGCTATAAATAAAAAAGGATATCCTGTAACGGTTCAGGATATCCTTTTTCTTTGTATATAAAAAGTTTCATTTTATTTACTGAAGTCCCTCGGTGCCGGAACCGGAGCCAACGGTTTGCGATTCTGAAGATCTTTCATAACCTCTTCGATCGCCTTGTTCAGTTGCTGGTCTTCGCCGTTCCACTCCTTGATCGGATCGTTATCGATCAGGATATCCGGGTCGACACCGTGGTTTTCGATGATCCACTGACCGGTCTTCGGATCATAGCTGGTGAAGAACGGTACACGAATATCGGTTCCGTCCATGTAAGGCAGCGGACCACTGATACCGACGATACCACCCCAGGTACGGGTTCCGATCAGTTTTCCTAAGCCCAGGGCACGGAAACCCCACGGGAACAAGTCACCGTCCGAAGCAGAATACTTGTTGATAAGGCAAACTTTCGGGCCCACCTGTACTGCATCGGGAACAGTTCCGATATGGTTGGAGCCGCGGCGCATCGTCAGACGATATGGTTCGCGGGAAAGACGTTCAAGGATCATCGGAGAGACGTTACCGCCACCATTGGCACGGTCGTCGATGATCAGACCTTCTTTATCCAGTTGCGGATAGAAATAACGGGAGAACTCATTCAGACCATCCACGCCCATATCCGGGATATAGATATATCCAACACGCCCGTTAGTCGCCTTATCCACTTTCTTGATGTTATCCTGCACCCAGTTGTAGTGATACAAAGAATATTCCTCGGCAAGCGGGCTGATCACAATCTTACGTGCACCAGCCAGCTGGGGTTTACTGTTCAATGAAAGTTCGGTAGGCACACCGGCTTTCCCTACTAACAAAGAGAACATATCCTTCACACTGTTGGTCGGAACGCCATCGATAGCCACGATAAACTCACCGGCTTTGGCTTCGATACCCGGCTCAGTCAGCGGAGAACGCAAATCCTTGCTCCAGGAAGCACCCGGCAATATCTTTTCCAGACGGAAGAAACCACTCTTATCACGTGAAATCTCTGCTCCCAGCAGACCGGTCTGCACATGGTCCGGACGATCCAATTCACCCGGATTCACATAAGCATGACCGCAGTTCAGTTCGCCGATCATCTCACCGATCACATAATTCAAATCCAAACGTGTTTTTACGTACGGCAAAAGGACTTCATATTTCTTCTTAATAGCCTTCCAATCCACTCCATGCATATTTTCCACATAGAAGCCGTCACGGAAAGCACGCCATGCCTCATCGAATATCTGTGCCCATTCTTTCGGATAATCAGTCGTAATCTTCATGTTCGAAAGATTCACAGCTTCGCTCAGATCAGCCTTACCCGAAGGAATATCGGTCACATAGATCTCTCCTCCTTTGTAGAACAATGCTTTTTTGCTGCCGGGAGCTACGGACATAGATGCACCGTCAGCTACACTTTCTTCTTTTTGCTTTTCGAGATCGTATACCTTCGTACCGCCCCTGCCGAAATAGTAAACTTTATTACCATCAGCATAGAAGTTTCCGTAACGGGAACCTGCCAGCGGGAGCTGGATAATACGATCAGAAATACCATCCATATCGATCTTCACAACCGGACTTTCGGAAGCAGTTTCTTTCTTCCCGTCTTTCTTCGGTTCTTCTTTTTTCGCTTTATCCTCTTTTGCTATAGCCACTTCGGCATCTTTTTCCAAGAAAGGAGAAGGAGTATCCTTTGATAACAATACCAGGTAAACGCCCTCCATATTATTATATACATGATTCCATTCCAGAGAACCGTAAGTAGGATTAAAATCGCGGGCAGAAGAGAATACGAGATATTTTCCGTCACGACTGAAAACAGGTGAATCCGAATTATACCACTTATCCGTTACCGGATATTCTTTTTTCTCTGCAATGTTGTAAACATAGATAATACTGTGCTCATTCGTTCCCGGACGGGAATAGGTCAGCCATTTGCTGTCAGGAGAATAGGTTACGTCCCGGATCTCGGCCATCGGGTCCTGCAACAAGGTCGTTACCTGCTTAGTAGCTATATCCAGCAGGTTGATACGGTTCTTACGGTCTGTATAAACGACCGTTTTTGAATCCGGACTCCACTCGAATGAACGGATATAGGTGTCGTTATCTTTTGTCAGCTGAACAGGTTCGCCACCTGTTGCATCCTGCATATAAAGTTCCGTTTCACCGGTACCGTCAGAGATGTAAACGATCATTTTACCGTCTGGGGACCATTGTGCTTCCCGGTCATGCTGCCCCGGAGAGCGGGTGATATTCTTTGTTACGCCTTTCTCTACCGGCAGGTTGAATACTTCACCACGGGCTGTCACGACAACACGTTCGCCGTCAGGAGAGATACTGGCTTCAGTCAGATACTGTGCACCATCTTTTATCTCGCTACGGGCATAGATATTATCGGATGTCAGCTTTACCTCCACCTTTTCCGGCTTCTTGGCTGCCGCATCCATCTTATAAAGATAACCGCCATTCTCGAAAACGATCGTATGGCCGTTTGCACTCGGGAACTTCACATCGTATTCCGTGAAATCGGTCACTTTACTGGTTTGCCGGGTCTTTATATTGTAAACAAAGATATTCATCGTACGATCACGGTCCGAAAGGAAGAATATTTCATCACCGATCCACATCGGAATAATATCCTGGGCGACATTGTCCGTAATGTTTTCCACCGATTTCTTTTCCGGATTATAAATCCAGATATCATCGGCCATTCCCCCTTTATAATATTTCCAGGTACGAAATTCACGCATCACACGGTTGTAAGCCAGTTGTTTTCCATCCGGTGAATAACTGCAGAAACCACCTTCCGGCAAAGGAATCACCTCGGAAAGACCGCCTTCTTTATCCACCGTATATAATTTCCCGTCGAAACCATCGCTGATACGATTACGGTAAACGATACGGCTTCCGTCGGGAGTCCAGTTCATGACAATGTTGTTAGGCCCCATACGGTCACCGAGATCATCACGCTTGTTGGTCGCCGTATAAGTGACACGTAAAGGCTCTCCCCCCGTAGAAGGGATCGTATACACTTCTGTGTTACCATCATACTGTCCGGTGAATGCAATCGTTTTGCCGTCCGGAGAAAAACGGGGGAACATTTCGTACCCTACATGCGAAGTCAGGCGCTGGGCCTCTCCACCGGTAGCCGGAACTTTATACAGGTCACCGGCATACGAGAAAACGATCTCACTGCCATTGGTAGCCGGAAAGCGCAACAGGCATGCATCGTCCGCAGCCATCAAGAGAGCGGGAACACCTGCTAAGGCTAGCAAAGAAAGAATAAGTTTCTTGTTCATGTTATATTAGTTTAGTCTACGGACAAAGGTAGAAAAAGAGACTGACAATTTGTACTCATACACGTACTTCTACAAACTTATTGATACGTTAAAAAATATTACCCGGTCGGGTAATTTCATTTACCCGGTATAGTAATCCAATTTACATGGCATAGTAGTATCAATTTGTCAAACAAAAAATCCCCGGAGGACAGTGATTTCCCCGGGGATTTCGGTTATAAATTTAGTAACAAAGGATTATGCTTCTTCCGTATCTATACCTTTCCATACCAAAGCAGCTATTGCGGCTCCCAGGAAAGGTGCAACGATGAACAACCATAATTGTGAGAGAGCTTCACCACCCTGGAACAAAGCCGGACCGATACTACGTGCCGGATTCACCGATGTTCCGGTAATAGGGATACAAACAATATGGATCAACACCAAAGCCAGACCGATAGCGATACCGGCAAACTTGGTATTGGCTCCTTTGGATGTGGAACCTAAAACAACAAGCAGGAAGATAAATGTAAATACTGTTTCGGCAACAAAAGCCGGAACGAGATCATGATACCCGTTGGCTCCGGTAAGCGTGGTAGTAGAACCGGAGTCTTTTGCCAGTATATAAAGGATAGATGATCCGATGATCGCACCGATCACCTGGAAGATCATATACATACCCGCATCTTTTCCGGAAATCTTTTTAGAAAGCAACATTCCCAGTGTGATGGCAGGATTGATATGACATCCCGAAATCTTACCGATCGTGTATACCATTGCAAGAACTGACAGCCCGAAGGCAAAAGCTACTCCCAGCGTTCCAACCGCTGAAAAAGGTTGAGCGGCTCCCGCAAATACTGCGCTACCACAACCCATCAGGACAAGTACCATCGTCCCGATCATCTCTGCTAAATACTTTTTCATTAGTGATCAAAAATTTGTTTTTAAATAGTATTTGTATAGGAATAAATTGTTAACTATCTCGCCTTATTGACTATACTTCATTTAATAAAACAGACACTTATCATCCTTTGTTTCGGTTTTTTAGTTACTATTTTCGAACATAACAGAGGGAATCAGAGACTACGTTTTCCGGTCACATTGAATTGCATAAGCCATAGCCTTTCATACATGATTTTAGGAAATATGACATTCGTATAAAAATAATCTTGTACTTTTACGGAAATTAATAAACGCATGAAAAAATTACTGATCTTAACATCGGCCCTTTTATTGACAGGGTCCGTTTTTGCCGACAATGATCCGTTATGGATGCGTTACCCGGCAATTTCCCCGGACGGAGGAACAATAGCATTCACCTATAAAGGCGATATCTATACCGTACCGGCTACAGGTGGTAAAGCTACCCAGTTGACAACCCACCAGGCCCACGACACACGCCCTGTCTGGTCGCCCGACGGAAAGCGGATCGCTTTCGCTTCCGACCGTAACGGTAACTTCGACGTCTTCATTATGAATAAAGAAGGAGGCGCACCGACTCAACTGACCACCCATTCGGCCAACGAATACCCGGATACATTCAGCGACAACGAGCATGTTCTTTACACAGCCTCTATCCAACAGGATGTAAAGGACAGCCAGTTCCCTTCGTCGCTGTTTGCGCAGGTCTACCAGGTCAATACTACCGGAGGACGACCGACTTTATATTCGTCATTGGCGATGGAAAATATAGCGCTCAGCAAAGACGGAAGCCAGCTATTGTATAATGATTTCAAAGGATATGAAGATCCCTGGCGCAAACATCACCAGTCTTCCATCACACGTGACATCTGGTTATGTTCGTTAGGCAACGACCGTTCTTTCAAGAAGATCACCACTTTCCGCGGTGAAGACCGTAATCCGGTATGGACAGCCGACGGAAAGGCATTTTACTACCTAAGCGAAGAAAAAGGGAGTTTCAATATCTTCAAGAACGACCTAACTGGTAAAAACGGTAAGCAGATAACCAATCATACGACACACCCTGTCCGTTTCCTTACTTCCGACAACAACGGAATGCTTTGCTACGGATATGACGGTGAAATATATACAATTAAGGAAGGCGGACAACCGTCAAAAGTAAAAGTAAATATCATCTCCGACCAGACAGAGAACGATCTGATTCATCGCTTGATGTCAAACGGAGCGACTAGCATTGCTGTTTCTCCGAATGGAAAAGAAGTAGCCTTTATCGTAAGAGGCGACGTATATGTTACTTCCGTTGAATACGAAACAACCCGCCAGATCACCGATACACCGCAGCAGGAACGCAATATCGATTTCAGTCCCGACGGTCGTTCACTGGTTTACTCGGCTGAACGGGGGGAAACATGGGGTATCTATCAGAGCAGCCTGGCTCGTAAAGACGACAAATATTTCACTTATGCACAGGAAATAAAAGAAGAACCGCTCGTAGTAACGGACAAAACTTCTTTCCAACCGGCTTATTCGCCTGACGGTAAAGAGGTGGCTTTCCTGGAAGACCGTACGACATTACGTGTGATCAACCTGAAAAGCAAACAGGTACGCACGGTATTGGATGGCAAATACAATTATTCATACAGCGACGGAGACCAGACTTATCAATGGTCTCCCGACAGTAAATGGTTCCTGGTGGAATATATCGCAATCGGCGGATGGAACAACAAAGACATCGCATTGGTAAAAGCAGACGGTAGCGGAGATATTACCAACCTGACGGAAAGCGGTTATTCGGACGGAAACCCCAAATGGGTACTCGATGGAAAAGCAATGATCTGGTCGTCCGACCGGGCAGGTTACCGCAGTCATGGCAGTTGGGGGGCACAGGATGATACTTATATCATGTTCTTTGATGCCGAAGCATACGATAAATTCCGCCTGAGTAAAGAAGAGCTCGCACTGATCGACGAAGACAAAGAGAAGGACGAGGACAAAAAGGATGATAAAAAAGAGTCCAAAGCGAAAAAAGATGACAAAAAGAAAGATAATAAAGACAAAAAAGATGACAAGGACAAACCGGTAGAACCATTGAAGTTCGACCTGGAAAACCGCAAAGACCGTGTCATCCGTCTGACAATCAACTCATCGAACCTGGGTGATGCCGTATTGACACCGAAAGGCGATAAACTTTATTATTGTGCTTCTTTTGAAAAAGGTTATGACCTGTGGGAGCGTAACTTCAAAGAGAATACGACCAAGTTATTGATCAAAGAAGTCGGCGGAGGCAGAATGTTTACCGATAAGAAGGGTGAAAACCTCTTCCTCGTATCGGGTGGCCAGCTGAAAAAGGTAGAGATCAAAGACAGCAAAACCAAGAATATCCCGTTCAAGGCTGAATTCTCTTATCGTCCGCCGCAAGAACGTGAATATATATTCAACCATGTATGGCGTCAGGTAGAAGACAAGTTCTACGATCCGACGCTTCATGGCATCGACTGGGATGGATACAAGAAAGCCTATGCCCGTTATCTGCCGCATATCAACAATAATTATGACTTCCAGGAAATGTTATCCGAACTATTGGGAGAATTGAACGGTTCGCATACAGGTGCCCGTTTCCGTCCGTCTTCCTCTGCTCCGGCAACAGCTTGCCTGGGTGCATTCTATGACAATAGCTATAACGGCGACGGTTTGAGGATTGCCGAGATCATTGCAAAAGGTCCGTTGACACTGGCCGATACCAAGATTAAACCGGGTTGCATCATCGAGAAGATCAATGAGAAACCGATCAAGAATGGGGAAGATTTTTATCCGTTGTTAAGCGGTAAAGCCGGAAAGAAAGTCTTATTGTCGGTTTACAATCCGGCAACGAAAGAACGTTTTGAAGAGCAGGTTAAACCAATCTCTTACGGCGAACAATCCAACCTGCTGTACAAACGCTGGGTAGAGAACTGCCGTAAGAAAGTAGACGAACTTTCCGGCGGAAAGATTGGCTACGTACATGTCAAAGGGATGAACAGCGAAAGTTTCCGTGAAGTTTACTCTGAATTGCTTGGACGTTGCCGCAACAAAGAAGCGGTGATCGTCGATACCCGCCATAATGGTGGCGGCTGGTTGCATGACGACCTGGCTACATTGTTGAGCGGTAAAGAATACCAGCGTTTCATGCCACGCGGACAGTATATCGGTAGCGATCCGTTCAACAAATGGTTGAAACCGTCATGTGTACTGGTTTGCGAAGATAACTATTCGAATGCACATGGTTTCCCCTGGGTTTACAAAACGTTGGGGATCGGTAAGCTGATCGGTGCTCCGGTACCGGGAACTATGACTGCTGTTTGGTGGGAGTCGCAGATCGACCCGTCTATCGTATTCGGTATTCCGCAGGTGGGTGTTCAGGATATGCAAGGTAATTACCTGGAAAACCATGAACTGGAACCGGATATCGAAATCTACAACACACCGGAGTCGCAGTTGAAGGGTGAAGACCATCAGCTGGAAGAAGCAGTGAAAGTGATGTTGCAGACGGTAAAGAAATAAGTACCTAGCATATAAAAAAAGCGGATCAAGTCAGTAGCCAGTTTTATGGCTCTGATTTGATCCGCTCTTTTATATCAATTAAATAGTCAGATTACCGGATAGACAAAAACAGACGTGCTTTCATTCCTGGAGTTTCAATAAAGCATAACAATAATGTTCTACTCTCAAACAACACAAACTCTATTCATGATAAATGCTGTTTTAATCGGGGATTGCTATGCGGGAAGATGAAAAGCCTAACTTTTTATATTTATCTTTCATCCGATCGTCGGCCTGTTCCTTATCATCGGTAAAATAAACGGGAGATTGTTCGAAATGCCAGGTACCGACATAGTTCAGCGTATTCGGGGCAACGGTAAATTTAAACAGGACTAGTTCGTCCGGGCGTTGTTCCTTGTTCTTTATCTTCCGTTCCGTCTCCAGAATGGAGTCTTCTCCTTTATAAATAGGTTCCATATAAGATTTTCCGCCATACCATTTGCTCTCCGTCCACCAATAATTCAGGATCGCATACGTTCCCGGCTCGATCAGGTAACAGAATGGATTTTCCTTGGAGGTCTTAAAGGTAGACTTTACCCTGAAAATAAATACTTCGTTCGTCTCAATGTTGATTATCCGGATATCCTGGGGATAACCGCCACTTTTAAACTTTTTCAGGCGTTGGATGAAATCGCCGTAAAATGCAGCCTGTCCGGCTGGGATCATTTCGCTATCCCCCAGCTTATCCAGTCTTCGTCCCGGCTGTCCGGCAGCACAGAACGAAACGAGCAACAATATAGCGATCAGTAAGTTTCTCATACAGATTATTATATTATCTTTTATGACTATCCTATTCACATTGAACAGAAAAAAGAGACAAAGAACGGCACCGTAAAATCGACCAGAATACCGTGGAAGATAGAAACGAATACCAGATCCTTTCCGGAATAACGGGTAATAATCGGTAATGTTGTATCCATCGTCGTCGCCCCTCCGGCACAGATAGGGGCCAGTCTTCCGAAATACTTGACAAACAAAGGTGCACCGAGCAAAGCCATAATCTCACGGATAATATTAGCCATCAACGCAATCGTCCCTAACTCCGTAGCCATCTGTACACCCAGTGAAGCTTCTTTCAACTCCGTTATCAGGATAGACGACAACGAATAATAAGCAAATCCGCTACCGACAGCCAGGCAGTCGAACACACTCCATTTGGTGATCACCAGACTGATCAAAGCGGAAGCCGTCAGCGTCCCGATAATGGTAGCCAAAGGCACCAGCAATAACTTCGGACGGATACTACATAATATATCTTTCAGTTTCTTATCACTGCCAATGCTTAATCCAACCTGAAACATCAGAAGGTAAAGCACATACATAGTTATATTATTTTCTACGATCACATCCGGCAGATATCCGCTCCATCCCAGGATACAGCCGAGTGCAAAGAAAGCAACAACGATCAGACTCCCTCTCATTCTCCCCTCCTTTCCTTAAAAAAGAAATGGTAAACACCCCAGGCAGCCAGCACACTTCCAGAAGTTCCCGCCAAAGCGATCAGAAAAGCCTGCCCTCCCAATGTAGTCAGATTATCGACAATAGCATCATTCGCCCCTACTGAGATACCCAGCAGAAACAGCAAGAGCAGGATTGTATAAGAAATAGGCTTACCGATCTTTTGCAGCAGTTCCACCTTCCGCAAAAGATATCCGACAGCAATACCACCAAACATGATTCCAATTACCGTGAACATGATTTTTCAAATTTCCTGCAAAGGTAAGAATATATCAAACACAGCAATTATTCTCTATCATAAAAGAAGATGTCAGCAACAGGACCAGCAACAGGATAATAATGACACTTACCAAGGTGGTAAATGAATAGAAAAGACGAAGATGCCGCCGTTTCTTCTCCCTGCTGATCCGCTGGAGAACTTTCAAGTCAAATTCCTTCCCTAACGGTGGCAGGATCTCTGCTTCGGGAGACATGAACCAGGCACGGTAAGGGCGTAACTCCGGCGGCAATGTTTCAGCCGAGAAAAAGTGACGCAATTCCCGTTCTTCTTCAATAGTGGTAGCGCACTCCCAGTATTTGTCCAACAATAATGTAATACGGTTATAATCCATATTCGCGGTTTAAACAATGTTATCTGACTACGAAGCTTTCTGTTCGTTTCTTCTTTAAATTGACCGTTTCCAATGCCATGTTACGCGTGACCATCAAGCAATAAGAAGGAAGATCTTCTATTACGATCCATGCGGCCCGTTCGTTCCAAATCTTCAGCATGACCTCCTGAACGATCTGCTCCGAACGATCTGCATTTCCGGTAATCCTGAAAGCAACCCGCAACAGGTTGTCTTTTAGCGGCAGTATCCTTGTTATGAATTCGTCTGTTCTCATCTCTGTTATATTAGACGAGTAAGCCAGGTAAAAGGTTGCAGTTTTCTGTCACTTTTTTTATCAGATAGAAGAAAAACAGCGCTATATAGTTCTTTTTCATTATATTTGTAGCAGTTCTAATTAACAATAGATACGCATAATATCAAACTAAATCAATAAAAAGTGAAAAAGACGATCTTATTCCTACAGGCAGCTGTACTCTGTCTGCTGGCAGGTTGCCAGTCAGCCCCCGGCAGTGGCTTATTAAGTGATGAAATCAAGTATGTCGATCCGTTCATTGGAACCGGATTCCACGGGCATACTTTCCCCGGCGCTACCCGTCCGTTTGCTATGGTACAGGTTAGTCCGGATACCCATATCATGGGTTGGGATGCCAGTAGCGGTTATCATTATGATGACCGGGAAATCTATGGATTCAGCCATACACACCTTTCAGGTACCGGTATCGGCGATCTGGGTGATGTAGCATTACTGCCTTTCTCCGGTACCGACTCGATCAAGCCGGTTGGTCTTTTCAATAAAGATACCGAGAAAGCAACTCCGGGCTATTATGCCGTACGCTTGGATAACTTCGGAGTAAATGTGGAATTAACAAGTACTGATAAAGTTGGTTTCCATAAATATACCTACGACAACCCTAAAGATCGTCGCGTAATGCTCGACCTGGGACATATCCTGCAACCGAACTGGGGGCATAAACTGGTAGATAACAGCTACCTGTTCGTGAACGATTCGACGGTAGAAGGAACAGTCCGCACACAGGGATGGGCACACTTCCATTCAGTTTCTTACCGGATCACCTTCTCTGAACCTATCGAAACAATATACCAATACATCGACGGTAAATTGCGCCAGGATTCATTGTTCCTGCGTATCAATACTGCCGAAGATCTGAAATTCCATTACAAATTTCCAGAAAAGGCTGAACCTTTATACGTAAAAGTAGCACTTTCTATGGTAGATACGGAAGGAGCAGAAAAGAACCTCGAAGCAGAACTTTCCGGCTGGGATTTCGAAGCAACCCGCATCAAATCGGCTGAGATATGGAACAACGCACTGAATGCGATCGAAGTTCAGGCTGATCCTACCGTTATGGTAAATTTCTACACTGCTCTATATCATACGATGATCGCTCCGTTCGCCTATCAGGACGTAGACGGTCGTTATCTGGGTATGGATAAAAAGGTACATAAGGCAGAACCGGGTTATACGAACTATTCCGTATTCTCTTTGTGGGATACCTTCCGTGCTTTGCATCCGTTAATGACGATCATCAATCCGGATTTGGCAGCCGACTGGGGTAAAGTATTGGTACAGGGATATAAAGAAGGAGGCATTCTACCGAAATGGCCGTTGGCTTCCAGCTATACAGGTTGTATGGTTGGCTATCCTGCCGTATCCGTTCTGGCTGACCTGGTTTGCAAAGACCTGGCTGACGGTGACCTGAAAACATGGGCGGAAGCCGGTGCACGTTCTTCCGTTTACCGTGAAGAACTGGCAGAAAAGTTCAAAGGAACACGTGAACTCGATTTGATCACCCGTCATCCGTATTATAAAGAAAAATATGGATTCGTTCCGGCTGATTCCGTTCCCGAATCTGTATCCTGGGGATTAGAAATGGCTTACGAAGACTGGTGTATCTCACAGATCGCAGCCAAAGCAGGATTGGACTCTATGGCGCAGGCTTATGCTGCCAAAGGAGAATACTACAAACGTTATCTGGATCCGGAAACGAAGATGATGCGTCCGATTATGGGTGACGGAACTTTCCGTACTCCGTTTAATCCGCGTTACTCGGCTCACATGAGAAGTGATTATACGGAAGGTAATGCTTTCCAATGGAGTTTCTTCGCACCACACGATATGGATAATTTCATTGCTACGATCGGAGGCAAGAAAGAATTGGAAACACGCTTGGATACTCTATTCACAACATCTTCACAGGTGGATGGTGAACATGCTTCAGGTGATATCACAGGTCTGATCGGTCAGTATGCTCATGGTAACGAACCGAGCCACCATATGGCTTACTTGTATAACTGGACGGACTCACCCTGGAAAGGACAGGAACGCCTGGATTATATCATGCGCGAATTCTATACGAACAAGCCGGACGGTATCATCGGCAACGAAGATTGCGGACAGATGTCGGCATGGTATGTGATGAGTGCATTAGGTTTCTATCAGGTTGCTCCGGGTATTCCGGTTTATACATTGGGCCGTCCGATGATAAATCATGCCTTAATTCGCGTGAAAGGCGGAGTATTTGAGATTCGGGTGGAGAACAACAGTCCTGAAAACAAATATATAGAAAGAGTTTTGCTGAACGGCAAAGTACTGGAGACTCCGTTTATCTCGCATAAAGACATCACCAAAGGTGGTAAACTTGTATTTGAAATGACAAACACACATCCGTAAAAAACGATAAACGGATAGGCATTCGATAAACGACGGACAGAGATTCTATATAAATGAACCTCTGTCCGTTTTTATTTGTGCTAAATCCGATCACAGATTCAATATAATAGATATATTTGCTGCAGACTATAAAATAAAAAGCTATGTTATTAACAACGACAAACAACATCGAAGGGAAAAAGATCACCCAATATTATGGAATTGTATCCGGTGAAACAATCATCGGGGCAAATGTATTCAAAGATTTCTTTGCAGGAATACGCGATATTGTAGGTGGCCGTGCCGGTTCATACGAAAGTGTATTACGCGAAGCAAAAGATATCGCTTTACAGGAAATGAGCGAGCATGCTGCTCGTATGGGAGCCAATGCTGTCATAGCAGTAGATCTGGACTATGAAACAGTTGGAGGCAGCGGAAGTATGTTGATGGTCACTGCAGCCGGAACAGCCGTGCGCTACGAATAAAGGCATCGATGTTTTGGACGAAGAGAATGGATCTGTATAAAATAGAAAAGGAGTCAATTCTGTTGAACTGACTCCTTTCTGTCTTTCAGCTTTCGCCTGAATAAAACGGCGGCTATCTACTCTCC
>OOCU01000099.1_pt1 | contig 108413 bp, 90 predicted proteins | sample 1671781 | NCBI WGS metagenome assembly OOCU01 (sample SAMN06348192, study PRJEB24527) | human gut metagenome | reverse complement strand
CCCGCCATATTCTGGTTTTGTTCGATGCCGGGGATAGCAGCGTCGTCGAGCCTTGTCTTGAAACATTGCGTATGATGCATAAGAATATCAATGTTTGTACGTATGTATCCGGCGATACGGTTCCTGAAGTGAATCCGTCCTACATGGTTGTACACGCTAAGACGGATTTGGATATGTGGTATATACCCCAGGATGCTATACTGAAAAAGTTCTGTGCCTGTGACGCCGATATACTTATCGACCTTACACGTGGAGGTAATTATGTCATGCAATACTTATTGCTGAAGCATCCCGGTACTTTTAAAGTCGGGGCAAGGAGTAGTGAGCTCGATTTGTACGATCTCACTATTTCTGTGACAGAAAACGCTGATATAAAGCATATATTCGGACATATCTTATTTTATTTGCAAACAATCCGCTCCAAATGATATAATTTCGTTATTTTTGCAGTGCTAAATAACAAAAAAGGAATATTTTCCCCATGGCAGACATAAATTTGAAAGGAATGGGTGTGGCTTTGATCACTCCCTTTAAAGAAGACGAAAGTGTGGATTATGATGCGTTAGGCAAACTGGTTGATTACCAGTTGCAGAACGGAACAGATTATCTGGTAGTATTAGGAACTACCGCAGAAACTCCAACCCTCACTGAAGAAGAAAAAAAGAAAATTGTCAATCTTATTGTGACGAAGGTAAATGGACGTATCCCCATTGTTTTAGGCGTGGGCGGAAACTGTACCCGTACGATCGTTGATAAATTAAAGAACGATAACTTCGATGGTATCGACGCGATTTTGTCTGTCGTGCCTTATTATAATAAACCTTCACAGGAAGGTATCTACCAGCATTATAAGGCGATTGCCGAAGCAACCAAACTTCCGATCGTATTATATAACGTACCGGGAAGAACGGGCGTCAATATGAGTGCTGCAACAACACTTCGTATTGCACGTGAATTCAAGAATGTAGTTGCGGTGAAAGAAGCTTCCGGAAATATCACGCAGATGGACGATATCATCAAGAATAAGCCTGCAAACTTTAATGTTATTTCAGGTGACGATGGCATCACCTTCCCGTTGATCACATTGGGGGCTATCGGTGTTATTTCTGTTATCGGTAATGCTTTCCCACGTGAATTCAGCCGTATGGTACGTTTGGCTTTGGCTGGCGATTACGACAATGCCCGTAAAATTCATCATGGTTTCACCGAATTGTTCGAGCTGTTGTTTGTGGATGGTAATCCGGCAGGAGCGAAGAGTATGTTGAATGCCATGGGATTCATTGAAAACAAATTGCGTTTGCCATTGGTGCCGACACGTATCACGACTTTCGAGAAGATCCGTGATGTGTTGCGCCAGTTGAGCATCAAATGCTGATCATTCAAATAACGAAAAGCGGTGACATCAGATTCAGTATCGATGTCACCGCTTTTCGTTATACCATCTGGAAGTAATATTAATTTTCTTCTGCAGGCTGATACAGATATCGTTTGATACTGCGTTTGGGTGTCTTTTCAAATTCTTCCTGATACAGTTTAAAGCAGGAGACCTTGCTGTAGGAAGGCATTTCTGCATTCAGCTGGTCGACGTTTTGCTGCATCAGTTTTTCTATTTCAGAATGCTGGATACCTGCCTTGTCGACCTGCTCCCAGTCCGGATAGATCAGGGCTACCAGTTTACCTCCCTGGGAGATGATCAGTGACTCGGCAACATACAACATATTATTCAAGCGGTCTTCAATCTCTTCCGGGTAAATGTTCTGTCCGCTCGGACCGAGTATCATCGTCTTGCTACGTCCGCGAATATATAGGAAGCCATCGGAGTCAATCGTTCCGAGATCACCTGTCCGCATCCATCCGTCGCGCATCATAACCGCTTTGGTCGCTTCCGGATTCTTATAATATCCCAACATGACATTCATGCCCCGGACAAGGATCTCGCCGACTTCTTTAGCAGGGTCGGCAGAATCGATACGTACTTCCATCCGATCGACGATCCGTCCGACTGAACCTTTCTTGAAAGTATCCCATTGTTCGTAAGCAACCAACGGACCGCATTCCGTCATTCCATATCCTACGGTATAACGGAATTTGATCGAACGCAGGAACTCTTCCACCTCTTTATTCAACGCAGCTCCGCCGATAACCACTTCACCGAATTTACCCCCGAAGGAATCGTTCAGCTTCTTGGCAATCGTGTCGAGTACTTTCTGGTCGAGATACGGAACTTTCAGCAATAACTTGATCAGAGGCTTTTCCAGTTCCGGGAATATCTTGTTCTTGACGATTTTCTCTATGATAAGCGGTACGGCAAGTATCAATGCCGGTTTCACACGGGCGAAAGCCTCGGCAATGATCTTCGGGCTGGGCGTACGTGTCAGGAAGTGCACATGGCAACCTTTGTTTACGCAGTTCAGTATCTCGAAAGCCAGGCCGTACATATGCGCCATCGGCAGCATACAGACCACGCTGTCTCCCGGATGGATAAACGGCAGGTTGTTATACGCAAACTGTGTATTGCTCCACAAACTACGGAAAGGGATCATAACCCCTTTGGAGAAGCTGGTGGTCCCGGAGGTATAATTCAATACAGCCAGTTCTTCCGGTTGTTCTGTATGATATTTCACATCAGCAGAAGTAAACGAGCGGGGATATTTCTTTCCGAAATATTCATTGATCCTGTCGCGTACCACGCGTACATCCTTGTTCTTACTTTTGATGATGGAGAAATTATCCAGCATCATGAACAGTCTCACATCGGGCATCATCTGTTCGTTCATATTCTCCCAGTTATTTGCTCCTGCCAGGACGGCTTTGGCTCCCGAGTGATTGACGATATGATGGATGTTGTCCGGTTTGAATTCGTGCAGGATCGGGACGGCTACGGCTCCATACGCCAGGATGCCGAAGAAGCAGATCGCCCAGTTGGACGAGTTACGCCCCACCAAAGCCACTTTGTCTCCCTTCTTGATCCCTGCATGTTCGAGTATTATATGAAATTTTTCTATACGGCGGGCCACATCTTTATAATGGTACGTGTGTCCATTATAATCAGAGAAAGCGGGAAGGTCCCAATGTTCCTTGATGCTGTTCTCGATAAGTCCTAAGAAACGATTTTCCATGAAAATATGTTTATTGAATAACCATGAAAACAAATTGATTGTTGCAAATATAGTAAAAATACACATGCAATAATTTTGTTTATTCTTTAAAAGTATTTATGTTTGCGAGACAGATGTAACACGATGTAAATAATATGGTTATAAAAGGTTACAGAAAACTTTTCAATTGTTTGATGTTCTATCTTTAAACAGTTCTTTCTCTCCCGGGTATTGCCGCCTGTGGTGCGGTCCATTCTTTTTGTGTTAAATAAATAAACCATCCGAAATGAGTATGATAACAGCTCAGCGTGCACCGAAGAGTGCATCAAACTTTGCTCCTGCAGTGGAAGCTAATGCCTATGGAATGAACGACCGTATCAAACGGTTACGCCGGCTTTCGTTTGAAGCCGAACCCTCTTTGTCTATCGAACGGGCATTGATCGAAACCCGTTTCTATAAAGAAAACTATGGCAAGTATCCTATTCCGGTCCTGAGAGCATTGAACTTTCTGGAAATATGCAAGCATAAGACCATCTATATAGGTAAGGACGAATTGATCGTGGGTGAGCGCGGTCCGGCACCGAAAGCAGTACCCACTTTTCCGGAACTCACCTGCCATAGTGTAGAAGACTTGCATGTATTGAATACCCGCGAATTGCAACGTTATACCATCAGCCAGGAAGATATCGATACGTATGAACGTGAGGTCATCCCTTATTGGAAAGGCCGTACACAGCGTGAACGTATCTTCAGCCATGTTCCAAAAGAGTGGAAAGATGCTTATGAGGCAGGCATGTTCACTGAGTTTATGGAGCAACGGGCTCCGGGGCATACGGCACTCGACGGCAAAGTTTATCGATATGGTTTGCTGGACCTGAAGGAGCGGATTGCCCGTGAACTGGCCGCTTTGGATTTCATGAACGATCCGGAAGCAACGGACAAACAGGAAGAACTGACCGCCATGTCTATCTCCTGCGATGCCGCTATCCTGTTTGCCGAGCGTCATGCCGACCTTGCCGACGAGATGTCGATAACGGAGGAAGACCCGGTACGGGCGGCTGAATTGCGTAAAATCGCAGAGGTCTGTCGCTGGGTTCCGGCGCATGCCCCGCGTACTTACTGGGAAGCTATACAGATGTATTGGTTTGTCCACCTTGGAACCATTACCGAACTGAACGGCTGGGATGCCATGAATCCGGGACATTTCGACCAGCATCTGGCTCCTTTCTATGAAAAGGAAATAGCTGCCGGAACGCTTACCCGTACGGAAGCGAAAGAGCTGATGTCCTGCTTCTTTATCAAAGTAAATAACCATACGGCTCCCCCGAAAGTCGGCATAACCGCGAAGGAAAGCGGAACATACAACGATTTTACCAACCTGAATATCGGAGGCGTGAAAGCCGACGGTAGCGACGGAGTGAGCGAAGTCTCTTATATCATGCTGGAGACGATTGAAGAACTGCACATCCTGCAACCGGGCAGTGCCATTCATATCAGTTCCCGTACGCCGGAACGTTTTCTGCGTGCCGGCTGCAAGGTGATCCGGCAGGGACATGGATATCCTTCCGTGTTCAATCCGGATGTGTATATCCAGGAACTGATGCGCCAGGGTAAATCGTTGCACGATGCCCGGGAGGGCGGTTGCAGTGGTTGCATCGAAGTCGGCGCTTTCGGTAAAGAGGCTTATGTGCTGACGGGATATCTGAATGTACCGAAGATACTGGAAGTGACGTTGAATAATGGTCTCGATCCGGTTTCGGGTCGTAAAGTCGGACTGGAAACCGGCGATCCGCGTGACTTTGCAAGTTATGATGAGCTGTATGCCGCCTTTTTGAAACAGCTTCGGTATTTTGTGGATATGAAGATGCGTGTCAGCAATTATATCGACCGGATGTTTGCCAAATACGCTCCGGCCACCTTCCTGTCCCTGTTTATTGACGATTGTATAGTCAAAGGACGCGACTATTACAACAGCGGCCCGCGTTATAATACGACTTACATACAGTGTACTGGTCTGGGTACGATCACCGACAGTCTTTCTTCCTTAAAGAAACATGTATTTGAGGACAAACGTTTTTCTATGGACGAGCAGCTGAAAGCGATGGCGAACAATTTTGCCGGTGCGGAAGTGATGCGTCAGACGATCCTGAACCGTACACCTTTCTTCGGTAACGATGACGAGTATGCCGACTCTATCGCTGTTAAAGTTTTCGACGACCTGTACGACACTATTGAAGGCAAGCCGAATACGAAGGGAGAATGTTTTCACTTGAATATGCTGTCGACCACCTGTCATGTCTATTTCGGCAAAGTGATGGGAGCGACCCCGAACGGACGTTTGGCGGAGAAAGCGATCTCCGACGGAACATCTCCATCGCATGGAGCCGATACACACGGTCCCTCTGCCGTTGTCAAATCCCTGGGTAAGCTGGATCAGGTAAAAAGCGGTGGAACCTTGTTGAACCAACGTTTCCTGCCGAGCCTCCTGAAGCGGGAAGAAGATATTTCGAAGCTGGCCTCCCTGATCCGTAGCTATTTCGCTTTGGGCGGACATCATATCCAGTTTAATATCGTGGATACGGAGACGTTGTACGCTGCCCAAAAATGTCCGGAAGATTATCGGGACCTGCTGGTACGTGTAGCCGGTTACAGCGATTACTTTAATGATATGAATGCAGACCTGCAGGCAGATGTGATTGCCCGTACGGAGCAGGATGGTTTCTAAAATGGCTCTGATATTCGATATAAAGCGCTATGCGATAAATGACGGGCCGGGCATCCGGACGACTCTTTTCATGAAAGGATGCCCGCTCTCCTGTGTGTGGTGCCATAATCCGGAGGGATTATCCAGCCGGAAACAGAAACTGTATACCCGAAAGAAATGTATAGGATGCCGGACCTGCGTGGAAGCCTGTCCGCAAAAGGCGTTGACATGGACAGCCGGCGGGATTGTGACCGATCCGTCCCTCTGTGATCTGTGCGGTATATGTGTAGAGGTCTGTCCGGCAAGGGCGATGGAGATATCCGGAACGGAATACTCTATCGATTACCTGATGAAAGAGATTGAAAAAGAAACGGTTTTTATGGACCGGTCGGAGGGAGGTGTTACTTTCTGCGGCGGTGAACCGTTGCTGCATCCGGAGATGTTGCTGGAATTGCTCAGGCGTTGCGGGGAACTCGGGATTCACCGTGCCGTCGATACGACCTTGTTTGCCCGACCGGAAATCGTGCGGGAGGTCATGGAACATTCCGAACTGTTTCTGGTAGATCTCAAACAGATGGATACGATTAAACATAAACTTTACTGTGGGGTACCTAACGAGTTGATTCTGTCAAACTTACGTATGATAGCAGAAGTCGGACATGAGTTCCGTATCCGTATTCCGCTGATCGAAGGCATCAATGCCGATGAAGAGAATATAGTACGATCTGCCGCCTTTCTTTCTTCTTTACCCTGGAAGCACCGCACAGTGAATATTCTGCTATATCATGATATAGGAAAGAATAAGCATGAGAAATTAGGTACGGTGTACAACCCGGACCGATATCCGATGGCGACACCTTCTGAAGAAACCGTGCAGCGGTGCACGGAGCTGTTTAACCGGTATGGAATAGAAGTGGTAACCGGAGGGTAAAAGCAAACCGGTATTTTCCCGGTAAAGATGATTCAATCTTTAAGGAAGATACCGGCTCTGTCGTATCTGGCAATGTTTTATTCTTCTACCTGTACTTTTACGATCACTTTGCGGATATTCCCTTCACCGATACCGGGGGCGTGGCCGTCTTCCGGAAAATAAACGGCGAATTGTCCCGGATAGATTTTCGTGTAAGCGGTGGGGCGGTCTACATAGAAAGCGATATCCTTCGCTTCGTCGTAAGGAATCGATTCTTCCTGCAGTTCGCAACCGGGCTTCCAGCCGATCTTTTCCACACCTAGCAGAGGCAGCTGGATATCGATATATTTCTTGTGTGTTTCGATAGCGGCATCCTTTTTATCCTTACCGGTCAGGCTGGCCACATTGATGAACAGACGGGAACCGTCCAGTTCATATTTGCCGTCTTCCACTTTAGAAAAATCTGTTTCTTTTATGTAATCAAATGCTTTTTTGAAAAGAGGGTGTAAGCGCTCTACCTTTTCTGTGTTATTCAAGGAGTCAAGTATCATAACTGTATTTATTTATAAATTTATCCGTTAATTAGTCTGACAAAGATCGGGTATCCGATTGTTAAATAATAGAACAAAGATACCAAATAAAACTATTAAATTTGTACATATCTTAATGAGAAATAATGAAAATCCGCAACTTTGTTGCAACTGATTTATTCGTATCTTTGTTCTACAATATAGAATCGGTATAAATAGATACACAATAATGAAAGATATAGAAAGTAAGGTACTGCCCGTCCTGGAGATGAGTTGTGCGGTTTGTGCCAATAACGTGGAAAGCACTGTCGGTGCGCTTCCCGGAGTAGAAGATGCGACTGTCAATTTCGCGGCTAATACTTTATCCGTCAGATTCCGTCCGTCCGTTATCAGTTTGCAAAAAATACAGGAAGCCGTACAGGCGGCGGGGTATGATCTGATCATAGAGTCGGAAGACCCGCTTGCCGAGCAGGAGGAGATGGCGCGTAAGCATTATAAGAAACTGAAACGGAATACGATCGGGGCATGGGTGCTGTCCGTACCGCTGGCGTTGCTGGGTATGGTGTTCATGCATATGCCGTATGCCAACTGGATCATGATGGTGCTTGCCCTGGCGATTATGCTGCTCTTCGGCAGGACATTCTATGTGAGCGGTGCACGCCATGCGATCCAGGGAAAGGCAAATATGGATACGCTGGTTGCCCTGAGTACATCCATTGCTTTTATTTTCAGTTTCTTTAATACCGTATATCCGCAGTTCTGGATCGAAAGGGGATTGGAGCCGCATGTGTATTATGAGGCATCGGGAGTAATTATTGCTTTCGTCTTGTTGGGTAAACTGATGGAGGAACGGGCAAAGAACAGCACCTCTTCCGCGATCAAAAGCCTGATGGGATTACAGCCGAAGACGGCACGCCTGGTGACGGACGGCAAAGAGGAAGAAGTCCCCATCTCTTCTTTGAAGACAGGGAATGTGGTGAGTGTCCGCCCCGGCGAGAAGATACCGGTGGACGGTGTTTTGCTGCAAGGCTCCTCATCGGTCGATGAAAGCATGCTGAGCGGCGAGCCGATCCCGGTAGAGAAAACGGCGGGCGATCGGGTACTGGCAGGAACAATCAACCAAAAAGGAGCTTTTACTATGGAAGCTACCGGAGTGGGAAATGATACGATCCTGGCACAAATCGTTCAGATGGTACAGGCTGCCCAGGGAAGTAAAGCACCTGTGCAGCGTATAGTTGATAAAATAAGCGGTATATTTGTACCGGTGGTCGTGTTGCTTTCCGTGATCACATTCATCTGCTGGATGGTGATTGGCGGCAGCAGCTATTTCTCTTATGCACTCCTTTCGGCTGTTTCGGTATTGGTCATTGCCTGTCCGTGTGCCTTGGGGCTGGCAACTCCTACCGCTCTGATGGTCGGAATGGGGAAGGGGGCTGAACGGCATATCCTGATAAAAGATGCCTACGCATTGGAAACCCTTTGCAAAGTCGACACGATCGTATTAGATAAGACAGGAACGTTGACGGAAGGAGTTCCGGTAGTGGTCGATTCCTGTTGGCTGACCGAATCGAATGTCTGCTATCTGGATATTCTCTATACGGCAGAACTGAAGTCGGAACATCCGCTGGCATCCGCCATTATCCGCTGGCTGGAAGATTCGGGTGCATCGAGTACTGAAGCAGAGAATTTCGAAAGTCTTACCGGGCGCGGAATCCGTATGGAAGCGGGAGGTACCGTGTATTGGGTCGGAAGTCAGGGGCTGCTGGAAATGTTCGGTGCCCGCATCCCCGACGAAACCATGGAGCAGATCGGCAAATGGCAGGATGAAGGTATAAGCGTCGTTTATTATGGCGAAGGCGATCGCCTGCTGGCTGTTTTGGCTATTTCAGACCGTATCAAACCGACATCGGCAGAGGCTGTCAGCAAATTGACGGAGATGGGAATAGAGGTTCATTTGCTGACGGGCGACGGAGTGAAGACGGCTGAAAGGGTGGCAAATACGTTAGGTATCGGTCATTTTAAAGCGGAAGTGATGCCGAACGATAAAGAGGAATATATTATCGCTCTCCAAAAGCTCGGAAAGAAAGTTGCCATGGTGGGCGACGGTATTAACGACTCGCAGGCACTCGCCCGTGCGGATGTCAGCATTGCAATGGGGAAAGGGACGGATATTGCCATGGATGTGGCGATGGTCACGCTGATAACCTCCGACTTGTTGTTATTGCCCGAAGCGATCAAATTGTCGAAACGTACCGTGCGGCTGATCCATCAGAACTTGTTTTGGGCGTTTTTCTATAACCTGATAGGCATACCTTTGGCAGCGGGTGTTTTGTTCCCGGTAAACGGATTGCTGCTGAACCCGATGCTGGCGAGTGCGGCGATGGCATTCAGCTCCGTGTCTGTGGTGCTTAACAGTTTGAGACTGAAATTTATGAAGTAACATTATAAACAGAAAGAATTATGTCGACAATGAAATTTAAAACAAATGCAAAATGTGGCGGCTGTGTGACTGCCATTGGTGCAAAACTGAATAACGTACTGAAAGACAATGAATGGTCTATCGATCTGAAATCACCGGATAAGGTGTTGGAAGTGACAGCCGATGTCCCGGCAGATACGATCGTTGCTGCTGTTACGGAAGCCGGTTTTAAAGCCGAACAACTGTAACCGGTAGGTAATGGTCAGAACCAAACAAAGACAAACGTATGGCGAAGAAGTAGCCAATGTACTGACCCATGGCGCAGGGATGGTTTTCGGAATGGTTGCCCTTATTTTGTTAGTGGTGGCTTCCATCCGCAGCGGAAATTCCTGGGCTGTGGGCAGTTCGATTGTGTATGCCCTTAGCATGACATCTTCTTACGTCACTTCGACTTTTTATCATGCTTCTGCGAACGCACGGCGTAAAAGGCTGCTTCGTCGCTTCGATCATAGCGCTATTTATCTGCATATTGCCGGGACGTATACTCCTTTCACATTGGTAGCCCTCCGCCAGGTCGGTTACTGGGGATGGTCGTTGTTTGCGATCGTCTGGATTGCTGCTGCAATAGGGATCTTCCTGAGTTTCCGGAAGATGAAGAAAACGGATCATCTGAAAACGGCCTGTTACCTGGCAATGGGCTGGGTAGTCATTATCGCTTTCAAACCTCTACTGGATGTTTGCCGGCAGACCGCTTCGATGGATGTCCTGTACTGGTTGATCGGCGGAGGACTCTTCTATACAGTGGGATGTATTTTTTACTTCTTCGATAAATATAAGTACATGCACCCTCTCTGGCATTTATTTGTATTAGGCGGCAGTGTCTGCCATTTCATCTCTGTTTATTTGTTGGTAAGATAAAAAAAAGATGTTCAAGACACTCTCTTCCATTCCAGGGATTCTGTGGAGGAAGCCGGATACATTGATAAAATAATCTTTAATAAGCAAGCTGTATATTGTGGTAAATCGTTACTTTTGTATCCTATGTAGTCTAATAATAGTCCAATATGGTTTTTAACGAAGTTGAGATAAATAATTTTAGAGGCATAAAACATTTGCTTCTCCCTGACTTGAAGCAGGTCAATTTGCTTGTCGGAAAAAATAATTGTGGCAAGTCTACTGTGCTTGATGCCATATTTTTATTATCAGGCTTTTCCAATCCTATTCTCAATATGAGAATAAATCAATTCAGAGATTATAACAGTTTTACTGAAGATGATATTGCTTTGAATTTTTATAATATGCAAACAGGCAATCATATTTACATACGTGGCAATATTAATGATAAGATTATCAGAAAACTAAAAATAAGTCCGGTTGTTTCACAATCTAAAATTGTACTTTCTAAAAATGATATATCCAGTCTGACCCTTTCTAATAAGGAAGCGGATATCAGTACAGGGTTGACTATGAATTTTGGATACATAGATTCGCATGGTGAAAAGAAAAGCGATAGTGCAACGATAAGATTAAATAAGAAGAACGAAGAAAAATTAGAAATCAAGTTTCCTAAGGAATATAAAGAAACCCTGTCAACAGCGTATATCAGTTCCAAATATGCGTTTAATATTGCTGTTGAACAATTGACGCGTATTATAGAGGAGAAACAGGAAAAAGTGATCGTGGAAATATTACAGCATATAGAACCCAGGATAAAATCTATAACTGTTTTGAAATCTCAGATAAATGTAGATATAGGGTTGGACAGATTGATTCCTATAAATATGTTAGGTGATGGTATTAGGAAATTGTTGGCAATAGTTACAGCTCTTTATGCCTGTAAGGATGGTGCGGTTTTTATTGATGAGATTGATAATGGATTGCATTTTTCTTCTTTATCCTCTTTATGGAAGGCTATAATTAAAACTGCAGACTTGTTGAATGTACAGGTTTTTGCTACTACGCATAACATTGAATCGTTGCAATCTTTGAATAAAGTTTTATCTGAAGACGGATATGCTGATTCACAAAATGATATAATGTGCTATTCTCTACGACATATGCCGACTGATGAACTTAAAGCATATAAATATCCTTATGAGAAATTTCAATATGTTATCAACCAGGAAATCGAAATAAGATGATTCGAATTTTTGTAGAAGGAAGGGATAAGCAATTTTTGGAAAAATACCTCCGGTTTTTGTCAGAAAAAGATGAGGGAGCCTGGGAGATTATTTCTGCGGGAGGATACACTAAATTACATTTACTGGATCAGCAATTTAAGGAAAACAGTGAACGTGGTGGTAAAAACCTGGTTGTTTTCGATGCTGATAGTGATGAGAATGGAGGTGGCTATGCTGTAAGAATGAAATATTTGCTTGATAAACTGGAGGAATTATCATTATCAGCCGACTTATTCCTATTCCCTAACAATAAGGATGATGGTGATTTTGAGTTACTATTGGAGCCGATGCAGCCAATGCCAATGTAGATTGCTCTTTGAAAGATTCTCCCTTTGCCATGCCAATTCATCAGTGTGTTAATCAAATGAAATGCACTTGGCTTAAATCTTTTGCAAAAGAATGGACTGACTTTTGTCTTTTTTCTATTGTGCTGTGTGATGGATTCCGGTGACTAATCTAATTATGACAAATTGCTATTTCTCCCTTTTTTTCTTTCTCTTGTATAGACCTTTGTTAGGGAACGATTCTGAATATCTCACTGTCATGAAGTTGGCAATTATCGCTTTGCTCTGTTTTTTTCATTTTCGGGGAATAAATGCCGGCGAACCTGAAAAGTTCTCCGGGGTGGTTGCCTGGTGTGAAAGGAGGGAGGGGGCTGAGCTAACGGAATGTTAGTTGAAAAACTGCTGTTGAGAGAAGGCTTTTAGAGGGGAAAAATGAGTTTTTTATTTAGTTTTTTGGTGGTTATGCTTGTATGATGGGATTTTTATGGGGATGTTTCCAATTAGGTCGGACTTTGTTGGAATTATCACGGACTTATTTCAGATTACGTCGGACTTTGTGGTCGGTTATCACGGACCTGATCGCGACAAAGTCCGACCTGATTGGGATTATAGCCGGGGTGGAGGCTGTGAATTTGCTGATCGGGAAGGGAAATTGATTTATCCGGGATTTTTTAATGGATGTGAGTGTTACGAAATTTGTCGAAAATCTGACAAAAAGACATTGATAATAATCAACTTTTTGGGCTTTTTTTTCGTTGTATATTCGTATATTGTATGAATATCAATTATTATTTAAAGATTATGGCATCAATAAAGATTCGGATGAACATGTCCAGGAAGAATAAGGAAAAGCAGTACCCGCTGGTGCTGCAGGTTTTACATCGTCGTTGCAAACGGGAGATCTATACACCCTATCGGTTGTATGAAGAAGAACTGAATGTAGAAAAAGAGATGTTACGCGTTGGAAGACGGAACAAGAAGCGTCCCGTGTACCTTCGTGAGGCACAGGAGTTTGTGTCTCGGTTGAAAGAAGTCGTCTTCGAAATCTGCAAAAAATTGGAGGCTGAAAAGGGAAACTATACGGTGGAGGATATTCTTGTCGCCTATAAATCCTATAACGATTATAACAACCTGTTTATCTTTGCGGAATATCTGTCGTCTCTGTTGGAAAAGGAGGGAAAATATGGGACATCTAACAATTATAAACGGGCGGTGAAAGCATTTGCCGGGTTTATCAACGATCCCACGTTTACATTCAATCGACTGACACCGCAACTGTTGGAGCGGTATCGTTCTTATCTTCAACGAAGAGGAAACAAAATCAATACAATCTGGTTTTATCTCTATCAGTTGCGGGTGATCTATCGTAAGGCTGTTTCCGTGAATATAGTCCATTTTCATACCGACCCTTTCTCCGGGGTAGACATGAGAAGAGAGAAAACAGCGAAACGAGCTATACCGGCTAATAGACTACGACTGGTGACTTCTGCCGACCTGTCGCAGGGAAATAAAACGGTTAATTTGGCACGCGATCTGTTTATGTTCAGCTTTTATACACGAGGCATGGCGTTTGTGGATATGTGTTACCTCAAAAAGGAAAATATCAAGGGCGATACGCTGTTTTACCGTCGTAAAAAGACTACTCAGTTATTGGAAATGAAAATAGAATCGGAACTGCAGGAATTGATCGACAAGTATGCTGATCCGAGCTCTCCTTTTCTGTTGCCGATGTTACGGGAGAATGATTCCTATAAATCTTATCGTAACATGCAACGAAAATTGAACAAAGGCATTCAGAAAGTAGGAGAAATAATAGGTTTTACCTTTCCATTGACTTTTTACGTGGCAAGGCATAGCTGGGCAACGATGGCTCGTGATGAAGGAGTTTCTATCTCTGTAATCAGTACCTGTTTGGGGCATGCTTCCGAAAAAACAACTTTAATCTATTTGGGACAGATAAACCAGGAGATTTTAGATGAAGCAAATAGTCTGGTTTTACAATCTTGGAAGGACGATAAAAAAGGTAAAAATAACGGTCTTTTATCGCATAAAAGAGCTAAGGGAAAAACTACACTCTGTTCATAAACTTAACTTCAAAAAATAAATGCAATTTTACTTTTGAAATCAAATACAAAGTACGTTATTATTTTTAGATATTACAAATGTTTTTTATAAAATCTGCAAATGTTTTTTTCAGCTAACCGTTTAATTTCTAGACTTAGAGCGACTAGTTGCAACTATCTCCTCTCTTGAGATGGGGAAGGGGATGTGTGATAATCGCGTGTTATACAGATGATAACACACCCCTTGTTCCCTCTCAAGATGGGAAACAGTTACTATCTGCCACTGATTAGAAATACAAAATAATCATATCTGTTTATTTTGATATAAAATATGAAAAGACACATATACATACTATTATTTATTTGTTTGTTTACCTCTCCACTTCATTTGTGAAATAGTACTCTTATCTTAAAATGTTTCTGCATCGACTTGCCTGTTTCTTGTTGTTTTTTACTCTACATATTGGCTTGAATATTTGTTTAAATCGTTTATATACAATTAATTATATTGTAATTTTTAAATGAAGATTTTTCTTTAAAAGGTGATTGTTTCTGCATTTGTTTCTGCGAAAAAAGTATATAAAGTCCTATATATCAAAGCTTATAGAACTTAATTTTTTTTAATAGCTCCAGTATCAAATTATGCAGAAACAAATTAGCTGGTAATAGACTGTCTAAAGTGTCTATTACCAGCTAGTTATATATTTCTATTTCCTTTTGGCTCTTTTATGCGATAAAAGAGCCAAAGTTAAATTAAATGTATAAACGCTTATTCGTTTAAGAATGAGGAGACTAGTGTTAATATTAGGAGTGCTTTTATCCGGAATTTCCGGGTTATCCGCAATTGATTCCTGCATGGAGAATGTGGCAAAGAACGTTTTTCGTTTTGCTTTTTCCAGAGGGGAAGATGCGTATGATGACGAATATTCGGATAATGCAGCAGAATGGCAGCGTCTCCTTGTTTACTATAACGAAATACGAAATACTACTCAATCCGGAGGCTATTATTTCCTGATAGAATCATCTATATATAATAATGTAAAGGAATCGGACCTGATATATCTGAATCAGGCTACTTTCCGGGGGAGTATCATCCGTTCACAGTTGAAACTTCGCCTGAATATTCCTTTTGATCAGATAGCTTTTTGCATTAATCGGAGAGGAGATCAGGGCGACCAGGTACGGATCACGTTGATCCGTGAACCAATGCCGTTTGAAATGAATAAAGATATCTATTATTCATTGAGTAATTCCCGGCAGGATATAATAAAAGCATTGCTGCGTTATCCGGAAATCCCTTATTATGATTTGTATTACTATGAAGAGAAAGCAAAATCAGAAAAGCCGGTTTCTGTAGCTACACCTATAGCTTCATCAGAGAAAAAAACGGGAATAGAGAAAAAAACAGAAATAGCAGTTTCCCGGAAAAAAGTTCCGGAAAATAAAAACCATACTTCCCATCCGGAGGCGAACCCTTTTAATATAGGTATAAAAACAAATCTGATCCCCTGGTTGGGTGTTGTACCCAGTTGGGCGTTGAACGGAGAGGATGCATCTGATTATTCAAAAGGCGCACTGATGTATAACGGTGCCGTCGAATACTATTTTGCAGACCGTTATTCGGTAGAAGCCTCTTTTTTGTACTCATATGCTTCGTTTGGCGGAAGAGCTGATAATCTGTGGGGAATTTCCCTGTTTACTCTGGAGCCACACTGTTGGTTTGCAGGAGATAATACATTCCGTGGTCTGAATGCCGGACTTGCTTTAGGGTATGGGGATTTTGATGTCCGTAACAACAAGCCGGAGAAGCAGGGAAAGACGGGACGGTTCTATTCGGCTGCATTCACTTTAGGATATACCCTACCTGTATACCGTAATTTTTTGATAGAGGGACGTGTCTCTTTGGGTTACCGGAATGTGTATGACGGCAAGGGGTATCGTGTGGACGATAACGACCGGAAAAATTATTATGAAAGCGGATTTACTGACGGTCAGTGGGTTGTGGGAGTCTCTTTTAACCTATTGTTTCGGGCAGGATTCAGATAGTTGGATAATAAAGAATTGAGAATAAGATGAATATGAAGAGTATAGGGATAGATACGACGAAAATGGCCAGCCTGGGATTGTTGCTCCTATGGGGTTGCACCTATGGCGATACCGATCTGTATAACCAGCAACGGGGGAAGGTTCGTATTGCGCTGGACTGGGGGAAATTGGCTGTTCCCGACAGTGCCGCTTTCTATTTCTATCCTTCCGGACAAAATACGCCTCTGCTCCGTATGTCTGCGGGCAGTGGTTTTGAAGGGACGCTGGCAGCCGGTACTTATCAGGTGGTCGTGACCAATACCGACTACAGCCGATTGACGGTTCAGACATTAAAAGGATATGATCAGGCTTTTGCTTATGCCGATGCTGCAGGGTATAGCGGTCCTTTCGATACGCGTGCCCTGGAACCTGCCCTGATCGAATCGCCTCAAAATCTCTATGGTGCCGGATTGGCAGAAATTACCGTAGAAAAAAACGGGGCTACCCATATTGCTTATCCGCAGCCGCTGGTTTATCCGGTTCGGCTGGATGTCATTGTCGAGGGAGCGGTGGCGGTCAGTGAGATCGAAGGTATCCTGAGCGGCGTTTCTTCTTCCGTCCATATCCCGACAGGGAAAGCCGATTTTTCGGAAGATGTTTCGATCCTGTTCCCTTTGGAAAAGCAGGCAGGCGGACAGTTCCGTTCGTCGGCTACCACTTTCGGATTACGTCCGCAGCAGGAGAACGACGAACCGCAACCGAACCGGTTGAACCTCTACATACAGATGCCGGACGAGTTGGTATTTAGTTCTGAACTCGATATTACCGATCTGATCGAAGAGGCAGTAGGAAATGTCGTCACCGGTACGATCACAGCGACTATCGAATTGGAGTTGACGGTCGATCCGTCGAAACCCGATGGATTCAATCTGGAGTTAGTGGGATGGCGTACAGGGACCGGTTCGGCGGGTGAAGAGGAATAAAAAAAGAATAGGGTGAATATGAAACAGATACTATATATCGGGATATTGATTGGGACCGTTGGGCTGTCAGGCTGTTCGGACGATACCGATGCGAGGATTGCTCCGGCGCATTTGGTTCGTCTGACAACCGAGATCACCCCGAATACACGGGCAGCTATTAACCGTTTTAACGGGGAGACGGTGGCTTTTGCCCGGGCGGTAGCTCCGGGTAACTATACGGAAACCTGGCAGGCTGTAGCGACTCCGACTGAAACGCGCCTGCAAGGTACCTATCTGTATCCAGAGGATCGCAGTTACCTTTATTTACGCGGTTATTATCCGGTACAACCATTATCCGGGGGCGGTGTCTCGTATGCACTAGACGGACAGACCGACCTTATGGCTACCGTCGAGCAGAAAGGCAATCTGATCGATAATTTTTCTCTGAGCAGCAAGACTTTTTATTTCAATCATCTGTTGACTCAGCTCAGCCTTGAAGTCCGCATCTCCCGTGAAGAAACGAATACATTGAGGCTTGTCTCGGTGGAAGCGACAGGCAGCCGTCCGGAGGCCAGGGTGTTACTGTCTGACGCACCGGCAACCGATTTACCGCAGGTGCTTTTCACAGGAGAACCGCAACAGTTAACTGCTTATGTAGAACCGGTGCGCGGAGGAGGAATACTCTTGTCGCGTGAAGCGGTCCTTTTGCCTCATACTTTGCTAGTAGAGCCCGGAGTACCGCTGGGACTGAATGTAAAAGTGGGGCTGCCCGACGGGACAACCCGCTCATGGTCCGGACTGCCTGTCCGTTTCGATGAACAGGACGGATTGAGCCGTTCCGGTACGGCTTACCGGCTGACGGTAACACTCTTTTCCTCGGGTGTACCCGGTACGGATGTTTCGATAGGAGCATCAGTAGTTCCCTGGATTGCTTCCGGAGGGGGAAACGGTACGGTTCAATGACAAAACAGAGAATATAAAACAGTATTAATTTAAACAAGTAAAGAATGAAGAAATTATTGACACTTACGGTTTTGACTACTATTACACTGGCTGGTTGCAACAACGATGAATCCCCGTCAGTTCCGGAAACCAGTGCCGGTCAGATCCGTTTCGGTGCGCAAGCCATGACGGCAACTACGAAAGCTCCTTTTGAAGGAACTATCAGTAGTTCGAATACATTGACGGCTTATGTGATCGGTTCCGGGACCAGCAATAGTTATGGTACGATTTATAAAGATGCGAAAAGTGTAGAAGCAAAGGGGGCGATCACCTTTACCGATAACGGAACGACCCAGAGTGGTTTCTCTACCGGAGTAGAATGGCCGGCAGTAGAATCTACAACCCTTTATTTTCGAGGTTTCTATCCGGCAAGTTCTGCATGGAACGCAGAAGAAAATTCCGCTACGGCTTCGGTCGACGGTAAGACCGACCTGATGAATGCCCCTGAAATATCCGGAAGCAAGACATCCACAGAGACTACGCCGTTGTTGTTCAAATTCTCTCACTTGCTGACCAAATTGCATGTGAAAGTACTGGGAAATGCTACGACAGCCGATGATTGGGGGCAGATTGCAAAGATCGAACTTTCCAAAGCAGTCAACCAGGTACCAGCTAATCTGCTGACCTATACGTATGAAGGTGAAGGATTTGTTTTTTCCGGTTCTGTGGAAACTCCGTTCTATAAAGTAACCGACGGTGAATCTGTCAGTTATTCGGATGATGCATTCGACGGAATGACCTATGATATTCCGACAACATCCACGCTCGCAGCTTATGCACTGGTAGCACCGGTGACAGGAGTAGCCGGTAGCGGGAATGAAAAAGATGAATATACATTGAAGGTCACGACGACGAAAGGTACTGCCGTCTCCGGTAAGGAAGTCGCAATCAACCTCCAGGGAACGGACGGCAAGGATTTCATCGGTTCAACGGCTGGTAAGAAGTTCGATATCACTATCCAGTTCTTGAAAGCAGGGCAGATCACTGCTACGGCAACAGTAACAGACTGGGTTGATGGGGGCTCGGGGAGCGGGCAGATGTAGATCAATTGACAATTGATAATTAATAATTAAAGAGGAAGATTATGAAGAAGTATTTGGTTTTGGCAACTATGGGGCTGACAGTTCTGGCCGGTTGCAGTAATAATGATTTTGGGGAGAGTCCGGTTGTTACAGCCGGTGAAACTCCTATAGTTGTTCAGACTGGGGTAGCCACAAAAGCAGTAGTTGCAACAGGTGATGAAGTAACAGCCACATTTACGCTTATCAGTTCAGAGACAGAACCAAAAGCAGATGACTGGAATGCCTTTGTCCCACGCAAAGCGAATGTACTGGGCGAGGATGGTGCTTTTGCTGATTATTCAACAGATGCAGCCAATGTTTCGACGGGTGTATTTTCTGCAAATACTACAGCACAAGTTATCTCTTTTAACCCTGTTTTGTATTACAATAAAAAGGTGGCAGCAGAACACGCCTATCTGGTAGGGGTAGCCCCTTCCGGGACGGTATCTACGGGAGGAAACCTGACTTTTTCTGTAAAGGATGGAGAACAGGACGTGATGTATGCCAGTCAGATAGATAAAGGGGGTGCCAGCGAAGCAGAGACTAATGAGAATGTCTTTACATTTAATCACCAGACCGGTCAGGTCAGCTTCAAAGTAAATAAAGAAGAAGCTATAACAGATCTTGTAACAGTAAAAAACATCAAGCTCAAGAGTGTTCAGTTGCCGGTTTCGATCAAACTGGCAGACGGGACAGTGACGTATGATACTCAAGCCGATCTGACTTTACCAAATGTGATCAATTCGCAGGCTGTTTCAGTAGAGGGTGTTGCCACCGGTAATCCGGTCATGATCGCTCCGATAGCAGCTTTGAATATAGATGTGACAATCGCTATAAAGGGAGTAGAAAAAACGTATTCAAATGTGCCTGTCACGTTTACAGATACCAAAGGCACAGGTGTGACCAAAGGAAATGCCTCATTGGTAACAATTACAGTAAAAGAACCGACTACATCTACAGAAACATCGGTAACTGCAAAAGCAACAGTTGTGGCATGGGGAACAGGTAACAGCGGGCAGGTCGATTTGAATTAATTTTTAATCACCAATATATTAATCATTTAATTTTTAGTAAACATGAAAAAGAGTATGCTTTTAGCTGCTATGGCAGCCGTTGCAATGACAAGTTGCAGCAACAATGAGTTTGAAGACCAGCCGGTTACCGGCAGCAACGGTCTGGTAAAGATCGAAATCGGTCAGAAGGTACAGGGTATTGAAACAAAAGCAGCAATTGCAACCGGCGACCGTGTGGAAGCGACTATTATTGCAACTAATGGAGAAGCACCTTTGGACTGGACAACATTTGTTCCTGTAACAGAGAATACATTTGCAGATGGTGCTAGTTGGAGTGCTGAAACATTTGCTAATGTATCTGTCGGTTCGTTTGAGGCCGGAACAAGCCAGGCTATCGGCTTGAACCCTACTTTGTATGCTAATCCGGCTTCCGGATCCGCTGGTGGTGCGACACTTACAGGAGTAGCTCCAAAGGGAACTGTTGAAAATGGTAAGGTTACATTTAGTGTATTGGACGGTCAGCAGGATGTTATGACAGCTGAAACAACGGAGAGAAATCCTGTTGTAGGTGGTAATATGGATGCTTTTTCTTTGACATTTAACCACAAAACAGCTCAGCTTCGTTTCCGTTTTGCTGCAGTGAACAATGCAGGGACAGGTGCCTGGAGCGATGCGGCTATCAAGGTAAAAAGTGTAACAGTAAAGAAAACGTATGTACCGACAGCTGTGAAATTGCTGGATATGTCGGTTGAATGGACAAAAACTGCCTCTAATCTACTCTTTGACAATTTTACAACTAACGAAGTTCCGAATACGTATGGTACAACAACAGGAGGTACTCCGGATTTCGTGACCCTGGATAAAGCCGCTTTGGTTAAACCGGGTGTGGCTGTCGAACTGGATGTTATCGTTACTATCGATGGTGCTGATAAAGCCTATACAGCTATCAAGCCTTTAAAGAGTGGAGCTGCTCTTACTACAGAAGAAGGTAAATTCCATAACATCAGCCTGACGATCAAACAGCCGGCATCGGCAAGCGGTACACCTACTATCGTTGCTACTGCTACTGTAACTGAATGGCTGGAAGGTGACGAAGGTACAGCTGAATTGTAATACAATCAATTACTTAAACTCATGATCCCACTCCTGCGGGAGGAATCTGAAAAAAGACCGGACGGGGTTGAATGTCTCCGTCCGGATACACATTAAAAATGAAAGAACATGGAACACTATAATGGGAAATGGGGCATTGGCGGGATTGTATCCGGGTTGCTGGGCAGCCTGTTGGTCGGCTGTGTAGCCGGTGATCCGGCACATGCGGGCAATCCGGATTCGGAGGAGAAGGTCCCGGTTGCCTTGCATGCCGGTCAGCTGACGAAGGCGGCAATCGGTGAAGGCGAAGCATTCGATCCGTTATTGTTGTGCAGTGCCGTTTCCGGAAACTACACGGTTACGGAATGGCAAAAGAAAACATCGGTGGCTACCGACGGGAGCGTGACTTATACGGATGAAATCCCTTATTATCCCCATCTGGGTGATTATATCTATGTAATAGGTATCTATCCCTCCGATGGCAGTGTGGCTGATGGAAAAGTAACTTATCTGCCGGACGGGCAAACCGACTTGATGTATGCTTCCGAGTTGGCAGGTAACCGTTGGGATGGTTTTCGCATGTACGGGAACAGCGATCCTTCGAAAGATAAGCAATTACAATTCGGGCATCTTCTCACCCAATTGCAGTTTGCGGCGATACGTACGGCTGATGAACTGATTGGCAGGAAGGAATTTCGTATCCTGTCGATACGGATAAAGAATGTACCCGGACAGGCAGTCGTAAAGCTGGGAACTGTAGAGAGCGAGGACGAACGTACCGGTTGGAGCCAGCCGGTCGTTGTACAACCGGTCCTGTATAAAGATCCTTCGGATGATGCTAAAAATAAGCTGATAACTTCTTCCGATCCGGAGAAACCGGATCAGATCGGATGGGTACTGCTTCCTCCGGGAGCCTTCTACCTGGCTGATATCGAGACGACGGTCGGAAATTTCAGTGATATCAGGATACGCCCCGATGAAGGCCCGTTCACCCGCGGACTGGCACATGAGGTGGTATTGGTCTTAAATGATAAAGGATTGAGTGTGATCGGGGTCAGACAGGAAGACTGGGCGGATGCCGAGGGCGGTGAAATAGAAATGAATTAAACAGGAAATGACTATGCGTGGATACAGAAAAGAAGAGTTGCTTCGCTTGCGTTTATTGCTGCTGTTGGTCTGGGCTATTCTGCTTACGACCGTCTGGTTGTTTTCCGGCTGTACGGAATTGTCTGGGGCTTCCATAGACAGGAATGGTGACGACGATAAAAAATATCCGGTCACTTTTTCCCGCCTGTCCCTGGATGAGGGCGAACAGACCCGTGCTGCCCAACTGGTTGAATCGGGAGAGCTAAGACTGGTCGTGTATCGTGCCGGAGTGGAACCCGTGGGAGAACCGTTAGCCAACAGAATCTATACGGTGACGGACGGTTTGCTGACAGTGGCGGATGGTGAAAGCGATCTGGAGCTGGCTGCCGGTTCTTACCGGTTTTACGCTTTGATGCCGTCGGAGCGGATGAATCCATCGGCGGGAGAAATAGCGGATTTTAAACATGGTGACGATCCGTTGGCGAGTCTGACGGAAGTGATGGTAGACGAAAGTGGCGCGTATGTCACATTGGAACCACTCACGCATAAGGCTTCGAGGGTGGAGTTTACCGTTTCGAGGGCGGACGATGCTACTTACCAGTCGTTGTCGCTTCCATCCTGCCTGACTTTGTTCAGTCAGACGGAAGCTCCGGTTTCTTTCCGGCTGGGAAAAGGAGGGGGAAGCCTGGATATATCGACGGGAGGATTGGATACGCTCTGCTTTAAAATATTTTCGGTCGGGGAAACGGGCAGTTTCCGGCAAGACCGGCTTGTGTTGCCCCGTGTGAGGGGTGATTTCAACCTGTCGCTGGAAACGAGCATCGACTCCGGTGACGGAAAAGGACTTCAGGCATGCACGGTAAAAGGGCGGGTGGAAAATCGCCTGTTCGAACCGGGACGCTATTACCATTTTTCCATCCGTGTGAAAGATATGCGCGAAGGCGGGGATATCATGCTGATGGTGACCGACTGGAACAGCTTGGGCTGGGAAGACAATATGGGCGGCAACGGTGTCAGTATTGTGGCCGGTAAATGGACGGGGATCGTGTGGAATGATGAGATGGGAAGCTGATAGAATTGAAAATTGAGAATTGAGAATTGAAAATTAGGAGATATGGGACGGATGGGATATAACTGGAAAAAGGGAGTGATTGCCGGGAGCCTGGGGTTGTTGACGGCGCTGGGGCTGCCGACGGCGTGCACGGACGGTTTTGATTCGTTGAGCCCGCAGGGTAATTTGTCGCTCCGGTTGGTGGCGGTAAACCTCGACGAACAATCGGGAAGTAAGACGCTGACCCGTGCCGGTGCAGCAGAATCGGTGGATGAGAATACGATCGGGCATCTTTGGGTGTTACAGTTCGACGGTACAGGTGACGGGGCAACGCTCTCAGGTAAAAGTGAGTACAGCGGTACGGAGCTGAATCCCTCCGATCAGACGTTGAAGGATCTAACGGTCGGGAAAAGCCAGACGTTATATTTCCTTGCCAATTGTGATATGGCGGTTGTCAGAGATTTTGCAGCCGGTTCCACACTGACGGCTTTCAAACAACTCTCTTTACAGGCTGTAGAAGAGGCAGCCCTTTTCCCTTCCGGCACGTATACTCCGATGATAGGATACTGGACCGGCGAGATCAAAAGCAATGCAGACGGAAGCAGTCCGGTAGTCGCGACGATCCAGATGGAACGGACCGTTGCCCGGATCGACCTGGCAGTTAAAACGGCACTTCGTAACGGAGAAAGTTTCCGTGTCTCTTCTGTCCGGTTGTATCATGTGCCTGACAGGATGTGGCTGGCAGGTTCTGCCACTGACCCGTTCCCGACAACAAATTTCAATTTGCTGGATGGATATGGAAATACAACCACGGTCGGGAATCCTCCGGTCAGTGTACGCTGGTATATGCCGGAGAATCGCCGGGGAGTAGGGACGGCAGTTGTGTCGACCGACAAGACTGCCGCCAATCTGAATGCCGTTTCTGCCGGACAAGGCGATAAGGCAACTTATGTGGAAATCATAGGCGATTATACTTCAGGAGGAAACACCTATGCTGCCGTTTACCGCAACTATCTGGGCGGAAATTCGGTAACCGATTATAATATACGCCGTAACTCGGCTTATGATATTACCATTACCATCCGTGGAAAGAATACCTCTGACAGCCGTGTGAAAGTGTACGGTCAGGCGTATACTTCGGTAATCAACCCGGATGAAGTGAACCAGAATGTGAACAGTGTGCCGGTACTGGACGGTGTCGGATCGGTACGGCAGACAGCCTGTGACCGGGCAGAAGCAACCTCTTCACTGACAGTCGACGGAGAGGCGACAGCCCGCGGGTTTGTCTATTCCGAGACGGTGGGTACGGAGAGCGGACTGATATGGGATGCCGACGGAGTGTCGCAGGTTCGTGAGGTGGCTACATTTACCAGTGGCGAATACAGTGCCGTGTTGTCCGGATTGAAACCGGCTACTACCTATTATATCCGTTCGGCGGCAACGAACAGCCTGGGAACAGCTTATGGACCGATTACCCGTTTCACTACTCCTTCTGTCCGTCCGGCAGCCAACTGTCAGATGGCACTTCCCGGTGAAACGGTTCTGTTCGAGCCGAAAGATGCAGCCGGTAACCTGAAGGATATCGATGCGGTTTCTCTAGCCTGGCAAACGCGTGAGGATGGGAGTACGCTGGGAAATCTACCGGTGAGCAAGCCGGCAGATCTGATTTATGATGCTGCCGGTCAGACCATACTGGTTCATATAAATCCGGAAGTGACGGCTGCAAACGTCGTACTCACCGGTCGCAAGAATGGCACGGCTGTCTGGAGCTGGCATATTTGGGTTACTCCTTACCGGCCCGACGGGTCGATCAGCGGCATGAACCGGAATGTACAGGTCAGCCAGGGACGCATACAGACCTATGATACCAAATATGTGGCAGCAGTAGGTAGTGGCGTGGCGATTATGGACCGTGACCTGGGCAGCCAGGCTGTATCCACCTTGCTGACACCGGAACAGATACAAGCCGACGGCTCTTTTCATTTCGGTCTGCTTTACCAGTGGGGATATGCCTTACCGTGTGTTCCCGCGCAGCGGCACGACGGGACAAAGGCTATTCCGGTATTCGATATAAACGGAAACGAAACGGTTCCTGCCGGACTTCAGACAACGGCGGCACCGTCGGATGCCTGGAATATCAATAAGACTGCCTCCGATCCTTGTCCGTCGGGATGGCGTGTAGCGCCTGCCGGAACATTTGGCGACCTGGTGAACTACGGGGTTTTTCCGGCAAGCAATACCCAGACCGATGCAGGTCGTCTCTATATTCAGGGAGGGGTCAATGCATGGTTCTTTGCCAATGGCGTGTGGACTTCGGGTTCTGTTTCTGCCGGACAGGGTACAGCTTTGACGTTCACCACTTCCGGTGATGCGAAGGTAAACCCGGCTGCAAACGTATCGGCGTTGGAAACGCTTTTGGTGAGATGCGTACAGAGTAATTGAAAATTGAGAATTGAGGATTGAAAATTATGAAGATGGATATGAAGAGACGAAGTCAATGGATGAGGTTGGTGGCCGGCGGGGTATTGCTTTGGCTGGCAGGAGCCTGTGTGGAATCGGACGTAGGAATGCGGACCGGAGGAAGCGATTTGCTTCCGGTAAAGATCCCGACAGGGGTATATCCTTTGCAGAGCACGGCACCGGTCGATACGAAAAGTATTCCCGACACGACTTTCCGGGAGAGCCGGACCGATAGTTTACAGGGTATTACCCGGGCAGCAGAGGTCACTTATAAAAGAGCGATCGTCTTGCAGTATAAAAACGGGAATCTGCTCAATACCGGACATACGGATATTGACAGCTATTCGATCGGAACTTCCATCAGTGCTTCCCTGCAAGCAGGGGAGGGATGTAATATATATGTCCTGGCTGTCAATGAAACGACCACAAGCGGGAGCGATGCCGTTTTTGCTACTGAGGCGGGATTGAAATCAGCTTCTTACGATCTGTACGGTTTGATACCGAACCCTGCCGACGACGATATCCCGTTGACCGGTTCCCTTACAAACGTGAATGTGGTCAGACTGACAGTAGACGGAACCGAATCGGGGTTGATACAGCAGGGCAGCGGTGAAACGAAGGTGGAACTGAGCCGTATTGCAGCCAAGCTGGGTGTGACGATGGTCTATAACGTATCCGGATACAAGGTTATTGCGTCGAGCGGACAGATACGGAATGTTCCGGCGAAAATGTATTATACGGAACAGGCAGGGGAGGTTTTTCCGGCTGAAGAGGAAGCCGGCGCTTTTGTCGATGTGCCGTTTACCGTGAGTGATTGTGACGGTGATACTGACGATCAACCGGCTACGACGCTGACTCGTTATCTGCCAGCCAATATACGCGGTACGAATCCGGCAGTGACCTTGCCTCGCGAGAAATACAGCGGTACGGCACCGAAAACATCTGCAGACCGTTGTACGTATATTACGTTTACGGCAGAAGAAAAGAAAAACAATTCGCACACGCTCGTTTACAGTTTCTATCTGGGAGGAAATACAACGTCTGATTTTAATGTCCGGCGGAATTTCATATACACGATGAACAGTACGATCGCACAGGCGGGAGAAGGTGACCTGCGTGTCAGCGAATCCGGAAAAGCCCCTGTCGTGGTGACAGATCCGCTTGCCCAGTCGGTATCGTCTACCGGTGCTGCGTTACGTGCCACACTTACTACATTCGGAACCACTCCGTCGGAATACGGCTTTTATTATAGGGAAGGAAATACTTTCGAAGGGACTACGGGCGCCACAAAAGTAACGGCTTCCAACCTGTCCGGTGACAATTACTCGATAACACTGGCGGGACTTACTTCTAAAAAGGTGTATTATTACCGTGCTTATGCCGTTTGCGGCGGACAAACGATCTACGGTTCGCTGGCTTCCTTTTCGACCAATGCGGATGGAGTTCCGGTATTGGCTACTGTAACGGCACCTGTGTCGGCAGCGAATGGATTGAGTGCGGCTTCTATCGGAAATAGTGTTACCGGTACGGTTCTTTCTCAGGGGATCGTCTATTCGAATACCGCTAATTTCGAGTATCTGACCGGAGGAACGCGTGTAGGTGGCAATCCTGCAGTTTCATCTCCTTTTTCTGTCACTTTGGAGAACTTGTCGAAAGGGACTGATTATTATTACCGTCATTATGCTTCCAATGCCCAGGGCTATGTATACAGTGCGTCGGAAGGCAGCTTCCGAACGAAAGATACGCCGTCCACACCGACGGGAGGAACGGTTGCATCGACGGTGGTAGATCAACTGACGTTTTCAGCCACTCTTCCGGAACGTAAAAACACGATAGACGATTATCCGACTGCCGCCGGAGTGAAATACTGGACTTCCGACCCCGGGAATGATCTTTCAGCCGCAGGGAGTACTTTGTCTTTCACCAGTCCGGCAGCCACAGGCAACAAGAGCGTGAACTGGACGGCTATGGCTGCCGGACAGGCTTACTGGTATTCTTTTTACTCGACCAATGAGGTTGGAACCGAATATAGTGCAAAACAAAACTTTACCTCTTCTGCCTTGCTGGCAGATCCCAGTCCGAAGACTAAGGAGATCGGTCCGCAGGCGATAAATAATGCTTTTTCGGTAACAACAGCCCGTAATACGACCGCAACTGTTTCAGGAACAGGGGTCACTGTTGCTTCCGGCAATGGTACGACAAGCAAGTCGATCAATATGGCTGCCAATACTGCCGCCGGTAGCTCGCGCACGGCAACCCTGACATTTAAAACGGCAGGGGAATATCCGATCAGGAGCAATACGATGACCGTTACGCAATATGGGGTTGTCTTTCCGGCATCGTATTCCGATGTGTCCAATATACCTAATACCGGACAGACGGTAAAGAGTATAGCTGTACCTGCTAACATTCCCTGGCAGGTCAGTAATGGCGGTGCTTCCTGGTGTACAATAGGAGACGGAATCCAGACCGGTGCAAATACAAAAGACGGTGATTCTAAAAGTTTCACTTATACGGTGGCTGCCAATACGGGTATACCCCGTGAAGCAACCATTACGGTACAAGGAACCGGGGATTTCACAACCTATAAAAAGACATTTAAGGTATCGCAGTTGACAGGAACGTGGTTGAATATAGATAAAGGTAACCAGACAACCGGTCCGCAGGCAAACAGTCATACGTTGGCAATAACCAGTAACACGACCTGGGGTGTGGTATCATCGAATACCGCAGTTGCGACAGTCAGTCCTGCTTCGGGCAGTAATAATGGAAATGTCACAGTATCGGTGTTAGCCAATACAACCTCTGGTAATTCCCGATCAACAACTATTACAGCAACTCCGGCAGGTAATACGGCGAAAAGTTATACGGTCACTCAATATGGGGTGGTTTTTCCTGCATCGTTTGCCAATGTAGCTGATGTTGTTGCTTCCGGAAAGACTGCGACAAATGTATCTGTGACATCTAATATTACCTGGCAGGCTACAAGCAATGTAGATTGGTGTACAATAGATGGAGATACGAAAACAGGCAGTGTACATACCGGTTCAAATACTCAAACCGGAAGTGCCGTAAACTTTTCTTATAAAGTAGCCGCCAATACAGGAGCTGCCCGTACGGCAACTATAACGGTGAAAGGAACGGGAAGTTTTACCGGTTTTTCGAAAACGTTTACTGTTGCTCAGAAAGCCGGTTATCAAGGAAATTTGAAACCGAATGATCCTAATAATAATAATCAGACAACTGAATTTAAATAGTAATTAGTATGAATATAAATGATCGATCTTATCTGTATAAGCTTTTCCGGTTTTGTAGGGATCGCGCAAAAGCAGTGGTTTGTACGGTAGTTTTACTGTCTGTTTTGCCAGCCTGCACGGATGAGTTGGAGCAAAATACCGTAAATAAAGGGGAAGGGCAGACGGCCACATTGGAATTATCTCTTTCCGTGCCGCCCATGCTTGAAACCAAGGCAATGGTTTGCGAAGCCGATTCCGGTAGTGAAGCGCGCAAAGCCGGTTTTTACTACGAGATGCAGATATTGACTACTGATACGATGAGCACGGATAGTTTGACTATTGCAACCAAGGCGGCAGCATCTTTAAAAAATGTCTATGCTTTCCTGTTTAAGAGCGACGGAACGTTTAATGGTCGTGCTTCGCTTTCTACGGCTGGTGTCGGTAGTAATTTGTCATTGGTATTTACTAATATCGCTGATGCTTCCGCTGCAAACGGGCGTTTGGTGATCATAGCCAATGATAATGCGGCTACAGTTAATTATACAAGTAGTACTGCTTTTGCCAATTTTAGCAGTACTTATGCTGCATTTCAGAATCTGACTTTGACGAGTGCCGTTACGACAGATGTCAATATCCCTTATGTGGGAAGTGCTACTGTATCTCTGTCCGGTGGGTCTTTTAGTGCTGTGCCTACTGTGCCACTTTACCGTATGCTTGCTAAAATAGTACTAACGAACAATACTTTTTCTATAACCAGTGGTCCGTCCCGTAATGCCATCAGCTTGTTTAATGCGGGCAATAAGTATTTCGGTACTCCTAATAACAGCGGCAATGGTTATGATGGGGTCGGTACAACGGCAACAGCTGCGGGACGGTTTCTAACTACGGCTACCACTGGTAGTAATGCGAATAGTAATACCTGGTATGTAGGTGAGAATATACAGACTACGGCAACGAATGCTGCTTATATTGAGTTGGGGACAGGTGTTGGAGGAACAAATACCAGTCCGTCTATAGGACAGGAATATATAGCTTCCGGCGGTTATGCTTTTAAGTATAAAGTGTATTTGACTAATTATGCTTTGAGGCGTAACAATGTGTATAATGTAACAGTGAATGTAAGCGGAACGCTTGCCAAACATTTAGAGCTGGCGAATACTAATTCTAATGTATCCGTTACTAATACTGTTGTGCATGGTGGTCTTAATATAGGAAAGTTCGGTGGCGCTTCGAGCTATACAACAGGAACCGGTGCTGCTCCGACTATAACTGGTTCTTATACAAAAAATCTGTTGATACAGCCGAATACGAGTGGGACGACTGCTACGGATAATGTAACGAAGAAATGGTCTGATAATACTACTACTCAGTTGCAGACGGAAACCCGTAAATATTGGGATCGTACTTATACATTAAATTATATTGATAAGACGGCCGGATTAGCTTATGATTATTGCTATAACCTAACTATCGGTGGTGTTGCTAAAGGAACCTGGTATTTACCGACTCAAGCACAGTTGATGGCTATGTGGGGTATTCTGCGAGGAATACAGGCGAACTCATCCTACGCCGACTACTCTGCGTTCTTCGCCAGCAACTACTGGAGTTCTTCGGAGTACAGCGCTGGCAGCGCGTGGGACGTGGGCTTCTACGATGGCTACGTGTACAACTACGATAAGACCTATACGTACAGGGTGCGGTGCGTTCGGGATCTTTAACAATTTATCTATTTATCCATTTGACAGCAACATTTCAAGTCCCCGCGTAAGCGGGGTCAATACAAAAAAATAGAAATCAAATGACCGAGAAGGAAATACTTGAACTGGAAAAAGACAATTACACTACCATTCATTTGCATTTGGTAGGAATTTTCTGGCGTGCTTACCAACGCAGTGCATTGGGCTTTTGTAAGGAGATACGACCCTACAAAATGAATGTGCGCAGTAATAAACGGCAACGTACGGTTGTGTCTTTCCTGGGGTTTCCGGATTCCGCTTTGCAGGAGATTCTGGAAGTTGAAGGATGTACCCGTGTGGACGATTCGCATATAACTCTTCCGATGGATTATCTGTCGGATGAGGAAGTAACCGAAATGTTACCGGCTTATAACGATTTGCCTGAAAAAGCACGGGCGGTAGTAATTCCGGCTGTTGCGACTTCGGAAAAGAAAAGTTTGTATTCCGGTTTATCCGGACAGATCATGGCTTTTCCCTTGCATAGCAGTACGCCGCTTGAATGTATGGAGTTTATAGCCGGTCTACAAAGACAATTGAGTAGCGATGGGTTTGTATGATAAGACACCGGTGTATCTGCGCATGCAGGAACTGATCCGGCTGGTCTATTCCCTTTCGACGCATGTCTCACGGGAATATAAATATACTCTGATGCAGGATATCAAACGCGATGTAATGAATCTGACGCGTTATGTTTTCAGGGCGAATACGGCGGACGATAAACGTCTGCATCTGGATCAGTTGGCAGAAGAGTTCGAGTTTGTCCGGATGGAATTGAGGCTTTGTTTCGATCTGCGGTTATTCGGGATCGAGAAACAGGCACAGATAGTCCGTTTGCTCGACGATATAGGGCGACAGATCAACGGTTGGCGAAAAAGCTGTAAATAAATTAGTATAAACAAAGTTTCCATCGATCCGGAATGAGGAGGTGTCAACCATCAGGCCCTCTCCAGAGTGAGAAATGGTTATTCCGGTTGCCCACCGGTTGTGATAGCAAACAGCCGGTCAAAAATGTCTCGGGATTCCCCGGTGATGTGTCAATAGAGGCAACTATCTGCGTTCAACGCCAACAACTACTGGAGTTCTTCGGAGAACAGCGCTAACAACGCGTGGAACGTGAACTTCAACAATGGCAACGTGAACAACAACAATAAGACCAATACGTACAGGGTGCGGTGCGTTCGGGAATAACAATATATGGAAACAAAAACAAAAGAAGAAAGATGGATGTGAAATTGGAAGACTTACTGGCCAGCTATCTGCAATGCCGTTCGAATAAACGGAATACGAAAGCGGCGTTGGAGTTCGAACGCAACTGGGAATCGGAACTGATGGAACTTTATCGCGAATTGTGTGAAGACCGTTACCGGTTGTCACCTTCGTATTGTTTCATCGTCGAGAATCCGGTGAAACGCGAGGTTTTTGCTGCTGCTTTCCGTGACAGGATTGTACATCATTATGTGGTGTCGCGTTTGGAACCTTTTTGGGAGAAGTACTTTGTTTTCGATTGTTACTCCTGTCGTAAAGGAAAAGGCACCCTGTTCGGGGCAAACCGGTTGAAACGCTTTATTGCCCAATGTTCGATGGGTTACACTCAACCTTGCTATGTCTTACAATGTGACCTGCAGGGATTCTTTATGAGCATCGACCGGGAGTTGCTGGCGGAACGTCTCGATGATTTTCTGGGTGAGTATTATACGGGAGAAGATTTGGATACGATGAGGCGTCTGGTCCGGATGATTGCACTGGCTAATCCACTCGATGGGGTGGAGGTAAGAGGCAATCCCAGATTGTGGAAAGATTTGCCTCCGGATAAGAGCCTGTTTGCCGTTAATGGTTTTCCTACGCCGGCGCAAAAACGGAAAGGGGTACAACTGGACTTGTTCCGTTGCGGGAAACAGATCGGTTTGCCTATCGGGAATCTGACTAGTCAGTGGTTCGCTAATTTTTATCTGGCACCGTTTGATCATTATTGTAAACATACGTTGGGGTTGCGTTATTATGGTCGCTATGTGGATGATTTCTTTGTGGTACATTCCGATCCGGATTACTTAAAGTCGTTGATTCCGAAATTCAAGGAATTTTTATCCTGTGAACTGAAAGCACGGCTACATCCGAATAAAGTCAAACTAACCGACTATCATAAAGGAATTTCATTTATCGGAGTCACTATAAAAGGAAGTACAATGTTATCTGGAAAACGGATAAAGAAGAATACCCGTAAGGCATTACAGGGATGGAATGAATTGGCGGAAAACAGGAAACTAACCGATGAGGAAGTTGAGCGTTTTACACAAATGATGAATTCATATTTAGGATTGATGCGCCACCACAATAGCTACCGATTACGTGTGTCGTTGTTGGATGGTATGTCGTCACGGTTAAGGAAGTATTTCTGTATAAATACACCGGATAAAATAATTAGTTGGGATCGTGTCTATTATAAGGCGTGGCTGAGTGTACGGAACGAGTGTCATTCCCGTTTACGGGCTCTCCGGCATAAGTATCCTGATAAAAAGTTCAGTTTTGAAGAGTTGTATAATGATATATGTATGGAAAGATATTTAAAAAGGATGGGAGGAATGTGATATGCGTTATGTAGATAAGATATGTAAGTTATTTTTATTGTTGGTTTTGTTTAGTGTCGATTTATCAGCACAGACAGCAACAACAGTCAGCGGTTATCCCGTGATTGATTTGAGTGCCTTAAATCCTTTGGGAGCCGTACTGTCTTCTGCGGAAGCATTGACAAGAAGAACGCAGATGAATCAGCAAACGCCGTCAAATACTGCTTACTTAGATATCGGCTATTCTGTTTCTGGTGAAAATGGTACTTGGAATGCCAAGATGTCAATAAAATATCAGGTGATGCGGGCTAATCTGGGATCTACAACTGATTGGTCGTCTGCTTGGAATGCTTGTAAGTCGTATAGTGGAGATGGTGGTGGGGTAGGAATCTGGCGTTTACCTACTCAGCGTGAACTTCAGATGATATGGATATTACATCCTCAGTTAATCGGGAAGGGCAACTTTACTGCGTTCACCGCCAACTACTACTGGACTGCTACAGAGTGGACTACGACTGCTGCGTGTTCCGTTAGCTTCTCCAATGGCTACATGGGCGGTAACACTAAAACTAGTACTTCGTACTACGTTCGTTGTGTTCGTGATCTTTAAAATTACTGGTATGACATATTAATTTTTCATGTAAGTGTGTCGAATTCGACTTTATAAATACTTCATTCCAAACAACAACAGAATTAAAATATGAATAAACAACAAGCGGTGGCTTTATTAATCGTTCTTGCGATGACAGGGTGTACGTCTTCGCGTAAACTAATGGAAAACGAAAGGGTAGATATTGTACCCGAAAAACAAATTCTACTTTCCCGTATGCAATCGATTCCCCAGATCCAGGTCGATGCAGCATCTGTCTACGGACAGATGATCGAGTATTATGTGAATAACACAGGAAAGATTTTTTTAGAGAAACCTTCGGATCAATGGCAGACTGTTTCCCACCATTTGGAAGCAGCTCTACTGTTTAAACCGGGCAGTACGGAATTGTCTCCGGCTTATGGAAGTAATCGGACTGAGTTGGGACGGTTGGACCGTGAGTTATCTGCTTTGCTGAATGATGAGACAGGGCGTTTACAGGCAGTCCGTATCACCGGCTACGCTTCTCCCGACGGTAGTTCCCGCCGGAATGAGGAACTGGCTGTAGGCCGTGCCTTGCATTTCCGTAATTATCTGAGCCGTAAACAGGGAATACCGGAACAAAAGGTCATTGTAGAGCAATGCGTGGAGGATTGGAATGGATTGGTACGACTTACTGCTGAAACCGGAAAGCCCTATGCGGCTGAGGTGGCACAGGTCGTGAACGGGACGAGTGATCCGGACAGCCGTCGGAAGGGATTAAAGGCGATCGGTAAAGGCCGTGCCTGGAAAGATATGGAACAGACTCTGTTTGCCCGGTTGCGGCGAATGGAGTTGGAAGTGGTATTTGAAACGAAGGAACCGATTGCTGTTAAAACCGATGCGCCCGTTAGTGCCGGTCTGGAACGTTTGCTAACCCGGTATAACAATCATCCGGAAGCATTATCGCTGGATGAACTGCTGGCTATTGCTCCTGTCTTTCGTCCGGGAACGGAACAATATCGCGAAATCTATGAACAGGCAGCCTATCGTTTTCCCGATTGTGCGGAAGCGCAGTTGAATGCCGGGGCAGCCGCACTGGCGGTAGGCGACACGGAGTCGGCGCGCTTTTTCCTGCAGCGGGTAGAAGGAAACGAACATGCCTGGATCAACCTGGGCGTTCTCTCGTTGATGGAGAACGATCCGGAAGCCGCTTTCGTTTGGTTCCGGAAAGCACTGCCGGTAAAACCGAGCCTTGCCCGCCGCAATCTGGAAATGATAAAGGAAATCAGAAAATAGAAGAATAGAAGAGTGGATTATGGGAGAAACGGATAAATATCTGGATGCATTCCGGTCAACATTGCCTGTATTGATCGATAAGGAGATGACAAAGGTGCGTAAGCAGCAACGGGGATTGATCTTGATGGTTTGTGTATTGCTGGGAACCAATCTGCTGTTGTTGGGAGGTGCCATATGGGTGCTGACAGTACCGAAAACAGAAGTTCCGGCTATAGCGGCAACTCCGGTGGAAAATACACCGGAAGCAGAGGAAGAAACAGCCGTCTTTACAAGAGAAACGCTGATAATGCCTGCAGCTCCGGCTCCGATTGAACCTGCCGAAACAGCCGGGACGACGGATGCCGATCCGCTTACGACTGCCGCTGAACGGGCTGCAGAATTAGCCGTGCAGCGCAGTCGGGCGGAAGAGCGGGTGAGACAGGCGGATGCCGTAGCACAAGTACAGGAAAAGAACGGTTCGCCGATCCCGGATTATATTCTTACGGAAAGGGGAATGACGCTACGTTCGCTAGCCAGGCGTTACTATGGGAATGAGGTGTTCTGGGTATGTATCTACGACCGGAATATGGAAATCCTGTCGTCGCCCGACATTCTTCCGCTGGGTATCCGGCTGAAACTTCCCCGACCGGCGGACTATGGGATCGATGCCGGTGATCCCTCGTCGTTGCAACGCGCCCGCAAACTGGGGCAAAGTTTGAATAATATTGAATAATGTGCCAATGTGCTAATTTAAAATAACTACGGATATGAAACAACGTACACGATTTTCCGGACTGGTAACCCTTCTGTGGCTGATGGCTGTAGCGGCATTGGGGCAGAGTTATACCATCCGGTTTGTAAAAGGAACAGACCGGATAGACCGGCAGGACAGCCGTACGGCTGATAATCTGGGAGAATTGGTCTCCCGCCTGTCTGATTGCAGACAGCAACTGGAAAGAGGACGCTATGTGGTGGGACTGACCGCCCTGCAGAATGTAGTGGATCGTTATGATCCGGCGGCGAAAAGTTTATCACAGGCACAGGCGGTTGCTTTGCGGGAGTATCTGACGGAGACGTGCTGCCTGGACGGTGCTGCGTTGTTTGAAATGTCTGTCGATGCCCGAACCGATCTGGATAACCGGGTGATCGTCGAACTGAAGAGACAGCCGGTCATGACAAACCAGCAATCGATTGTGTCGCCGCCTTCGGAAGAGGATATGGAGGCGTTCAGGGGAAAGAAGACGGCGGAGAAGTCCGAACAGGCTTCGGCGGCTCCGAAAACGAAAACCCCGGTTGCTTCGGTTTCCGGCAGGAATCATTTCTTGTTGGGGAATATCGGATTGGGGGTAAAGACGAATGCGTTATTGTTTGCCGGGTTGTTGCCGGACGGGTCGATGTATTCGCCGGTGGTGAATGTGGCGGCTGAGGTGTATTTCAGGGAGCGTTTCTCTGCACAGTTATCGTTTGCCTATGCGATGCCTTATCATAAAGGGGATAAAAATAACCTGTTCAGCCTGACGGGTTTTGTGGTGGAGCCGCGCTGGTGGCTGTTGGGAGACGGTAGTTTCCGGGGATTGTTTGCCGGGGTGTACGGGCAGTACGGTAGTTTCGATGTCCGTATCAAAGAAGAGCTGGAAGACAATTGCAGCGGCTCTTTCTATGGTGGTGGTATTTCTGCCGGCTGGCTGCAACCCGTGTGGCGTGGTTTGTATGCCGAAGCAGGTATACAGGTGGGATACAGGAGCGATGCGGTGAATGTGTATTCATACACTCCCGGTAGCAGTTATAAAAAAGAGGCTTCCTATACGCTCAACAGTTTTACCCTGCAGGGATTTAATCTGTCGATAGGATACAGGTTTTAGGAAATAATAAAACAAAATAAGAATGACAAAACAACTGACAACGATCCTTTTCGGGATTTTGCTGCTGCTGGCGGCAGGATGCCAGGAGGATTTGCCTCAATCGGCTAAGATCGAGGCAGGGAAGGAGAGCCTGGCGTTCAGCCAGGGGAGCGGTACGCGGACGGTGAAGATTACGGCGAGCCATGTCTGGACGGCTACCTCGTCGGGTAGCTGGCTGACGTTGTCGCCTGAAAAAGGCGGAGCGGGTACGCATGAACTGACGCTGACGGCGGCTGCCAACACGACGGCATCGGCACGGACGGCAGAAGTGAATATACAGGTGGGTCATAAGGTCAGCACGATCAAAGTCTCGCAGGCACAGAAGGATGCGCTGGGGCTCGATCGCAATTCGGAGGTGGTGGCGTGGCCTGCCGGTTCCGTATCTTTTACGTTGTCTGCCAATGTGGATGATTATGAGATCACCAGCGATGCCGACTGGCTGCAACCTTCTCCTTTGAAGTCGATGACGGAAGAGACACTGGTGCTGGTCTATACGGAGAATGAGACGTATGAGGAACGAACCGGGACGGTGACCGTCAGTAACGGAACGCTGACCTCTTCGGTTACGGTTACACAGGGAGGACGCGGCGCTTTGTATTTTGTGATCGAACGCGATACGGTGGCATCCACCGACGTACAATATGAACTGGCACTGATGAAGAATACGGAACTGAGCGGATTGCATCTGCCCGAGGGTACTTCGTGGGTCAGCCTGCCGGTCGATACGAAAGGGATGCCTGCGGAAGAACGTATTTTGCTGACGCTGGAACCGAATATGGAAACGGAACCACGGTCGGCGCAGCTAGTGATCAGGGATGAGAGCACGGGGATTCTGATGACCGATACTTTCACTCTGGTACAGCGGGGATTGGAGAATATGCTTCTGCCGGAAAAGGATTTGTATGAAGTAGCGGTAGAGGGTGAAGAGTTCGGTATTCCGGTAATGGCGAGCGGTCCCTTCGAGGTGATTCTGCCGGCAGATGCTCCCTGGCTGACCGGATCGGCAGGTATACAGTTGGCAGGTACGCTGCAGTTTACGGCGGAAGAGAACACAAAACCACAGCCTCGCACAGCTGTGATCGTCTTGCGGCTACAAAGTGAAATACCCGTCGAAGTGGCAGTGACCGTTACACAGGCTGCTGCCGAAGTGACGGATACGGACCGTCTTCCGCGCCTGTATAACTTGTTGGAATTAGGGACGGTGATAGAGACCGATCCGGTGAACCTGGGGGCTTTCCGGGCAACGGTCAGTTATGATGCCGGCGAACCGACAGGATGGGTCGATGATATTTATGCCAATGGCGGGAAGCTTCATTTCCGGGTAGAAGAGAATAATACGGCTGCCAAGCGTAGCGCTACGATCCGGCTGGCGCTCGATAACGACAATCCGGTTGAGATCCGGATCAACCAAAGTAGTGCAGGAGAGGCTTATATTGAACTGGAGACACCGGGAACGCTGGCTTCGTTCATCGACTTCCCGAACAGGGATCATTATAAACGTATACGGTTGGTTGCCGGAAGCGGGATCAATGCGGATGATATGAATACGTTGCGCAATGCAACATTGGGGATCGAAGAGTTGGATTTAAGTGGGGTGGCTGTTACGGAACTGCCAGAAGGGGTGTTCGGCGGGAGCCGGACGCTCCGGCGGGTGGTTTTGCCGGCTGGGTTGCTGACTATTGGGAACGAGGCGTTTGCCGACAGCCGTCTGGAAGAGTTCGTGTTTACCGGTACACCGGTACTGACTGCTATCGGCGACCGGGCTTTCGAAGGTTGTTCCGACCTGGCGATCCGCTCGTTTCCTGCCAGCCTGCTGTCGATCGGTGAGCGTGCCTTTGCCGGTGCGTTTACCGGCAGCGAGTCGAGCCACCTGGACCTGTCGGCGGCAGCTGCTTTGCGGACGATCGGCAGGGAGGCTTTCCGGGCTTGCAATACCTTAACGCAACTGACGTTGCCGGTCAACCTGACGGAAATCGGTGAAGCGGCTTTCAGTGAGTGTTATAATCTGACAGGGACACTGGTTTTGCCGACTTTACTGACAACGGTCGGTACAGAGGCTTTTTATAATTGTAAAAACCTGACAGGAACGCTGGTACTGCCGGCTTCGTTGACGCAATTGGGTGAGCGTGCTTTTATGCGGTGCGCGGCACTGGAAGGGCTCGACCTGTCGGCAAGCCGTCTGACGGTGATCGGTGCGGAGGTGTTCAAGGAGAGCTTGTCGTCTGCTTCAGCGGGTAAACTGATAATTCCGTCGGGGGTGACGGCTGTTGCTGCCAGTGCTTTTGAAGATACAGGCTTTCCGGAAGCGGACTTGCCTCAGACATTGGCGGAGATCGGGCGTAGGGCATTCTATAATTGCCGGAACTTGTCGGTGGTGATCAGCCGGCGTACAGGGACAGTTCCGGCGTTGGATGCTTCTTATCCGGCGGAGACATTCGGCGGGGTCGGTATTACGGGCAAACGCATACTGAAGCTGGATGCCCAATCGGCGGATATCTATACAAACGATCCGTCGTGGATGCTGGCAACACCAACGGCAGGAGGAAGTATTGTATGGGGTATCGAGCATATATAGGGTATTTAATCTACTTATAATGTATAACATATAAAACGAATGTATTATGAACAAAACTGAATTAGTGGAAGCTTTGGCTTCAAAAATGGAAATGCCACAGTACAAGGTGAGAGATTTTATCAATCAGTTTCAAGTTGTACTTGAAGAGGAGTTGGTGAAAGACAACGGCGGAATCGTTTTGCAGGGGTTTGGCTCTTTTTCATTGTGGAAACAGACGGCTCGTATGGGGCGTAACCCGCGTACCGGATCCGAATGCCTGATCCAGCCGCGTAACAGTGTCAAGTTCAAACCCGGAAAATTCCTGTTGAATGCTTTGAACGACGAAAGTCTTTAAACTTTGCTTCTCTGTGGGCATGCTTTCCGGGAGGGACAAACCTTTTCCCTTCCGGGAAGCATTATGTATGAAGATTTGAAAAGATTGTTCGGAGATGAAACGCCCTCCGCCAAACTGTTTAAAACAAAACTGCGTAAGTTATCCGAAGAGGAACAAACTTTCTACCGTAAGGCGGCACTTGAGGCCGCCTTTTTTGATTGGGAGAATCTGCCTCCCCGTTATCAGTACTTTATCACTAGTCTGTTTAAACACAAGTGGCAGAAAACACTGGATTACCTGTTGCATTCTACCGTCATGGGGTCACTTCGTTTCCAGCCGGTCGATCCTGAATTGTTGCAGCAGGTGGTTACCCTGGTGGAAGGGAAACAGGAGAATGGTTACAGTCCTTCGTATCCGAAGTTGGCTTTTGCCTTTCTGCTGGCATTCAAGGTCGATTATAGTGTGAAGTATTTCACCAAGCGGCTTCGTGAGAACAAACTCCTGGAGGATGATTTCTGGTACCTGGTTGAGCGTGTCAGACATGGGAATGAGCCCGGTCGTCTTTCTGATGATTAACGAAACCTAAAATTCCTGCTTTTTGATGTTCCGAAATATGCATCTGCTGTGCCGCTTTTGCGGTATGGGTTCAGCCTGTGTGTCCTGCAGGTCCGTCTGGCTCTGCATATTTGGGAACATTCCATTTTTATATCGGTTTATCTTTGTTCTGTGTCTGATAAGAGACGGTTTGATTATTAATCACTAAACATTACTTATTATGAGCGTGAAGTTTAAGTTGGTATCAAAAAGAAATTTGGGTGACGACCAAAAAGAAACTCCGGAAAAAATCTATGCACAGATCGTGTCGGGCGATTATATCTCGAACGAAGAGTTTATAGAGGAAGTGGCGGATAGTAGTGGTGTGGGGAGCGCCGGAACAAAGGCGGTACTGGACCGTGTAAATGTGGTACTGGTACGTCACCTGCAACATGGGCGGCGTGTTGCGGTGGGAGAATTGGGTACGTTTCGTTTTACCTTGGGCTCGCCGGGGGTGGCGGATGTCAAACAATTCGATACGAACCTGATCCGCGAACCCCGTGTGAGGTTCTATCCGGGGAAAGCGCTCCGGACGATCAAGAGCCGGACGAGTTTTGAACGTCTGACGGAGAAGAAAGACGAGGAAGGGGGAAACGGAGAGGACGACAGACCGGTGATTGAGTAATTGAGAATTGAGAATTGAGAATTGACAATTAAAATGGGTGGGGATGATGAAGCGGGTGACGGTTCAGTTGGTTGTTGCAGTCCTGCTCACATTGGGCGGGATTGTACTTCTCTTCAGCGGTTTCTGGGTAGACCCTGACGGAGTGATAGACAGTAGTGTACTGGTGGCTTTCGGAGAGATCAGCACATTTGCGGGGGCGCTCTTCGGAGTGGATTATACGTATAAGTTCAGGATAGACAATCTTAAAATCAATGATCATGGATAACAAAAAACACAAGACCATGCTGAGTGAACATTTCAGCCTGGAAGAGATGACCTACAGCCGCATTGCAGTGGATAATGCTTTGGATAACGAACCACCTCCTGCCATCCGGCAGGCACTCGGTTATCTGGCCTGTCATTTGTTGGAACCGCTAAGGCGGTTGTATAACGGGCCGGTTGCCGTGTTGAGCGGATATCGGAGTGAGGCGGTGAACCGTCTGGCGGGCGGGGTAACAACCAGTCAGCACCGGAAAGGAGAAGCGGCGGATTGTTATATACCGGAAGGGCCGTTGCGGTTGCTGGAGCTACTGAAAAAGTCCGGGCTGGCTTTCGATCAGGCGATCGTGTACCGGAAACGGCGTTTTCTGCATCTTTCGTTGAAAGAGACGGGTATTAACCGGATGCAGGTATTGTTCTATCTGTTTTGCCTCTTGTTTTTACTGCCAGCCTGTCGCGTCCGGCAGCAGAGTATGACGGAAGAACAGGTATTTGCCACTGATTCGTTTGCCGTTTCGGATACCCGTTCTTCTTTTTTAAACCACAAAATATATACGACGGATTCAACGAATTGGGACATCACCCGGCTTGTTCTGTCGCCTCCCGACAGTGTAGGGAGGCAGTATCCGGCAGAGATCACTTTGCTCCGGGCAAACCAACTTCATCATATAGCCGATACGGTCGGCGAGACATATCATTCTTCTCTGAAAGCAATCCGCGAACAGGCAACGCTTTCTTCTTCCTCTCAAAAAGTATATAAGCAATCTTTCCCTGTATGGATATGTGTGGCTGTCCTTGTGGTTATCGCAGGAATAACGATCTCTTTTAGTTTATTAACTAAGTAATTTAGTTTTTGAACTAAAACTTTTAGTTACTTTGCCGTAAACATTCAAAGATATGAAACGACTTACTGCAAAAGAAGAAGAGATCATGGGCTATTTTTGGAAAAAAGGTCCTCTGTTCGTAAAGCAATTGCTGGAATATTATGAAGATCCGAAGCCTCATTTCAATACGTTGTCGACCATTGTCCGCGGATTGGAGGAGAAGGGTTTTCTTTCACATAATACATTCGGGAACACGTACCAATATTATAGTGCCGTCAGTGAGGCGGAGTATAGTAAAGGTACGCTGAAGAATGTCATTGCCAAGTATTTTAATAACTCTTACCTCGGGGTTGTATCTTCCCTGATCAAGGAGGAAGATATTTCTGTAGATGAACTCCGGCAGTTGCTGGATGAAGTAGAACAAGCTAATAAAAACTGATCGTATGGGAGACTTCTTTGTTTATATCCTTAAATCGTCTGTATGCCTGGCTGTTTTCTATCTTTTCTACAGACTGTTGTTGAGCCGTGAGACTTTCCACCGTTTCAACCGTATTGCCCTGCTGAGTGTCATTGTCTTATCCGTCGCTATTCCTTTTATCCGTATTATTACGGATGAGCCTGTCGCGATACAACGTCCGTTACTGAATTTGGAATCTCTTTTTCAGATGGCGGAGATGCAGACGGATATAGAGGTACAGACACCTCAGTCTTTCTGGCTTCCGTTGTTGTTTGTCGTCTATTTGGCAGGCTGTGTTTTCTTCTTTCTCCGTTTTCTCTATTCGATGATCCGTATCTGGCGGATGATCGGGAAAGGGGAGAGGACAGTGCTTTCCCAGGGATGCAAACTGGTGGTGACGAATGAGGCTGTCAGTCCGTTCAGCTGGATGGGGTACATTGTCATCTCCCGGAAAGATATGGACGAAAGCGGCGAAGAGATATTGACACACGAACTGGCGCACATCGGAGCTTGCCATTCTTTGGATATGCTGGTCTGTAGCTTTTGCGTGATACTTCAGTGGTTCAATCCGGCTGTTTGGCTGCTCAAACAGGAGTTACAGAATATTCATGAATACGAAGCCGATGAGAGCGTGATCAATCACGGTGTCGATGCAAAGAGATATCAATTATTATTAATAAAAAAAGCTGTTGGTTCACAGCGCTTCACTTCTATGGCCAACAGCTTTAATCACAGTAAACTAAAAAAACGAATTACTATGATGTTAAAACGAAAATCGAATCCCTGGGCACGGCTGAAGTATCTGTATGTACTTCCGCTGACTGCGGTAGCAGTAGTTGCTTTTGCCCGTCCTGAAATCTCTCGCGAACTGGAAAAGATTTCAAGTGCCAAAATTAGCGAAATTGTTCCGGTAAGGGAAGTTATTGAGCCTAAAAAAGCAGAATCCGTTGTGGAGGCTGCTCCGGTACCGGAAGAAAAGCCGGTAGTCAAACCGGTTGTAAAAGTGACATCGAAGGTGGATACTTCGGTTCCTCAGGATACGAAGATTATCAAGATCGAAGTCTCTCCGGTGGAAAAGAAAGAGACTGAGGATCCGCTGGAATCCATGCAGAAACAGCTGGACGACTTTTCTAAAGGGGCTGAAGACCGTATGAAGAAGATTAAGACGAAAGTTGAAATGTCCCGCAACCTGATTCTGATAGATTATGAAGTTGCGACCTACGAGCAGTTGGATGCTGTCTCTCCGGATGATATCTTCAGTTTTTCGGTGAGTCCGAAGGATCGGAGCAAAGAACTTTTAGCGAAATATAATGCTACGGATAAGCAGGGCGTTATTTCGGTGGTAACAAAGAAAGGTCTCGATTCCGGAAAAGTGAAAGAGAATGAAGTAAAGGTAGTGGGTCATGGGGCCATGGAAGGAAATTTGCCTGGAAATGTAAATCTTCGTATCAGAAATAGCCAAGGATCAGGAAATCCGCTTGTTTTCGTCGATGGTGTGGAACAGACAGATGAAGATGCAATTCAAAAAATAAATCCTAATATTATTGAATCGATCTCTGTAATGAAAGATGAGTCCGCCAAAAAAATGCATGGGGAAAAAGCCCGAAACGGAGTTATTTATATAACAACAAAGAATGCATTAAAAGGGAAGTAAGATGGTAAAGACATATTTATATCAGTTGACCGTGGCTTCCTGCCTTTTTTTGGCAGCATGCAATGAGAGTAAGACGACGGACGGAGGGTTGCGTGTGATTCCGCTGGGGACAGCGATCGATGCCCGGACGGAGTTGAATGCGTCCGATTGTTTCAAGCAGGTACGGTATGTTCCCTTGGAAACAACCGACAGCAGCCTGATCGGGAAGGGACCTTATGTGCAGGTTATTAAAGACAGGATATTGGTTTCAACCAGTCAGGACCAATGCCTGATGTTTGACAAGGAAACCGGTAAATTTATCAAACAGGTCGGGCATATAGGAAACGATCCGGAAGGCTATAGAAGTGTTTTCTGTTGGGGAGATAATGAAACCGGAATGATTTATTTCAACGGTTGGAATAAAGACCTGGTTTGTTACGATCAGAATGGGACATTCAAGGAGAAGATCAAGATTCCTTTTGAAGTGCAGGGAGCTTCATCGGCTTCTTTTGGTTGCCAGAATGACGGAACGTTTGTTCTGTATAAATCCGTTTTGTTTGGGGAAGGGGAGAATAGTCTGCTTTTCTTTAAGGATAATATGGCGATAGATTCATGTGCTACAAGAATGGCAGTCGAAAGCCAGTCGCTTGATCCGTCTAATATAGCGTCTATAGCTGTTTTTAAGAGTGAGACTGGTGTCCAATTCTATGGACCTACGACCTATGAAGGAGTGCTTGTTCTTGATTATAAGGAACCGGAAACCGGTAGCATTATTATCAATGCCAATACCCGTTTATGGCGGCAGGATAAAGAACTTTATTTTGTGGAAGCGTATAACGATACGATCTATCAGGTGAAGGACAGGGCGTTGGTGCCGGCAAGTGTTCTTGACTTGGGGAAATATCACTGGAATTTCTCCGAACGTTTTATGAAAAATAAAGACAATGCCGTTCTGATCACGCAGATACTCGACAGTGAGGACCGGATGGTGATCCGTTTCATTAAGGGATTGTTCCATGAACCGGTGCTGTATACAGCCGTAGTAACGAAGTCTACCGGGGAGGTTAAGGTCGGTTTGTATGTCGATGGTCTGAATGACGATCTGACGAATTACCTGCCCCTGCAACCTATGTCGGTTTCACAGTCCGGAGAATATGCCGGTTTGATTCCGGCGGGTGACGTGGCTGCCTGGTTTGAAGAGAACGGAGATAAAGATATTCCGCAGCAAGTAAAAGCGTTGAAGCGGATAGGAGAGGAAGATAATCCGGTAGTTGTCCTGATGAAATAAAAAAGAGCCGTAAATCATCGAATTTACGGCTCTTTTTGTTTTCTGTTCAATGGGTCATTCTCTTACGATCTGGTGGATTAGGATCGGGCTTTTACCAGCCGGAGTGATCGTGAGTGTCTGTATATCGTCAAATGATATCTTGTTCAGCCTTACGTAGCCTGCATATCCACAGTACAGCATATTGTTTTCGCCTTCCTTGTCTTCACCGGAAATGGAAACCATACTATCGTTGTCGCCTGACAGATAGAACTCGATATATTGGTCTACGCCCTCACATTTCACGTTTACTTGCTCGCCCGGTTTCAATGTTTTGTATGAATTCAGGTTGAGATCGTACATCATCAGTTCTTCGTTGATCTCGGGTATTTCCTTTGTCTTTACCGAGAAAGAAGCTACTTTCAATTCCATCTGTTTGCCGGAATTGTTGCGCATCCGGATAAAATGGGCTTTCGGATCGACGTTGCCGGCAGTGAATTTGGTCCGGTCTGCCGGAATATCGGAAAGGGGATTCCAGGTTTTACCGTCTGCCGACCATTCGAATATACGTCCTTCCACATTACTCTGCGGCAGGTTGAAAGTGAAAGATTCAGCTTCTTTCTGAATTTCCCAACCCAGGCCGATATACTGGTCAGGTTCAACTTTGACAACTTCGAGCATAGGAACGTATGCGATCAGATTGTCATCTTCCGACCACGGTTGGTTTTTCAGTTGGCCGACATTCGTAATGGTAGAAGCCGTACTTACCCTGATCTCGTCGGAAGGGGTTTCTGCTGTTGAGAGCAGGTTACGGCTGGTCTGCCGGTATATGTTTTCGATAAGCGGCATAAGTACCCGGGTACTGACTTTAACGCCCTTCTGGTATGGATTCTGGTTGAATGAACGGTTGATTAATTTCATACTGTCCATTACGGCCGAGACGGCAAGGAAACGTTGCCAGGTGTTCTGACGATCTTTCTCATACCAGGCGTGCGCCATACGCAATGCATTGGTACCACATCTGCCGAGCAGTTCGAATTGCATCAGCCAGGGATTGATCTCTTTGATCAGTTCTTTGTTGTCTCCCTGGTTATAGATCAGTTCCGGGGCTGCTTGTATTTGGGCAAACAAGGCTCCGAGCTGGTTGGCATCCCTTTCGCCGAAGTGTCCGTTACGATAACCGGCGAGGAAACGGTCGGACAATGCCTGATAGCGGGTCGATTCTTCCCTGCGGTATAAATGACCGTTAGGACCCGGATCGCTGTTGTTTTCGCAGAACGTTTTGAAAGCGATGGCGGCTTTCGGCATCAAATATTCGCAAGCTTTTTCCCACGCCAGTTGCGGGTCGTAGTTATGGATATTCCAGCTATACATGGCGACACCGAACAAAGCTACTTTAGATGCTTCCGCATGTTCCATCGGGTTGGCAACGAAGCCGGACAGGACGTTCGAAGCCTGTGTATCCAGTCCGTAAGCCGGACCCATCAATAAATGGTCGCGGCAGTAGTCGCTTACCGGGAAGTTCCACCAGATATAGGCAGGACGCCGGATACGTTTGTTTACCCATTCGAGACCTTCGAGTGTGATATCGTCTACCACACGGTTTCCGGTCCACATGACCTGAATTGTCGGAAGAAGTTGTTCGCCGAGGATATCCAGGTAATCGGTACGCGCCCACGAACGGTTATATTCGGTCGGGCACATGATCAGCGGCTGGACATCGTTTTTCTTTTCTACAAATTCCTTTTGAATGTAATTCATCAGGCCGGCTTGTTTGGCTGCATTGGTTCCTTCCCCGGAAATGTCATCGAAGAAAACGGCAAAGGCACGTACGCCTAAATTGTACATCTGTTCGAATTTGGCAATGACATTGCTGCTGTCGGTTGCATTCCACCGGATATCCTGTCCCGGATGGATCGCCCATACGAAATCGACTTTATTACGGGCTGCCTCGGCTGTCAGTTCCCTGATCTGATTAGCCTGTTCGGCAGGATAGGGTTCGCGCCAGCTGGCACTGTGGAAAGGATCGTCTTTCGGACCGTAAATATAGGTGTTCATCTTGAACTCTCCGTAGAAACGAAGCTGGCTGATACGGTCGGCATGGCTCCAGGGGGTTCCGTAAAAGCCTTCGACGCTTCCCCGGTGAAGCACATCGGGATAGTCTGTAATGGTACACAGGGGAAGCATGCGTTTCCCTGCTTCATTATAGCTGACCAGCTGCTTCAATGTTTGGGCGGCATAGAACAGGGAACGGTCGTCTACGATTTCGATTGTGATCTTTTTCTTGGAGATATCCAGGATGTAAGCACCGGAACGCTCCATTTCGGGAGTCTTTGCTTTTAGCTTTTTGATTTCCAGCGGCTGTGATTTACCGGATTGGGCGAAAGGCAATGCTTTCTTCAATATCTTCACCGCATCGGCATCCGGATTGCTGATACCTTGCAATGTATATCCGTGGGATGGTATATATTGCTGGTTGGAAATGACAATATGTTGCGGTTGGGGATATAACTCCAAAGAGAGACTTTGGGCATAATTTATTCCCGGAATACAACATACAAGAAGTGTCAGGAGTAGATTTGATAGTATTTGCATAGATCAACGGTTTAAGTGATTAATATTTGACTGTAAAGTTATCATTATTCAATAAAAAAACAAGGATGGAACGACCTATTTCCGTTGTTCCATCCTTGAATAAATATCGTTTGTATTTATTTAGTCGACTGACAGTAATAGTATTTTATTCGACTGATTTCCCCATTCTGTCAGCAGGTTGCGCAAGTTGCTAAATTCTGCAGGCGAATATAATTGCTTGTTCAGTTGCAGACTGCGTTCAACTTCTGTCTTATCACCGTTTTGCCGGATGGAGATAACTACTTTTCCGGCTCCGTTCTCGATTGTTTTGACAGATTCCGGAGTGGCTAGTTTCATTCCTGCCGGTATTGTCACCGTATAGGCGTAATGTTCGTTCGCTTTACAGGGCAATAGCAGGTTTTCCTTGCGTGCCGTGTTCATATGGCAATAACTGCTGTGTGCCAGGCTGACCGGAGCATCCGGTAATGTGACCATTACATAGCCGTTGTTCGCTTTCAATGTTTGTGAAGATGTTTCCTTTCCTGCATAAGCGGCGATGTTGTCGCCATAATAAGGCAGATAGGCATCACCGATCGTGGCTTTCACCTGCGATTCAGCTTTTTCCGGTGAAACGGAAACGGATACTTCATAATTTATACGGGCATCCGGCGTAGGGATCGTAACCGGAGTTCCTGCGTTGGTCAGACTGATAACCGGTGTTTGGTTGTTCCAGCCGGCTGCTGCCATTTTGCCGGATGTCGGGGACATGATGTATTGTTTGCCGTCTGCATGGGCTATAACGACCAATTCTTTTATTGCATTTAGTCCGAGACTGGCGGGATCGGCGTTCACACGGTAAGAAGCCGCTGTTTCTGCCTGGATGCCGGCAGCATTCAGCAAGCCGTTCAGCAGGTTTGTTTTCTCTGCTTCCGTTCCGTAAGCGGAATAGAACAGGTCGTTGATCGAACGGATCTTGAATCCGGCATCGCGCAGAGGAACCTGGCTGTAACCTACGTTTTCAACTACGTGCTGAAGGATTGCCTGTAACTTTTCCGTATCGTTCTTTTTACCGGCTGTCAGATTTTCGGCGATGGCATTCAGCTGTACGTCGGTAGCTGGGGTGAACTGGGCGAATAGTCCGTTCAGGGCTTCTTTGTTGGATGCGTAAGTAGAGGCTGTCAGGAAAGGGATATCTCCATTGGCAGCGGATACAAACATATCACGGGAAGAAGCCGGCAGGTTATTCAGTTTCCAGGTTACCGTTTTCATTCCGCCTTCTGTTGCTACGGCCGGTTTGGAATTGATATTCTGTAATGTGTAAGCCAGCGGTTTGTTTTCCGGCACAGACAGGCTGACCGTATATTCTTTTACCGGCGAAGTCTGTAAAAGTTCGTCGTAAATATCCAGTTCCGGCAGATAGCCCGGTTTGGAAGTCAGGGTATAATCCAGATAGATCGTTGCACCCAGTTCCAGGCCGGTATGGACGACAACCATTTCTTTCAGATGATTGTAGGCCGGAGCGTCGGCTGCCGTGCGGGGTAATACTTCAACAAAGGCATTATCCGGTGTTTTCACGATGTTGCCGTCTTTCTGTTTGGTGTAGGATGCATTGATCTTCAATTCTTGATATTGGGGATTGTATACAATGAAACTTTCTCCGTATGTACCGTTCATGGCGGTGTGAGTGAAAAGGGTAAGTTCCATGTTGTAACGGAACTCCTGGCTTCCGTCCGCATTCAAAATATATGCTTTCGATAACTTTCTGTATTCGGCTTCCGGTGCAGCAAACAGAGACGCTGTAAGGGCAAGCAGACAGAGAAGCAGTGCAAATTTATTTACTATCTTAGTCATCGTCTTTTACTTTTTAATAATTAAATAATCTCCGAACCCTTTATGTGCATTGACGGCTGAACGGAAACCATCCCAGTCGCTTGCTTCGTATACACGTTTCTTTAAAGCGAGTTTTTGATGAAGTGTCACTTTGTCGCCTTGCTGGCTTAATGAGCCTTCGAAATCGGCTGCGTCGCTTTGCTTGTTTTCGTTTTTAACTTCATTCAGCAGTGTATATCCTTTCGGAAGCTGGATCGTTTCGTCCAGTTCAACCAGGCGTGAACAAGCGTCTTTAAAACCGTACTGACGTTCGGCGAGGTCGGTGTTGATACGCAGGTAGCTTTTTACCTGGTTATAGAGGTTGTTCATGACCAGCGGTTTGAATGCCAGCTCTTCTTTTCCTGCAATCGCATATTCCGGAATTTCGTAGCGGAACGTGATTTTGATAGGGGCAGCCTGATAGTCTTTCGGATCTTTACCATAATCGACGCTGATCAGGCGGGCTTTAGGAGAAACATTCAGCAGCTGGCTTTCCAGCATGTTTTTCCATTGTGACTGCCAGCCACGGGTAAACATTCCGCGGATATTACTGTCCGACTGGCCTTCGGCTGTGATGGTGAACTGCCCGGTCAATGTGCCTTTTGCATCCAGTTTGTTGTTTGCATGAATGCGTACGTAATGGTTTTCCGGAGCGGAAACCGGAGTCAGGCAAAGGTCTGAACCTTCGGGAACACCCGGCAGATAGTTTTGCTGTTGTTCGGCGCTGCTCCACAATTCGCGACAGAAAGGAACCCAGGTCGGATCGAGCGGCATATAGGTACCGCTGGATAACTTAACGACAGCGACGCAATGGTTGAAATGGTCTGCCGGGATACTTTCCACGCGGCTGCCTGCCATTGTCATGGCAGGGTAAGCTTCGAAGCCTGCCATACGCAGGAAGGAGATCAGTGTTCCGGCAATGTCTTTACAAACACCGCAACGGTCGGTATAATTCATTTTGGTATTATGGAGCGTATAGCCTTCGCCTTTCCCCATAGAGATACCGGAATAACGGATATTATCGGCGACCCAGTGGGTGAGGACAGCTATCTTTTCCATTTCGGTTTTCTTGCCTTTGATCAGCTCGTCTACTTTTTTCTGGGCTTCAGGTAGTGGAGCAAAGCTTCCGTAATCTTCGTTAACCTTATTGAACCATAGTGATTTATCCTGCCATTTCGGAGTGGATGACATCATCAGTTTCGGAGCGGCATCGAACAGGTTTACCATATTGGGTTCCTGCTTGGTCGGCATGATGTCGTTTGTAGAGAATGTGTATGCCTTGCGTCCGTCTTCGTAACGCATGGAAGAAGCACAGTCACCCTGATAGAACTGGAACTGCATTTCTTTCTCCATCGGGATGGATACTTTGTATACTTTGCGCACAGTCGGTTCCGTTACCCAAAAAGGAACGATGTCATAGAATTGTCCGCGCATAGGAGGGATGAAACGGGATTCGTCATCGCCGCCGTCTGCCAATAATGCGTAGGTGAAACCTTTCTTGTCGATTTCATAGTCCAGGATGTCGCCCGGATTCAACTGGCCTACTTCAAGCATGATCTGACGGGCTCCCCAATAGATGGCGCGTGCCGGTGCTGCATAGTCGCAGGCTTGCGTAACATCCAGGTTGATCACGTCGCCGTTGGCACGGTAAACGGTTGCTCTCTTGAACTGTGCAAAAGCCGTCAGCGGATCGTAATCATATTTGATGATGCGATTGGCGACTGCTCCGCGGGGAGTCTGGATCTTGATGGTTTTGCAGACAGAAAAAGAGCCTGAACCGGTCGGTTGTACGGTTACGGATGTACTGTCCAGCAAATTGACGCAATCAAATCCGGCATAAACTTCCGGCTTCTGAAGTGTCGGGTCCGGTGCGAACCGGCAACTTTCTCCACTCTGTCCGTAGGCAGAGGAAAGAGTGAGAAGTGATAGAACGGTAAGTGTCAAATACCTCATAAGTATAGTGTTTTTAAATGATAATCAGATGAGCTTTGCCGCCAACAGACGACAGGCTTTCCGGTCTGTTTTACCACTTCCGGTAAGTGGGATGGCATCTACCTGCCTGATGTATTTAGGCTGTTGGTATTTGGGCAGAAGGGGGACGATCCTGTCAGGAAGGCTGTCCGCGTCTGTTGTTTTTTCTACCAATAGCACAATTGCTTCTCCTAATCCCGGATGTGGAATAGCCGTTATTGCAAAGGTAACGGAAATTATTGAACGAAGAGTTTCTTCTATCGATTCTATTTGTACTTTTATTCCTCCGGTGTTGATGGTGTTGTCTTTTCTTCCCAGGATGGTAAAAGTTCCGTCCGGATGTATCTCTGCCAGGTCGTTTGTTGCCAAGGTGTCATCACAAACCAGCGGTGCTTGGATAACCAGTGTTTTTTCGGGCGATAAACATAGTTTTACAGATGAAAAAGGTGTATATGCCGATGAAGCATCCGGACCGTTTAGTTTGCGGAGGGCGATATGCGACAAGGTTTCTGTCATTCCATAGGTGGAATAGATCTTGTTCGGTAGTTGGCGTATTTCGTCTTCCAGCTCTTTATTGATAGCTCCGCCTCCGACGATTACTATTTCTGTCCGGCAAAGGCGTTCTCTTTCTTCCGGAACTTGGAGCGTGTTGAATACCTGCAACGGGATCATGGCTGTGAAGCGGAGCGGAACATCGACATCTGCCAGCGGATGGCCGGACGGTGTGCGCAGAATGAGATTCAATCCGGCAACAAGTGCACGTACGACGACCATCTTTCCGGCTATATATTGTAAAGGCATACACAACAAGGCGGTATCGCCTTTCTTTAGCTGGAGAAAAGAGCAGGTGAGGATGGCACTTTGCATCATTTGCTCTTTGCGGACGGTAAACTCTTTAGGTGTACCGGTGGAGCCGGATGTATGTACGGTTATGTATGGAGATTCGCTAAACCAGTCTGATAGGAAGTCATAGAGGTCGCGCTGTATTTGCGGTGCGTTGTCCGGAAGCCCGGACCGTAATTGCTGTATATTATCCGCGTGGCAAATAATTCCGTTTTCCAGATATAACTCTTGTTTACTACGGTCTGTTAGGAACTTATCGTTGTACCATAAACAATCTTTCCGAATGGATAAAGGCATCTCTACATTATCTGTAAACAAAGCCCCTGTTCCTAGTCCTTGCGGCAGTGGATTGTCGAATGTGGCACACCATTGTGCTATTGCATTCAGTCCGATATTGGATTCCAGCGCTGAAGTGATCCACCAACCGATATGTTGTTTTTCTGCTTCTTCAATCCATTCCTGACCTCCGCTTATACCGCCGTGCAAAGAGGGCTTCAGTATAATATATTGCGGTCGGATAGCTGATAAAAGTTCTTTTTTCCCCTGTACGGTGTTGCAGCCGATCAGTTCCTCATCCAATGCGATAGGAAGCGGTGTCTGTGCAGCAAGGCGTGCCATCTCTTCCCATTGTCCGGCACGGATGGGTTGTTCGATGGAATGCAGGTCGAGTTCAGACAGTCGCTGCAATTTCTCCAGTGCATCGGTCGGCGAAAAAGCGCCGTTCGCATCTACCCGCAGTTCTATCTCTTTGGCAGAGAAATGGGCACGGATGTGTTTCAGTAAAGCTAATTCTTCCTCAAAGTTGATAGCTCCGATTTTCAGTTTGATGCAACGGAAGCCGGTCTGCATCTTCATCTCTATCTGCTCCAGCATCTTTTTATAGTCGCCCATCCAAATCAGGCCGTTGATGGGGATACCTGCTTCGCCACGTGAAAAAGGAGTATCCCAGAGAGAAAAGCTACCTGTCCGGAAATGACGGAAAGCTGTCTCCAGTCCGAAAAGGATAGATGGATAGGGACGGAGCGCCTCCGTATCGGGCATTCCGGTCTGTTCCGTTTGTCGGCAGATGTCTGCCAATATTAGTTCATAGTCCGGCAAGTCGTCGCAACTTAATTTTGGCAGTGGAGCACATTCCCCTATACCGACTCGCCCGGGAGCCTCATCAGAGGTAAGGTACAGATACCAGCTTTTACGTGTGGTGTAAGTACCTCTCGATGTCCCGGCCGGTTGTTTGAAATGTAGTACTTTCGGTATAATTTGTATATGATAAGACATAGTAGTTGACAGTTGATAGTTGACAGTTGACAGGTGCAGTTTCCGGTTATTTAACTGTCAACTGTCACTTGTCAACTGTCAACTGATTACGGGAACTTTGGATAATCCTCAAACCGAGGACGGCGCTTTTCCAGGAATGCCTTGCCGCCTTCCTGGGCTTCTTCGGTCATGTAGTAGAGCATGGTGGCATCGCCCGCCAGTTCCTGGATACCGGCTTGTCCGTCCAGTTCGGCGTTCAGGCCGGCTTTGATCATACGGAGGGCGAGCGGGCTGTGCATCATCATGGTTTCAGACCATTCGACGTATTCGTCTTCCAGTTTATCCAAAGGAACAACTTTATTGATGAGGCCCATATCGAGTGCTTCCTGAGCGTTATACTTACGGCAGAGGAACCAGATTTCGCGGGCTTTCTTCTGTCCGACAATGCGTGCCAGGTAAGAAGAACCGAAGCCTGCATCGAAACTGCCTACGCGGGGACCCGTCTGTCCGAAAATAGCATTTTCTGAAGCGATAGTCAAGTCGCACACCACATGCAATACATGACCGCCACCGATGGCAAAACCATTCACCGCAGCAATAACCGGCTTCGGCATTGAACGGATTTGTTTTTGTACATCGAGAACATTCAGACGTGCCACACCGTCTTTACCGATATAGCCGCCATGTCCTTTCACATTCATATCGCCTCCGGCACAGAATGCGGTATCGCCGGCTCCTGTCAGAACGATTACATTTATATCTTGGCGTTCGCGGCAGATATAAAGCGCGTCACTCATTTCGGTAGTTGTAGTGGGAGTGAAGGCATTGCGATAGCGTTCGCGGTTGATGGTGATGCGGGCAATGCCTTTATAGAAGTCGAATAGAATATCTTCGTATTCTTTTATAGTTGTCCATTCTCTTTTTGTTGACATATTATTTTTGCTTTAGTTGATGATAATATTCTTTCAGCAGGCGAACATCTTCGTCTTTATCGGTGAAAACCTCCATCAGGATCGGCTGATTCACCGGATTTGGGTCGGTAAAGACTTTCATCGCTTCTTCCAGCTCTTCCATATTCCGTACGCCCTGGTAAAGGAATCCCCGTTCGGTTGCCCAGCCTTGTGCCGAAGTCTTATGCGTTGCTGTGACAAAACGGCGGGTCTTGTCAGACATAGACAGTCCGGGAAGAGCCTGGAATATCTCACCTCCGCCATTGTTCAGCAGCAGGATACGCAGATTGCAACCGAAGTTACTGTTCCAAAGCGCATTCATGTCATAAAAGAAACTCAGGTCGCCGATTACGACAAAGTTCAGCTTGTCGGATGCAACCGCATAACCGATAGCGGTAGACAAGGAACCTTCTATGCCGCTTGTTCCCCGGTTACAGCAGACTTCCACCTCTTCGGGCAAATTGTATAACTGTGCGTAACGCACCGTCGAACTGTTACCCAGATGTAAAGCGGACGGGGTAGGCAATGATTTGATCAACTCACCGATCGCTGCCATTTCTGAGTAAGCAAATTCCGGTTGCGGAAGCTCTTTCGTATTGTTTTCCCAAACCCGGGGAAACTCAGTCGGTTTATTTTCCAGGAGATAAGCGATTTTTTCCAAAAATTCGAACGGATCCATCTCTATCACGGTTGTCATGGAACCATACAAGTCGGCTACTTCGCCATCCGCAGATACATGCCAGTGTTCTTTTGGAGGATTTTCCCGAAGGAATTTCTTCAAACGCTTGGAAACGATATGACCTCCATAGGTAATAACCAGCTCGGGAACCATCTTATCCAGTGTCTCTTCAGGCAAAGCATAGAGTGCTGCATCGAAATTCTTAACCGGAATGCCGGGAATTGTTTTATTGCTGGTATGTTCAGTCAGCCAGGTAAAATGTTTGTAGAGCAGTTTGGATATCTTCTTTTCAAAAAGATAGATCAGACTCATCTGACCGACAATGATCATTCGTTTGTTGTATTTGTTCAGGCGTTCGATCAGCGTATTGTATTCCCGGTCGTATACGTTCAATCCCTGATAACGGGTAATGACACGTACTTCCGGCAGTTCGGCAGTCGTAAACCGGAACAGTGGTTCTGAGATGGGTATATTAATATGTACCGGACCTTTACCATGATGATTTAGTTCCAGTAATGCCTCGTTGACAAGCCGGTTGCAATACCATTCATCTTCGTCAGTATGTATTTCCGGCAGGTTGACGGACTTCTTGACCAGTGAGCCGAACACACCCGGTTGCGGTAATGTCTGCCCATCCATTTGTCCGATCCATGCACCCGGACGGTCTGCCGATATCACGACAAGGGGAACATGTTGATAGTAAGCTTCCGCTACTGCCGGATGGATATTCAACAGGGCTGTACCGGAAGTGCAACAGACGGCAGCAGGTTTTCCGCCATGCAATGCGAGCCCCATCGCAAAGAATCCCGCACTTCGTTCGTCTGTTACAGGATAGCAGGTGAAGAACGGATGGTTTGCCAATGTGTGTACTATCGGAGAGTTACGGCTACCCGGACATAATACGATTTTATTTATATTATGCTCTTTGAGCAGAGCCACCAACTGAAGAATATTTTTCTTATCGGTATACATATCTTATTAATCTATTCTGTTTACTCACAAAAGTACATAATTCTACAACAATGCCCGCATGGTTTGCAATTTGTCTTCGGTCTCCTGCCATTCATCGTTAAGCATGGAAGAAGACAATAATCCCCCTCCGGCATAAAGCGTGAATGTATCTTCTTTGATATTCATGCAACGTAGGTTGACATATAAATTCGTTCTGCCTTCCGGGTTTAGCCAACCGATGAAACCGGAATAGTAACGCCGGTCGTATCCCTCGTGCTCCAGGATAAAGCGGTAAGCATCTTCTTTAGGAAGTCCGCAAACTGCAGGAGTAGGGTGTAACAGACTGAGCAGACTGCCTAATTTGCTATTACTGTCGAGCTTGAATCTGAAATCACTTTTCAGATGGCATAATGCGCCGGCACGTGCCGAATAAGGACCTTCCATGGTTGAGTCGATACCTAACGAAGTCAGCTGGTCGTGAATGTAAGTAGAAACCAACTGTTGTTCACGTATGTTTTTTTCATCCCAATAGGTCGGCATCTCTCCGTTTTGCAAAGGCTGTGTTCCGGCAAGGGCAACTGTATGCCATTCGCCTTGCTCTCCGGAGAGAATAATTTCGGGAGTTCCTCCCAACCATGTTCCTGTTTGAGGAGTATGACAGAGATAGACATACGAGCGGATGTACTGTTCACAAGCCTTGTAAAACGCTTTGGCAGGAGAGAAGCCGGCTTTCCTGTCGAGTGTCAGACTGCGTGAAAGGACTAGTTTATCGAGCGTTTTTTCCTGCAAAGGTTTGATAAAGGAACCGAAACAATCGGTATAGTTGTCTTTTGTCTTTCTTTCGGATGAAATTTCAGTTTCATTCGGATGAAACTCTAAATCCATTCGAATGGAGTCATTCGGACAGCTCTCCGGTAACTCGGAATAATCGCGTCGGATCAGTACGATCGGACAATCCCGGCTTACCCGGAAGGGAGCAATGACGAAACCTTGCTGTTCGTTCAGGTCTTCGATATCATATAAAAGGCAGGCAGAACCGGAAGCCTGCATGACGAATCTGGGAGAATCTTCTCCCGGAATCCGGTAAATTGCAAAACTCCGGCCCTGCCTGATCAGTGTATCAATAATCTGGTACTTATTTGTTTCCTCTGAAATCATTTCTTTTTTAATATACTATTCACTACACGTATGGAAGATACCAGTTTGTCGGTAGAGGTAAACACATCCACGTTCCATACATGTGAAGAACGGCCCTTGTGGATAATAGTCCCTACGGCGCGAACGGTATCTCCTTCATGGGCCGACGACATGTGGTTACCGCTTACCTGCATGCCGACAACGATCTCGTCCGGTTTTGCCAGGATCATGGAACCCAATCCGGCAACGGTTTCAGCCAATGCCAGGGTTGCACCGCCATGCAAGATGCCGAAAGGCTGGCGTGTACGTTCGTCTACCGGCATTGTCGCTTCCACACGATCTTCAGAGGCATAGGTATATTGAATACCCAGGTTACCCATCAATGCATGTTTGGCACGCATGTTCAGCTGGTCCAAAGGTACTTCGGTCGGTTTGATGGCTGCCAGGATCGCAGTCTCCACAGCTACTGCCACACCGTCCATGTCGTTAGCCAAGGTGGTAAAATCCGTACAGCTCTTCACTGAATCGCGGGCGTTACCCATCGCAACACTGGTGCCTGCAAGCTGCAACATCGGAACGTCGGCAATACCGTCGCCGATGGCAACAACCTGTTCGGTCGTTATTTTCAGCTTTTCCATCAATACGCCCAAGGTGTTTCCTTTGTTGATGAACTGGGGAACCACTTCCAGGTAATAATCTTCCGACCGGAATACGTCCAGTACGCCATCCAACCGTTTCTTCCAATGATTTTCCAAACCAACCAATTCCTCTTCGTTGTCACTGGCGAGGACACATTTGCAGGGACTGAAGTCGACAGCCTCCGGGAAATTATCGACACCGATCACACGCATATTGTTCAGGGCTGCTTCTTCCTTCACATGCTTGTTGTCGGGTTTGTCGGTCAGGATATAATCTTTATGGTAAGTGAAAATGGCAAAATCGTTTTTCTTTGCTTTCTTGTCCAGATAGGGCAGCATTTCCGGATTGATACGTTTTTCAAAAAGCAATTCACCTGTTTGTACATTGATGATCTGTCCACCGTTATATGAAAGAATGAAACCACCGTAGTGATCCAGTTCCAGAGCCTTAGCCAGCGGCATGACTCCGTTGGTCGGTCTGCCGGATGCCAATACAATATGTATTCCCATCTGCTGTACTTTCAGTAAAGCAGCCTGGGTACGGGCAGTTATCTCTTTATTACTATTGAGCAATGTCCCGTCTACGTCTAAAACTAATAATTTGTACTTCATGGCTTGCTGTTTTTTTTGTTTAGATGACAAATATACGAAAATACCGATTACGCTTTCATTAAATCGTCAATGAAATGTGCAACCCCGTCTTCATCATTCGTATATCGAGTAACCTGGTCAGCGTTTGCTTTTACGGGTGGCTGGGCGTTTGCCATTGCGACTCCGAGACCTGCAAATTGGATCATTGTAAGGTCATTATATCCGTCTCCGATGGCGATGACTTCTTCCTTTTTTATACGGACACGTTCCAAAAGGCGAGCCAGGGAGGCTGCTTTGTCTATTCCTTTGGGTACGACTTCCAGATAAAAGGCTTCCGAGCGGTACACATTGATACGTGCCCCGACTTCCTGGCGTAATCCTTCTTCCAGCGGAACCAGGTCTTCGGGCTCGCCAACGATCAGACATTTATCGGCAGGCAACTGCAGGTCGCGTAGGAAATTATCCGTCTCTTTTACTTTCATTTTAGTAAGGAAAGATTCGTATTTGACATATTTGTCTTCCTTGTTTTCCGTCAGGATATATTTTCCGTTGTAGGAAAGGATGGTCAATCCGGCTTCGTGCGAACGTTGGTACAGCAACGGCATCATGTCCGGCGGCAATGCCTGTTCGTAGAAAACCTTGCCGGTTTTTACTTCGATCACTTTGCCTCCGTTGAAAGAAAGAATGAAGCCGCCGAACCGTTCCATCTCCAGTGTCTGGGTCAGCGGAACGATTCCGTAGGTCGGACGTCCCGAAGCCAAAACGAGGTGGAGACCTTGTTCCTGCGCTTTTATCAGTGTATCCCGGGTATAGGGAGTTATTTCCTTTTTACTGTTTGTCAATGTTCCGTCCAGATCGAGGACTAATAACTTGTATTTCATTTTATATTTTGTTTTATCACAAGACCGTTTGCTATGATATATTTGTATAATTCTCTATAAAAGGCATGCTTTGTCAGGGTAGAGGCATCTCCCAGGATAATCAGTTTCATGCGAGCTCTTGTAATCGCGACGTTCATACGCCGGAGGTCGTTCAGGAAACCGATGTTTCCCTGCTCGTTGGCACGTACCAGGCTGATCATGATCACATCCCGTTCCTGTCCCTGAAAACCGTCTACCGTATGGACTGTAATCAGTTTGCGGAACGGTTTGAAAAAAGCATTCCGTTTGATCAGGCCGCGGATATACTGTACCTGTGATTTATAAGGGGAGATCAGTCCGAAGTCGATACTTTCATCCAGTACGCGTTCTTTGCTGATCTTTTCGATATAGTTTTGCAGCTGTTCTACCAGTAATACCGCTTCCTGTTTATTGATGCGGCTCAGGCTTTCGGATAACTGGTCTTCTTCAAAATCGCAGTCAGCCGTGTCGTACCATACAACCGGTGTGTCGTAGGCCAGTATTCCCCGATTCTTTACTTCCGGAGCAGCCTGTAATTCATCCTGATAAAACCAGTGGGAAGGGAAACGCATGATATCGTCGTGCATGCGGTATTGTATTTTCAGCAGAGAGACCGTATCCGGTTTGTTGCCGGCTACTTTCTGCATCAGGGTACGATCCAGTCCTCCGCGTGAAGCCTCTATACATTTAATTGTAGGAGGTAACTGATGATGGTCGCCGGCAAGGATGACCCGGTCGGCTTTACCGATAGCGATCCAGCAAGCAGCTTCGAGTGCCTGTGCAGCTTCGTCGATGAACAGTGAGGTGAAATTGCGGTTGGTCAGTACCCGGTTGGCGGAACCGACCAGCGTACAGGCTACGACACGGGCTTCGCCGAACAGTTCCGAGTCGATTTTAACCTCCAGCTCTGTCGCTCTGAAGCGAAGTCGGGAAAGCCGGTTGCGGGCTGTTTCCTTTTCGCTATGATTCTTTTTACGTAGTGACGATTGTATTTCGCGGATGGCTTTGCGTATGCCCCACAGTTCGGTATAGTCGGGATGTGATTCGAAACGGCGTTCGTAGGTAAACGAGAGCATCTTGTCGTTTACCCGGGTAGGATTACCTATTCGGAGCACATTGATACCTCGGTCGACCAGCTTTTCCGAGATCCAGTCGACTGCCGTATTGCTTTGTGCACAAACCAATACCTGGTTCTCACGATGCAATGTTTCATAAATAGCCTCCACGAGTGTGGTCGTTTTTCCTGTTCCGGGAGGACCGTGTACGATCGAAACGTCTTTGGCTGCCAATACGTGGTTGACTGCTTCTTCCTGGGTGGTATTCAGCCAGGGAAAGCGGATTGGAAACAGGCTGCGGCGTCCGGCTGGTGCCTTGCCGATCAGTATATCCCGTAAATCAGCCAGGCGGTTGTTTTTGGCTTTTATTACATTGGATAATGCCTGGAACATCGTTTTATAGCTTGTCTCATCAAAATAAAGCTGGACACCTAATGAACTGTCTGCCGCCTGCAAATCGAATAATGCAGAAGGTGTCGGCAAGATAACGACCATCCGGTCTTCCTGTACATAGCTGATAATACCTGAGAAATTGAAATAACGTGGATTCCCTGTCCCGTTCGTCGTGAAAAAGCATACCGGACGACCATACTCGAAATTATGTTCTATCTCTTTATCATCCCTGCGTTCTACCTCTATAACCAACTGATTCAGCGAATTGTAATAGCTTTTACCGGAAATGACAGGATACCAGCAAAATCCCTGTTGTATTTTTCGGTGTATACCGATCCGTTCAGATTGTTGCCGGTAAGTTTCCTTTTCATATTCGTATTCCATTTGGAGAAGATCCAATTGGCGTTGCAGATCCGCGATCGGAGAGATTATAGGGGTTGTCGTCATATCACTTTAATTCAGGCGGCAAAGATATTACTTATCCGAATAACATCCTGTAACTTTTCGGTTAAAACTTACTTAGTAAGTAGCCTTCAACTTACTTGATAAGTAGGGTATAGGGTTACTTACTAAGTAGACGGAAGTTTACTCGATAAGTAGATTGGGGCTTACTTGGTAAGTAGGTTTTTGCTTTCTTGATGAAAAGAATAAACAATTATAAAAAAGTGAAACGGGTGGGGGTTTTTCTTATTTAGACTGTCATAAAAATAAATCGGGAGAGCTTATTCTCCAGTAAACTGTAACGAAATAGTTGATATATATGAAAAAAGGATTTCTCATCGGGATGATTTTTTTGTTGGTGCTACCTGGTTGCGGGTCTATGAGGAATATGAGTTCGGAAGACAGGGCTGGTTTCGGTGCACAGGTCGGTTCTTTTATCGGCTGGATGTTTGGCGGGTTGATCGGAGAGGCAATCGATGATGATCGGGGAGGTGAAATCGGTTCGTTCATCGGTACGGCAGTCGGTGGAATTGCCGGAGCATCGATTGCAGCCAATACGGGTGAAACATACGTAGAGCGGAGTAGACCGGCAAAATATACACCTTCCTCCCATATGCTTCTTCCCGACCTCCGGATTGAAGATATTTTGCTGGAAGAGGATAGTCTTACCTATAACCGAAAGATCGATGCCGGGGAAACTTGCCGTATCTCCTTCGTGATCATAAATAATAGTTTTCAGGAAGCAGTAAATGTACTTCCTATAGTGAAAATCAGAGAGGGGCAACATTTGGAAATATCCGATCCAGTCCGGATAGCCAGGGTTTCAAAAGATAAGCCTGTAACATATGAAGTGACAGTACATGCTTCACAAGAGTTACAAACGGGTGAAGCTGTTTTCAGTGTACGGCTGGAAGAGGGGCGAGGCAATGGGACGGAAGAAGAAACCTTTACGGTCGAAACGGTTGGTGTAGATTAATTATTAAGTGATAATTTTGACTATATAAAAGTCCGTGAATTAATAAAATCATTACCTTTGCCGCAATCTAACGCATAAACATAATTATCATGGATAATACGACAAAATCACAAATTATATCCCTTATACATCAGGAGGTAATTCCTGCTATCGGTTGTACGGAGCCTGTTGCTGTTGCTTTGGCTGCTGCTAAAGCTGCCGAAGTTTTAGGACACTGTCCCGAAAAGATCGAAGTGTTACTGAGTGCAAACATTCTGAAAAATGCTATGGGAGTGGGAATTCCCGGAACCGGAATGGTAGGATTGCCTATTGCTGTCGCTTTGGGTACGCTGATCGGAAAGTCGGCTTATGAGCTGGAAGTCCTGCGGGATATAACCCCGGAGGCGTTGGAAGCCGGGAAAGCTATGATTGACAATAAGATTATCCATATCGCTCTAAAAGAAAATGTAGATAAATTATATATAGAAGTAATTTGTACTGCCGGGGAGGAAGCATCCAAGGTCATCATTTGCCACGAGCATACACATATAATATATGTAGAGAAAAACGGAGTGGTGCTGACGGATCTGCGAAAAGATATATCCTGCGACGCTGTATGCCATGAAGAAGAACTGAAATTATCCTTCTCTACCGTTTACGAGTTTGCAATGGAAATGCCGCTCGACGAAATACGTTTTATCCTTGAAACAGCCGACCTGAATAAGAAAGCCGCACAGGCTTCTATAAAAGGTCATTACGGTCATACCGTCAGTAAAACTGTATCCGGAGAATACGGACGGAAATATATGGGTGATTCAGCCTATACACATATGTTGACAATGACGGCTGCCGCCTGCGATGCCCGTATGGACGGAGCGATGATTCCGGTTATGAGTAACTCCGGTAGTGGAAACCAGGGTATTGCGGCTACATTACCGGTTTTATCTTTTGCTGAAGATATCAATTGTTCGGAAGAGCAGTTGATACGTGCCCTGACACTTAGCCATCTGATGGTTATTTATATTAAGCAGAGTCTTGGACGGTTGTCTGCCCTTTGCGGTTGTGTGGTTGCGGCTACCGGTTCCAGTTGTGGTATTACTTACCTGATGGGCGGTAGTAAGACACAGATCTCGTATGCTATCAAGAATATGATCGGAAATATTACGGGGATGATTTGTGACGGGGCTAAGCCCAGTTGTGCATTGAAAGTATCGAGTGGTGTTTCTACGGCTATGATCTCTGCATTGATGGCAATGGAAAATAAGGTTGTAACCCCTGTTGAAGGTATTATCGACGAAGATGTGGATAAATCTATCTCGAACCTGACAGCAATAGGCTCCCGTGGAATGGAAGAAACAGATAAATTGGTATTAGATATTATGACAGGCAAGTCTTGCTAAAAGATTGTTTTTGTTCATTACTTTGACCTCTCAACCTCAATTTATTGAGATTGAGAGGTTTTTTTGTACCTTATAAGTTCTACTATATAAATTTTGTCAATAAATACATCGATAAATTCGATCGGTTTCTGTAACTCTTTCGTGCGTTCAAATGTTTATCTTGTAAAGGCGTTAAGATCATGGAATATATGCTGTGTAATATATGATACAGTTTAAGAGGAATGTAGCTCTTACTTTTGTATATGTCACCGTAGTTAAAATTTAAGTTCATCAAACAATAAACCGACAATCGCCATGAAAGAAAAAATTGAACAATTGGCAGCTTTGAACCATCAGGCAGAGCTGGGAGGCGGCGAAGACCGTATCGCGAAACAACATGCAGCGGGTAAACTGACTGCCCGTGAAAGAATCGAATTACTTCTTGAAAAAGGAAGCTTTGTCGAAGTCGACAAATTTGTAACCCATCGTTGTACAGAGTTCGGATTGGAGAAACAGCGTCCGCTGGGCGATGGGGTAGTGACGGGTTACGGCTTGATAGGTAAACGTACGGTATTTGTCTTTGCCCAGGATTTTACGGTATTCGGCGGTGCTCTTTCCGAGACATACGCACGGAAGATCTGTAAGATCATGGATATGGCGATGCAACTGGGTGCACCGGTGATCGGTCTGAACGATTCAGGCGGAGCACGTATTCAGGAGGGTGTACGCTCGCTGGCAGGTTATGCAGAAATCTTTTTACGTAACTCGCTGGCTTCGGGGGTTATTCCACAGATCAGTGCGATCATGGGACCGTGTGCCGGAGGTGCAGTCTATTCGCCGGCTCTGACCGATTTCATCTTTATGGTGAAAGATTCCAGCTATATGTTTATTACGGGGCCGGAAGTGGTAAAGAGTGTGACACAGGAAGAAGTCACGATGCAGGAATTGGGAGGCTCGGAAGTGCACAGCAGCCGTTCCGGAGTAGCACATTTCACAGGAGACAACGATATGGATTGTATCCTGAAGATACGCGAACTCATGTCATTCCTTCCAAGTAATAATATGGAGGAACCTCCGTTCATCCCGACGACCGACAGTGCGAACCGGATCGATGAACAGTTGAATAATCTGATTCCGACCAATCCGAATCAGCCTTATGATATGAAAGAATTGATCGAATCGGTTGCCGACGATCATAATTTCTTTGAAGTACAGGAAGAATATGCCAAGAATATCGTTATCGGATATATCCGGTTGAATGGAAAAACGATCGGTGTTGTAGCCAATCAACCGGCTGCCCTGGCAGGAACGCTGGATATAAATGCTTCCGTGAAGGCGGCCCGTTTCGTGCGCTTCTGCGACGCTTTCAATATCCCGTTGTTGACATTGGTGGATGTGCCGGGATTCCTTCCGGGTGTTCACCAGGAATATGAAGGTATTATTCGCCACGGGGCAAAATTGCTTTATGCTTATTGTGAAGCGACGGTTCCGAAGGTAACGGTCATTACCCGTAAGGCATACGGCGGGGCCTATGATGTGATGAGCTCCAAGCATATCCGCGGTGATATCAATTTCGCTTATCCGACTGCCGAGATCGCTGTCATGGGACCGGACGGTGCCGTGAATATCCTTTTCCGTAAAGAGCTGAAAAAAGCAGAAGACGTAGAGAAGAAACGCAAGGAATTGCAGGATGATTACCGTGAGAAATTCGCTAATCCCTACCGCGCAGCCGAACTGGGCTATGTGGACGAGATCATCGAACCGTCGGGAACACGTGCACGCCTGATCCGCAGCTTCGAACTGCTGGCTAATAAGCGGCAATCCAATCCGCCGAAGAAACATTCCAACTTACCACTTTAATACGCGAACGATTATGATTAAGAAAGTATTAGTAGCCAATCGCGGCGAAATTGCGATGCGAATCTTTCGTACCTGCCGCGTAATGAATATACCGACCGTTGCGATCTATACACATGTAGACCGGGGTGCCTTGCATGTACGATATGCCGAAGAAGCCTACTGTATCTCGGAAGATGAAACAGACACTTCTTATCTGAAGCCCGATCTGATCCTGGCAATCGCCAAGAAAACGGGTGCAGCTATCCATCCGGGATATGGTTTTCTTTCGGAAAATGCAGATTTTGCCCGCAGATGTGAAGAAGAAGGCGTCATATTTATCGGACCGAGTGCCGATGTTATTGCCAAAATGGGGATTAAGACCGAGGCCCGCAAGATCATGAAAGCAGCCGGTGTGCCTGTCGTTCCCGGAACAGAAGAGCCGGTTAACAATATAGCCGAAGTGCGCAAGGTGGCTAAAGAGGTCGGTTATCCGATCATGCTGAAAGCATTGGCCGGAGGAGGCGGTAAAGGCATGCGTCTGGTACGTGATGATGAAGGGCTGGAAGAAGCTTTCCGCCTGTCGCGTTCCGAAGCCGGAAATTCATTCGGGAATGATGCTATTTACATTGAAAAATATATTGAGAATCCGCATCATATCGAAGTACAGGTTTTGGGAGATAAATATGGGAATGTGATCCATCTCTATGAGCGTGAATGCTCTATCCAGCGCCGTAACCAGAAAGTGATCGAGGAATCTCCGTCACCATTTGTGAAGGAAGAGACACGTAAGAAGATGTTGGCTGTGGCGGTGGAAGCCTGTAAGAAGATCGGTTATTATAGTGCCGGGACGTTGGAATTTATGATGGATAAAGACCAGAACTTCTATTTTCTGGAAATGAATACCCGTCTGCAGGTGGAACATCCGGTGACGGAAGAGGTTACGGGTGTCGATCTGGTACGCGATATGATCCTGGTGGCTGCCGGTAATCCGTTGCCATACAAACAGGAAGATGTGGAGTTCAGAGGGGCGGCTATCGAATGCCGTATCTATGCGGAAGACCCGGAGAATAACTTTATGCCTTCGCCGGGTATCATCAAGGTTCGTGAAGCGCCCGAAGGACGTAATGTGCGTCTGGACAGTGCCGCGTATGCCGGATTTGAAGTCTCTTTGCATTACGACCCGATGATAGCCAAGTTGTGTACCTGGGGACGTAACCGTGAATCTGCTATCTCCAATATGGCACGTGCCTTGCGGGAATATAAGATTCTGGGGATTAAAACGACGATCCCGTTCCATCAGCGTGTCTTGCGTAACGAGACGTTCCTGAAAGGGAATTACGATACGACTTTTATCGATACCAAATTCGATAAGGAAGATCTGAAACGTCGTCAGAACAACGATCCGCTGGTTGCCGTGATTGCTGCGGCCATCAAGCATTTCGAACAGGAGAAGGAGGCCTCTGCCCGTATGACAACAGTCCCGTTGGTAGGCGAGTCTTTATGGAAATATTACGGTAAACTGCAGATGACTGCCAATAACTATTAAAAGGAGGATCTGATTATGTCAAAAGCATTAGCAACCTATTTTGCAACAGTGAATGATATGCCCGACACCGAATTCAAGGTGGAAATACTGGAAGACGGCCCGGTAAAGAAAGTCTCCGTAAACGGCAAGATATATAATGTAGATTATAATGTGGGAGGAGATAGCATCTATTCAATCATCCTCAATCACAAATCGCACGGTGTTCAGATATCCAATATATCCGACGATGTGTACGAAGTTAAGAATAAAGGCGATTATTTCCAGGTTCAGGTAATCGACGAACTGAAGAAGATGCGCCTGTCGCGTATCCAGTCGGTGGCTGTCGGCCGTCAGGTGATCACTGCACAGATGCCGGGCGTGATCCTGAAAGTGAATGTGAAACCCGGCGATGAAGTGACTGCCGGAACTCCGCTTTGTGTATTGGTTGCCATGAAGATGGAAAACGAGATACGCAGCCCGATAGACGGGGTCGTGAAGGAGGTTTATATTACCGGTGGCGACAAAGTCGCTGTCAACGACAAAATGTTGGTGGTCGAATAAGTGCTGTTATAAAATCCGTATTTCTCAGAGGGGTACGGATTTTTATTTGTCATAATTGTAAAAAGATTAGGTTCATGTAATGTTAAGCCTTTAATATTTTGGCTTGCATAATAAAATAATGCCTATATTCGCGGCGACTAAATAAAAATATTTTATTCTTAGTTAAAGACGTTTGTTTATTAAAAAAAGAGAGTTTATGAAGAAAAGTTTTTTGTATTTGTTTACCGTGCTATGTACGTTAAGCTTCTTCACCGCTTGTAGCGATGACGATGATCCAAAGGATCCGAATGTGTTGGATGTTAATGCTTCTTATTCCGGCGATAAATTAAGCCTGAAGTATAGTGACGAAATGTTATTAGGTAAAGAAATTTCATTTGATACAAAAGATGGAAAGACGGCAACTATCACAATGAAAGGGACTTTCGATATGAGTTCGATCACTGATCTGATCGGTGGAGGTTCGAAAGCGAATTTTATTCCAAGTCTTGCTCCGGGTGTTATTCCTGGTGAAACGGTTACTACTTTGAATAACGTAGCCTTGACTCTGTCTGGTGAAACTTATACATTTGAAGGTACTGATGAGTCTAATGGACGTACAGTAAAATACACGGGTGAAGTAAAGAAAGACATGCTGACCATGGCTGTGAATGTAACCATGCCGACAAATCCGTTAACGGAAGGTAAATTGTGGAAAATGACAGGTTCTGTCTTTGCTTGGAAATCTAGTGAAAAGTTGCCGATCGGAGATGGTGGATGGGAAACAGAAAATGCAGCTGCACTATTGAATCAAATGTTTATCTCTCCGGAATTGATGAAGGTGCTGGCTGATGTTACTTTTTTACCCGATGGAAATGTCGTTGCTACATATGGGAAAGATGGCTTGAAATCGCCTATCAATCTAGCAAACTATTATATCAAAAGTAGTAAACTGTATGTTACACTGAACATCGACATGATTATTATGACAGCTACGAAAGCTAACAATGCCGATTTGATGGAACTGGTAACAGCATTGCTTCAAACTCCTTTGATGGGCGCACTGAGCGAAGGTTTCCCGTTGAACTATACAGTTGAAAACGGTGTTGCCACTATATCTCTCGACCAAGAATTCATCCTGCCGATCTTGAAAGTTCTTTTAAGCAGTAAATATGTAACAGATATGATTGGCGAACTGATTGCAAGTAATCCGGATATGGCTGCAATGGCCCCGATGATACAGGCTATTCTAGGGGAACTACCAGCTGTTTTGGAAGGAACTACAGAATTAACATTCGGTTTGACTTTGCAAAAATAAACCAGGTATTTCGATTTTATAGTAAAGAGGAGGATGTGTAAACCCACAATCCTCCTCTTTTTGTTTATATGAATCTATTTTAACAGAATCCGGATTCTGTTGTTTTTGATACGATGGCGAGAGTTGATAGATAACTGGAGAAATTCTTGCTTGTCGTATTCGGGAAGATATCCCGAAAAACTTCCTATCTTCGTGCATCTAATGAATGATTTATTACTAATTAAAAGGTATTAGTTTACTTACAAATTTATGAAAACAAAATTACTTTATTTTTTTAGCATGCTTTGCATGTTCGGCCTGTTTTCGGCTTGTAGTGATGACGATAAGGTGGAACCTATCGGAACTGAATTTGATGGTGTTTACAAAGGAACACTCGACGTAGACCTCGACGGAACGAAAGTAGGAGAAAATCTTCCACAAAAAATGTATGTAACCAAAGTTGGCGACAACCAAATCAAGATGGAACTGAAGAACTTCAGTTTTGGGGCGATGGCACTTGGAAACATTTCCGTAGACAAATGTAATGTAGAAAAACAAGGCGATAATGCCTGTAAATTCGACGGCGAAGATACGCTGGATTTACCTATTGTTGGCGAATGTAATGTGGTGATGACCGGTACTATTGCCGGTGAAAAACTGGATATGGTTATCAACGTGAAAGCAACCCAGTCGGGTGCAGCTATCACAGTGAAGGTTGATTTCAAAGGAACGAAACTGGCAGCAGACCAGAGTTCGGAAGCGAAGATCACAGAGCTTACTTTCGATAGTAAAGAAGTTGTTTCGCTGCCGGCAATTGACGGAACAAACATAACCTTTATGGTTTCAGATACCATCAAGGCGGAAGAATTAGCCGCATTGGTTCCTACCATCAAGATTTCCGATAAAGCAACGATCACTCCGGCAAGCGGTGTGGCGCAGGATTTCTCTAAACCTGTCACTTATACGGTTACTTCGGAAGATGGAATCACGACGACAACTTATACCGTTTCTGTAGCAGGTAAAATGCAGAAATATTCGTTAGACGAATGGGTGAATAAGGGTACCGGTAAAGCGGCTTATCAGACTCCGTATCCGGATGATAAATTGGCGACAAGCAGTGCTGGTGCCAGCTATTTGGCATTATTTGGCTATACAGACGAATTTCCGGTTGTTCCAACAGAAGACGCTGTTAAAGGTATGGCAGCGAAACTGACGACAAAGAATACATCGGATATTTCTTTAGCACCTGCTATTACTTCCGGTTCTCTGTATACCGGACGTTTTGCAATCGATCCTTTTAATCAGTTAAACAGCACGAAATTCGGTATTATGTGTGATAAGAAACCGTTACTTTTTAACGGATATTATAAATATACTCCGGGCGAATTGTTCCTCGATGGTTCTGATAAAAAGAATATTGTAGAACATCCGGAATTAACGGACGAATGCAGTATAAAGGGTGTTTTGTATGAAGTAGCTGACGAAAGCGAAACGTTGACTGGTCTGAACATCGGCAATTCCGAAAAGATTGTAGCTGTAGCATCACTGGCTGACGGAACAGCAAAAGCGGAATATACTCCTTTCAGTCTCGAATTTAAATTCCTGACAGGCAAGACCTATGATTCGACTAAATTGTATAAGCTGGCACTGATCTTTTCTTCCAGCAGCAAAGGTGATGCTTTCCAGGGGGCTCCCGGAAGTACATTGTATATAGATGAATTAGAGGTTGTTTTTGAATAAGATACTATTCACGAAATGATGTTGCGTCAAAACAAATAAACCGGACGCAGACTACATAGATGAGCGCAGATTATCGCAGATTTATTTTATAATTAAATATCTGCGTAACTCTGTGCTCGTCTGCGTTATCTGCGTCCGGTAAATCCCGTTTTTGACATACTTTCCCGTTTTGCTATGAAAGCCTTTTTGATTATCTCGGTGCTTTCCGATACAGATAAATAGCAATGAATGTATAAAGAATATTCGGAATCCAGGAGGCCACCATCGCACTTACGTATCCGTTGATTGCGAAAGTAGATGTAACCGTGGTAAACAGAATATAAGAGAAACTTAAAGCCAGTCCGATACCGATATTCAATCCCATGCCCCCTTTGATTTTGCGGGAAGAAAGTGAGGCTCCGATAGAGGTCAGAATAAACGCAGCCATAATAGAGGCGAAACGTTTGTGATATTCGATTTGGAAAGTCTGTATATTGCCGATGCCACGTGTTTTCTGTCGGTCGATATATTCTGCTAATTGAGGCGAAGTCATTGTTTCGCAATCGTTTACCGAGATCAGGAAATCGGACGGTATGATTGTCAGAGTCGTGTCTTTACGTGAACCATGCGTGATATGTTCGCGCATCCCGTCAAAGTCGCGGATCATATAATCGATGACGGTCCATTGGTATAGCGAATCATATTTGATCGAGTTGGCTGTCAGTTTTGAGATCAACTTCTTCCCTTCGAAATGTTCCAAAGAGAAACGGTAACCCATATTCGGACGTGCATCGTAACGGTCGAAATAAGCAATCACACCCGGTTCCACTTCAATCTGTATGTTCCGGGCATATTCCACTTTTTTGTTCCTGATATACTTGTTCTGGAAGTCGATACGTGTACTGTTGGCGGGAGGAATGATGAAAGCACTCAGTATGAAACTGGCTGTCGCGATAATTGCTGCCGAAATGGCGTAGGGCAACATCAATCGCCGGAAACTCATTCCACTTGCCAGCATAGCGATGATCTCGGAATTGTCCGCCAGCTTCGAAGTAAAGAAGATAACTGCGATGAATGTGAACAGCGGACTGAACAGGTTGGCAAAATACGGAATGAAGTTCATGTAATAATCCAGGATGATTGCCTGCAAAGGTACATCCGGCTTCAGGAACTTGTCGATCTTTTCGTTTATATCGAATACGACGGAGATAGAGATAATCAGAATAATCGCGAAAACATACGTTCCGAGAAATTGCTTGATGATGTACCAGTCTATCCGTTTTAATTTAAAATTCATTATAATCTATTGTTTAGTTGCTGTACCATGCCGCTTTTCCAGGTACCGAAGTCGCCGGCAATGATGTGGCGGCGTGCCTCTTTTACCAGCCACAGGTAAAAAGCCAGGTTATGGATAGAAGCGATCTGCAGACCCAGCATTTCGTTTGCCTTGATCAGGTGATGCAGATATGCTTTGCTGTAGAGCGTGTCGACTAGCGAATGACCGTCCGGATCGACAGGGGAGAAGTCGTCTTCCCATTTCTTGTTGCGCAGGTTGATCGTGCCATATTGCGTGAAGATCTGCCCGTTACGACCGTTACGGGTCGGCATGATACAGTCGAACATATCCACGCCGCGCTCGATCGCTTCCAGCAGGTTGATCGGCGTACCGACTCCCATCAGATAACGGGGTTTGTCTTTGGGTAATATTTCATTGACTACCTCAATCATTTCGTACATCTTCTCCGTCGGTTCGCCGACAGCCAGGCCACCGATGGCGTTTCCGTCAGCGCCTTTCTTTGCCACATTTTCTGCCGCTTGACGGCGCAGGTCAGGATACACGCAACCTTGTACGATGGGGAAGAGGCATTGCCCGTAGCCATATTTCGGTTCGGTAGAGTTGAAGCGCTCGAAGCAACGGTCCAGCCAACGTTCGGTCAGTCCCAAAGATTTTTTTGCATAATCGTAATCCGCGTCTCCCGGGCAGCATTCATCGAAAGCCATAATGATATCGGCACCGATGATGCGTTGGATATCCATTACTTTTTCCGGGGTGAAGAGGTGTTTCGAACCGTCGATATGCGAACGGAATTCGGCTCCTTCCTCATGCAATTTGCGGTTGTCGGAAAGCGAGAACACCTGGAAACCTCCGCTATCGGTCAGGATAGGACGGTCCCATGTATTGAATTTGTGCAATCCGCCAGCTTTTTCCAGGATTTCAAGACCCGGACGCAGGTAAAGATGATAGGTGTTACCGAGGATGATCTGGGCATTGATATCCTCTTTCAACTCGGTCATGTGGACGCCTTTCACTGTGCCTTGTGTTCCGACAGGCATAAAAATGGGCGTCTCGATTACCCCGTGATCGGTAGTAATCAAGCCCGCCCTTGCATTTGTTTTAGTATCGTTGTGTTGTAATTCGAATTTCATTACTTATCTTCGCTTTGGGCGCAAAGATAGTATTTTTCTATCAGAATCCGAAGTCATCGACTTCTACGTTTTTGACTTCTTCCTCTTCCGGTAAAACAATGGTCTGATGCACTACATTCGACTTCACGATAATAGCCCGCATCGGACGCACCGGACAGATCGATTCGCATCCGCCACAACCTACACATAAGTCCGGGTTTACCTGCGGAATGGTCAGTGTCCCTTCATAAGGCACCATGTGTACGGCCTGTGTCGGACAGTGTTCGGAGCAGGCTCCGCAGTCGGTTCCTTCCGTCTTCACAATACACCGGTTGATAAAGAAGGTTGCAATACCCACCTGCAACGATTTCTTTTCTTCTACCGTGATAGGCTGAATAGCCCCAGCCGGACAAACTTCCGAGCATATCGTACACTCATAATTACAATAACTGCTGATGTAAGCCATACGTGGCTTCAACAGATAATCGAAACCATATTCCAGTCCGGCAGGACGTAATACTTGGCTCGGACATTTCACGACGCAGATATGGCATCCCGTACATTTGTCTTTGAAACGTTCCAGGCTCAATGATCCGGGAGGGGTGATGGGCGGCCATTTTTTACGTCCTTTTCTCTTTCCATGACCATTTCCATTTCCGTGTCCTTCGCATTGTTCGACACCTTCCGCGATAGCCGATACGATTGGCAGCGTGGCTGCAACAGTTGCTCCGGTTGCCAGGAAAGTACGACGGCTGTTTACTGCCGGTTGCTGTTCCATTTTCATAGCAACTTCAGTAATCGCTTTCTCTTCTTTCCGGAAAGGAGGGTTGAAACGATATTGCAGACCACCTTTGGAACAAGAAGAAACGCAGTTGAAACAATCCACGCAACGAGAAGTATCGACAGTCAGATTTTTGGCGTCGATCGCTTCTGCTTTGCAGGTATGTTCACAGTTTCCGCAATGGGTACAAGCCCCTTTATCGAATGATATACGGAAGAATGAATAACGTGATACCAGACTAAGCAATGCACCTACCGGGCATAATGAGTTACAAAACAAACGTCCGCGGAAAATAACCAAAACGGCAAAAACAACCAGAGCCACAATACCGGATACCAGGCCGGCAATACTTACCGTGCTGATCGTTACGTGGAACAATGAATAGTTGTCCATTTTCATCAGCCAGTCGGCCAATACATTGTTCCCCCACATAACAGAAGGACGGAACAGGTTTGCCGCAATGCGTCCGAAGTTACTATACGGATCGAGCAACAGACATAAACCGGAGAATCCCAGTAGGGCAGTTATCGCAGTGGCCGCCAGCAACACATATCGTACCCAGTTCAATGGCTTATGATATTTAAATCGCCGTACTCCTTTTTTCTTCTTTTTCCCTATGCAGAACAGGCGGTTGATGATATCCTGGAAAACTCCCGCAGGACATAATACTGAACAGTAAATACGTCCGAATACCAATGTCAGGAGAAGCAATACGGCTACAATCCCGAACATACCCGCAAGGATAGCCGGCAATAACTGTGCATGCAGTAATCTGTGTACGCCGACCGGCATCTTATTCGTGAAGTCGAGAAAGAAAAGAAGTATAGGTATAAAAAACAGGGCTGCGAGGAGTACCCGCAGTCCTTTTAAGTAATTAGGTCGCTTCATTTATATTTTAATACGTTTGATATTGATTTTCTTCAAATCCGTTGATCCCAGTTTAAGCTCTTCGCCTTTACCGATATGGCTTACTGCTTCCATGTCCAGTTTCTTTACCTGGTTGAATAAAGCGAGGGCTGCCGTGTCGATTGCAACGATGTTAGGAGATACGATTATTGATTTCAATGTCGCTACATCGGCTGCACTTTTACCCTGCGGTCCGTTCTGATGCATCATACGGTAAGCATCCACGATATTCAGAACCGGTTTCTTTTGCCAGGTACAGATGTCGGCGATACATTGCTGCAAGTCGTTCTGATGGAAGAAACGACGGTCCCATACGATACCCATGTAATTCTTCATGGCACAGGAAAGTTTTGCCCCGCCATGATTCTTCAGGATAGGCACATTGATCCAGGCGTCCGCTTCGATCAGTGCTTCGTGTATCTTGGCAGACTTTACTTTTACTCCGTTGGGGATGGATACTTCTTTGAAATATTTCTCATCGTTGCCAGGCATGATGATACCTCCGGCTTCTTTTACGGCAGCAGCTATACCACTGCTCTCATAACATTTCTGCCAATTATCGCAGGTATGGTCGAAAACAGTTACTTTCTCTGCTCCGGCTGCCAGGCATTTTTTCACCAATGCTTTGATAAGCTGCGGGTTGGTATTTCCTGCCAGTTCCGGTGTACGGTCCCATCCGATATTCGGTTTGATAACCACTTTTTGCCCTTTCTTGATGTAATTACCGATTCCCCCCAGGGTTTCCAATGCTTTATCGAGCATCGCCTCAGGTTCGCCACCCATCACAGCTACCATTTCGGGAGCCTGCTCTACTGCCATGGTGTTGGTCGACAATGCTGCTTGCAGCCCTTTAAAGTCTATGGATAATGCGGCACCAGCTACTACACTGGTCTTTAAGAAATCACGACGTTTCATTTTGTTGTAATTGGTTATTAGAATTGTTTATAGATGTAACAAAGGTAGTAATTCTCTGAATTATAGTGTATCTTTGCCCGTAAAAAATATTAATTTAATGGAATTATATGCTTATATATCACTGCATTCCTTTGTCGAAGGATGCGTGGTAACTACCGGGGAACCGGCACTTACTTTACAGGCTGATAATTTATTATATACCGTTCCTCAGGAAGAATATCAATATGGATTGTCGCTGCTCCGGAAGGCGATAGGAGAGTATGAAATACAAAAAGGAATTCCGGCAGAAGAGAGTAAACAGGCTATTCCTTTTTTTCGTGAGAAGCGTTGTATGCTGATCGGGCCGGAAATGGATATTTATAAATTGTCTTTCTATGAAAATGAAACCGAACTCCCGGAAAAGGTAAAGTCCGCTAAACAACCCTACCTGCGTTTGTCTTTCGATTATGAGCAACTGGCGGAACATTGCCTTTTCGAAAACATGTTCCTGGTTCGTTGTAAATACGATGAAAGGCAAGTACTCGATAACTTTATTACGCAAATGGAGCGTGAATACGATAAGTTCTTTTTCGATGATGAACACAGTGGCTTTACATCCGATTCCCGTTTCTTTTCGCTTTTATGTAATGCTTGTCTGGAAGTAAAGGAACCGTCGTGTGCACCGGAAAAAGAATGGCGTTTGGCAGTCCTTCGTAGTCCGGTCGATGCCGGTTACCGGTATGAGGACGGGCAACTGAGACCTTTCGTTCCCATTTCTTTGCCGCTGAATGTTATCCGTAAAGTCACTTTACTCGACAGTGAAAAAGAAGAATTGAACTTTAGTGCCCTTGCCGGTTTTATGCAACGCATCGGTTTGTCGCCGGAACGTTACCTGGAAGGATTGCTGGAAGAATAAACAGATGATCGATTATGGCTACAACAATTCTTTAATAACTTTACATGGGTTTCCTACTGCAATACTATTGGCCGGAATCGATTTGGTGACTACGCTTCCGGCTCCGATAACGCAATTGTCTCCAATCGTAACACCCGGCAGGACGATTGTGCCGCCACCGATCCAGACATAATCGCCGATGGTGATCGGAAGGGCTTTGGTTCTGAAAAAGAGTTCTCCAGAACTTTCATCCCAGTCTTCTACAAACCTTTCGTTGGCGGCTACCGGATGTGTTGCTGTATATAATTGAACGTTGGGAGCAATCAATACATTATTTCCGATCGTAATAATATTGTCGTCTAAAAAAGTACAGTTCATATTGATAACGACTTTATCGCCAATAAAGATATGCTTTCCGCATTCGCAATGGAAATTAATATCTACACTAACGTGCTTACCTACTTTTCCGAACATATCATGCAAGAGTTCCGTTCTAGTTGCTACATCGGAAATGTCTGTCGCATTGAATTTTGAAAGCAATCTTTTGTTTCGGATAATCATATCCAAAACTTCTTTATCAAGCCGGTTACAGTATTCACCCGATAAGAATCTTTGATAGTTGGTTTCCATATAATATGAGTTGTTTTTAGGTAAGATTTAGTCGAATTGTACCACCCAATCTTTATCATGATAGGCAGCAAAACACATCTCTACCTGTTCTTTATTATTCTTTTCTTCTGCTAACGGGGGAATTTCATCGAGATTGAAATATCCGCTTTCTACCGTTTCTATGTTCGGTTGAAAAGCTCCGCCTTTTACTTCACAGAGGAGAAAAACTTTACAGACATTATAGGCGTACGGAGGCAGGTTGTGGAGGTTTCGATCCTGTACAGCTATTATCCGGATGGCTTCGACATCCAATCCGGCCTCTTCTTTTACTTCCTTCACTGTATTTGTTTTTATGGTTTGGTTTACGTCGACCCAGCCACCGGGCAAAGACCAAGTACCGTTCTTTTCTTTTACCAGCAATATTTTGTTGTCTTTAAAGATAGCCGCCCTGCTGTCGAGCTTAGGCGTTTGAAAACCTTCTTCATTACAGAACAAGCTTTTTATTTTCTCTAAAGATAAGCCACTTTGTAGACTCAGTATCTCGGCAGATATCTCTCTGATACGTTCAAAACGTTCAATATCAAAAGCATCTTTTGAATAAGTTAATCCTGCCTGTGCGATGAACTGTAATTCTTTTGCCCATTCGAGCCACTTTGGTTGTTGATTTTCATTCATGCTGTATCTGTTTTCCTGGTACGCTTGTAAAAATACGAATAATTCTATATGTATTGTAACCTTTTCCGGAGAACTTGAGAAAACACAATCTGTAATTTGGGTTATATTACCCGTAATTCGTCTACAAATAATCTCTTTGTGACCAGCTACTTTTGTAACATGAAAAATAATTAATTGAATTATGGAAATTATTAAGAACAAAGAGTATGAAGGCGAACGTCCTTTATTTGCTACACACGATTTACAACTGGAAAATGTAACGATTCATACTGGCGAATCTGCTTTAAAAGAATGCAGTAATATCATTGCGGTAAACTGCCGCTTCGAGGGTAAATATCCCTTTTGGCATAACGATGGTTTTATCGTGAAGAATTGTCTTTTTACCGATGGAGCACGCGCTGCCCTGTGGTATTCACGGAACCTGCAAATGAGTGACACTATTGTAGAAGCTCCGAAGATGTTCCGTGATATGGATGGGGTTAAATTAGAGAATGTGCGACTATCCAATGCGTTGGAAACGCTCTGGCATTGCCGTAACGTTGAACTGAAGAATGTACAGATCGATAAAGCAGACTACCTGTTTATGCACGGAGAGAATATCCGTATTGAGAACTACAGTCAGAATGGAAACTATTCATTCCAGTATTGTAAGAATGTAGAAATCCGTAATGCCGTTATCAATTCGAAAGATGCTTTCTGGAACACTGAAAATGTGACCGTGTATGATTCCGAACTGACCGGTGAATATCTGGGATGGCACTCACATAACCTGCGTCTGGTAAATTGCAAGATATCCGGGACACAAGCCCTTTGCTATGCGCATGACCTGGTAATGGAGAACTGTACAATGGCGGATGATGCTGATCTCTGTTTTGAATATAGCAGTGTGCAGGCAACTATTAATAGCCCTGTACATAGCGTGAAGAATCCGCGTACCGGACGTATCACGGCTGAATATTACAATGAAATCATCATCGATGAAAACATCCTGAAGCCGGCAAACTGTGAACTGAGACTGTGGGATAACGTAACTTGCTTCAATCAATGAAATACAATTTTGACGAGCTGATTCCCCGTCGCAGAAGTAACTCCTATAAATGGGATATGGCGAAAGAAGAGGATGTCCTGCCCATGTGGGTAGCCGATATGGATTTCCGTACGGCGCCCTGTGTGGTTGATGCATTGCGCAGGCGGGTGGAACATGGCATTTTCGGTTATACCAAAGTGCCAGCCGCTTATTATGAAGCTGTAACGAACTGGTTCACGAGACGGCATGGTTGGCTGATAGAGGAAGACTGGATTATTTATACTTCAGGTGTAGTTCCGGCCTTGTCTGCCGTAATCAAAGCACTCACCCTGCCGGGTGATCGTGTATTGGTGCAGACACCGGTTTATAATTGCTTTTTCTCCTCTATTCGAAATAACGGTTGCGAAGTGGTCGTCAATCCTCTTCTTTATACCGATGGAACTTACCGGATTGATTTCGACGGTTTGGAAAGAGAAGCCTCCGACCCAAAAGTCAAATTATTACTTTTATGTAACCCACATAATCCGGCAGGCAGGGTTTGGACCCAGGAGGAACTGACGCGTATCGGCGAGATTTGTTTTCGGAATGATGTATTGGTTATCGCCGATGAGATTCATTGCGAATTGGTTTTCCCGGGACATACTTATACGCCTTTCGCCTCCATTTCGAAAGACTTCCTGATGAATTCCGTTACCTGCATTTCACCGAGTAAGGCATTCAACCTGGCGGGATTACAGATAGCAAACATTATTTCAGCTAATGAATATGTGCGTATGAAAATAGACAAGGCCATCAATGCCAACGAGGTCTGCGATGTGAATCCATTTGGTGTTGAAGCCTTGATTGCCGCTTACAATGAGGGTGAAGAATGGCTGGAAGAACTTAAACAATACCTGCTGGATAATTACAATTATCTGAAAATATATTTTGAAAAATATCTTCCCCATTTGAAAGTATTACCATTGGAAGGTACTTATCTGGTTTGGGTAGATTGTTCTGCCCTGAAACGATCTTCAGAAGAAATAGTAAAAGCTGTGCTGGATAAGGAAAAGCTGTTGGTAAACGACGGGAATATGTATGGTGAAGCTGGTAAAGATTTCATTCGCATCAATATTGCTTGTCCGAGAGCACTTCTGATCGATGGTTGGGGCAGGCTTAAGCGTGTACTGAATTAGTTATAAGACTCAGTGAAATATTTATAAATCACCTCGGATATAGAGGCTATGATCTTTGCATTTGTTTCCATGCTCTCATTCGAATCTTTGATGAATACAGCAACAGTGTATCTGCTTCCATTCGGGAGCAGAACAAAACCGATATCGTTTGTTCCAATGAATTGTCCCTTTGCATTCAGATCGCTGGTACCGGTTTTGTGTCCTATCACTGCGTCAGTTTTTAATAATGGCTGGGGGAGACGGTCTTTTCCGGTTTCACATTCGATCATGATGTTTTTGAGGAATTCCTGATATTCATCTTTGAATAATGACCGGGTAAGTAGAATTTCTAATAAACGGGCAGCTTCCAATGGTGTACTCCAGTTCAGGTAGCAAGCAGATAAATCCTGATGCATATCATCTTCGGTGATTACAATGGAAAATTGCTGTATACCTAATGAACGGATATATTTGTCCGCAACTGAAGGACCGCCTATATATTTGAATAAGACGTCGCAGGCAATATTGTCACTTAGCTGAATAATGTATTTCAACAGTTCGTTGATCGGAAGGGAAATATTACCCTGGGGATATTTATCGCGTAACGGACTGTAAGTGTTTTCAATTATATCCTCTTTCTCAATCCGTATTGGGGTATCGAGAGGCAGATTATTTTGCTGCAGATAATTGAGTACCGCCAATGCCTGATGAAACTTGAATACACTCATCATCGGATACCGGTCTTCATTATTAATGGTAACAGTATCTTTACCATTTAATATGATACCTACACCTATCCGGGCTTTTTTATCTTTGATAATTTCCTGAATATTGGCTTTTAATTGCTCTGATTGTGCTTGTAAACCAGTTATGTAACAGAGGCTGCAAAGGGCGAGAAGAATAATACGTAAGTGTTTCATGAATATAAAATAAATAGCTTTTATACCGCAAGGCTTTCTTTTATTTCCAACTGATAAGCTCTTCCTCTGTCGGTCGTTATTTTCAGATTGCTGTTATCCTCCACCAACGGACGCAAGCGGCGGATCAAAGTGTTCAGCGTTTCGTCGGCATTGTCTTTACCTGGCCATAGCGTATCACAGATATCTGCTCTGGGCAGGATATGAGAGGAGGAAAGGAAAAACATTTCCATAACCTTATATTGTTGCGGGGTAAGTTTCAATTTCTCCCGGTCTTCTTTATAGAAGCAGGCATGGCGACAAGAGAATGTAAGATTACCGAAAACCAGTGTTTTCTCTTCTTGTGGCAGACTTGTGCTTCTGCGACGGAATAAAAAGATAGAAAGGGCACCGGACAGGATAGCTGCTATCAGCAGTACTAAAGGAGTCCGTTTATCTGTAAGTGCCAGAATATCCTTAGTCGAATAATTGATATATCCTTGAAAAGATATTCCTAATTCTTCCTGTGATGCTTCGGGGAGATTTAAATTAGCGCTCAGCCAGATAACGGTATCGCTTGCCAGGTAATTCTGTGCCTGATCTTTTTCAGGAGTTACGTATGCGATAGATTTATCCGTCGCTTTCTTATTTTTTACGTGAACGATAATACCGCTTTTCTCTTTCAGCTGTTCAAACTTCAATGCTTCGGCAAAATCTTTATTATAACTCTCGATAGAAACCGGATTTCCGAAAACGGCAGACAAGCGCGAATAAGTCTTGAGTGTATCCTGGTTCATCCATTGTTCGGAGTTTTGCATAATGGTCTGCTGCAATGCCTGGTTCAGATCCGAAACGATTGCTTTCTGTGTTTCCGAATAATTGTGAAAGCCGAAACTGAATGATAGTACAAGCATGCAGGCTGTAAAAATAACCGATAGATTTGCTGCTAACCGTGTGTTCATCGTTTTTCTTTTATTAACGCCCGAAGATAAGAATTTATTGTAAGATTCGGATAAATAAAAATTAGTACCTTTGTATTCCTAAAAAGAGAAGGTACGTGGAAGAATATCTGGATCAACTGAATGAGAGTCAGCGCGAAGCTGTTATATATAACGAGGGACCGTCGCTGGTGATTGCCGGCGCCGGTTCCGGTAAGACAAGAGTACTTACTTATAAGATTGCTTATCTGGTACATCTGGGGTTGGCACCTCAAAGCATTCTGGCACTTACTTTTACCAACAAAGCGGCGCGTGAAATGAAAGAACGTATTGCCAAGATAACCGGTGACCAGACGGCACGCCGGTTGTGGATGGGAACGTTCCACTCGATCTTCTCACGTATCCTTCGTTATGAAGCAGAACATATCGGTTATCCTTCCAATTTCACGATTTACGATGCTGCCGATTCGAAAAGTTTATTGAAGGCTATTATCAAAGAGATGCAGCTGGACGACAAAGTGTATCGTATCGGAATGATACAAAGCCGCATTTCGAATGCTAAGAATGCGCTGGTTACTTGGAAGGCTTACGAGCAGTCTAAGGAGTTGATGCAACACGATATAGACTCGAAAGTCCCTTTGTTGCGTGAAATATATAAACGTTATCAGAATCGTTGCCAGCAGGCAGGAGCGATGGATTTCGACGATTTGTTGCTTCAAACAAATATCCTGTTCCGCGATCATCCGCAGGTATTGGATAAATACCGTAGCTTTTTTCAGTTTGTATTGGTCGACGAGTATCAGGATACCAACTTTGCCCAACATTTGATCGTCCAGAAGCTTTGTGAGCAACACCGCCGTATTTGTGTGGTGGGAGATGATGCTCAGAGTATCTATTCTTTCCGCGGAGCCAATATCGATAATATCCTGCAATTCAAAAATCAATATCCGGGTTGCCGTATCTTTAAACTGGAACGTAATTATCGTTCTACACAGAATATTGTGAATGCAGCAAACAGCTTGATCCATAAAAATAAAGAACAGATATTCAAGAACGTATATTCAGAAAAGGAGCAAGGCAGTAAAGTCCGTGTCTCTTCTTCCTATTCCGATTATGAAGAAGGATACGCTGTGGCCGCTATGATCAATGAAATGCGGATGCGCAAGGATTATGATTATTCCGAATTTGCCATCCTGTACCGGACAAATGCCCAGTCTCGTATTTTGGAAGAGGCGCTTCGCAAAAGAGGAATACCTTATAAGATATACGGCGGTTTGTCTTTCTATCAGCGTAAAGAGGTGAAAGATGTGATTTCATATTTACGTCTGATTATCAATCCTCATGATGAGGAAGCATTCAAACGTGTTATTAATTATCCATCGAGAGGGATCGGGGACACGACGGTTAATAAAATAATTAGTGCTGCGACCGAAAATAACGTAAGTCTTTGGACGGTTTTGAATGCTCCAATAGACTATGCGTTGCCGATCAATAGCGGTACAGCGAAGAAATTATCTGATTTCCGTGAAATGATCGAACGTTTTATACAAGAGAATGAACGTCTTTCCGCAGAAGAAATGGCGGCGATGGTTGTGAAGGAAAGTGGAATAGTCAGTTCACTTTTTCAGGATCGTTCAGTAGAAGGAATCAGTAAGCAGGAGAATCTGCAGGAATTATTGAAAGGTATCGCCGAGTTCTGTGAACTGAGACGTGAGGAAGGTGTCGAACAGGTTTCTTTGGCGGATTTCCTTTCCGAAGTATCTTTGTTGACCGATCAGGATAATGACAAAGACGAACAGGCGAATAAAGTAACAATGATGACGGTTCATGCTGCCAAAGGGCTGGAATTTAGGAATGTGTTTGTTGTCGGTTTGGAAGAAGAGTTGTTCCCGTCTTCCATGTCGAAAGATAATCCGCGTGCTGTGGAGGAAGAACGCCGTTTATTTTATGTGGCAATCACTCGTGCCGAGGAAAACTGTGTGCTGACTTATGCGAAGAGCCGTTTTCGGAACGGACAGAGTGCCATGTGTTCTCCCAGTCGTTTCCTGAAAGATATCGATGTGCAATTTTTGGAACTTCCGGCTGATACGTCGGCAGATACGTTTGCTGCTGCTCGCGAACGGTTCGAGCGTCCGGCTTTTTCTTCTCCGTTCCAGCAGCCGCGGGCTGTGGAGAAAGAAGAATCTTCTTTCATTTCTCCGGTGGCGCAGGCACAGCAACGTCAGCGTCTGACAAGAGTAGAAACAGCAACTTCCAAGCCTGTGACGTCTTCTGCTCCCGCATCCGATCTTTCCGGCTTACGTGTCGGAGCCAAAGTACGTCATGATCGTTTCGGTGAAGGAGAGGTTATTGCTATTGAGGGAGATGGTGGCAATGCTAAAGCAACGGTGGCATTCATCCATTTTGGACAAAAGCAATTGCTACTAAAGTTTGCCCGGTTGACAATTGTTGAATAAGTTATAACAGGTTGTCTATTTTTTGTTTGGTATGTGGGTTGCTGGGGCGTACCACTGTTCCGTAATCCACAATAACTCCTTCGCGGTTGATCAACAGGTAGTGAGGATACCCTTTTAGTGCCAGTCGATTTTGTATTTTCAAAAACGAGTTATTATCAGTCATGTCGGTATAATGCAAGCATTCTATTCCGGACTGTTTGAGTTCTTGTCGTTTGATAATATCTTCATATGTTTTTTTGTCTTCTTTAGAACCACTGGCACAGATGCTTATCATGGCAACATCTTCCAGAGAATATTCTTTACGAAGTTTTTTTAATGGCTCCATTTCTGCTAAACAAGGTGGGCAAAAGGTTGTCCAAAAGTCTATATAGATAACTTTCCCTTTATGTTTGTCTAATATATCATAGATCGGTTTCATGTAATCCATATGAGTTTCTAAAACCTGTTTGTCGGAATAATTGCCGTAAAGCATGTAGTCGGATACGGTACGCGGATTTTTTAGAAAGTCTTTTTTATTTTGGAAAGCCGCATGAAGTGTCTGCTTTAAAACCGGGATATGTACGATTGAGTCCAGTTGGCCCCGTCGTTGGGAGAAGAGTAAAGTGTCGTTAGCCTCCAATGATTGGGAGACGGATGCTGCAAAAATATACTGTTTGGTATTCTTTCCAGTTGGATAGTTTATAAAGTCATCGAACGTAGCTCTCTTATTTTCTTTGTAGAAGGTCTTGCTGAAGATAAAAGAGTTGACGACTTCTGCCAATTTGAATATGTTGGATGGAATAATTTCGCCTTCGAAAAGGGAGTCCGTTTTAGCTAATAGCTCCTGTTCGTTGTATCCGGATATATCTTTTTTTCTCCAAAGTTGTTCGTTTAGGTAGTCGATCAAACATCTATAATAATCAATCTTTAATAATTTGTCGGTATATTCCTGGATTACATTGTCTGGCTGGAAGGTTTCGATAAATTCCTGTCTGCGTTTTAAACGTTGCTGATATTCTTGCTGAAGTTCTTTATTGAATGCTTCCGGCTCTTGATCCCGTCGGATAGAATAGACTTCTATGTAATAACGTCCGCTTTGTGCAAACATATTTATCAGTTGATTCCTTTTCTCTTCATTTCCGAATACTTTTGGATTTAATAAGTCTTTAAAATTTATTTCCACATGCAGGCTGTCGCCCGGACTGACGAGTAGGTGATCGGCATATTTATGGATTTGCACATTGCGCAGTTGTGCATATGGAGAAAAACGAAACGAAAAACTTCCGTCTTCAGCAATAGGGACAATATACTTTGTCTCCTGATCACGGAAAAACGGAACGATGAGTGTTAAGTCTTTTTCCTGCGGGTAAAAATCACTGTTCAAGACTTTTCCGGTAATAATAACTTTCTTCGAGTAATCCTTATATTCTTTGTCGGATGAATTACAAGACAGGCATAAAAAAGGAATCAGAGGTAATAATAGTCGTTTCATGGTATTCGGGATTACAGGTACTTTGTAAACAAAAGTACGATTTTATATCGAGTAAGGAGTACGAATCTAATAAAAATCTATACTTTTGTAGTACTAACTACTAATAAATAAAAGTATTCCCTTTTTCGAGAGGGCGGGGCATGTTATCTTTATTATCGCCTGGCAGCATTTTGAAGATTTCATGCCTTCTTTGTGTCTACTCAAAAAAGGGAATATGTGTTAAACCGGATTGACTATTGTAATCTGAAAATAACAGGAACTGTATAAGCAATTCTTATAATTTCGCCATCCTTATTTTTACCCGGAGTCCATTTGGGCATTGACTTTGCAACCCGCACAGCTTCTGCATCTAAAGATGGAGAGACGCTGCGTGCTACTTTGATATCTGATATACTACCGTCTTTTTCTACGATAAACGTCAGGGTCACTCTTCCTTCTTCTTTCTTTTCAAAAGCTTCAGCCGGATATTTTATACTTGTGGCTAAAAACTGCAATAGTTTTCCCTGTCCACCAGGAAATTCAGGCATTACTTCACAAACAGTGTACACTTTATCATCCTGAGGTAGCGATACCTCCTCTGTTTTTTCCGGGACAAACTCGGGAGTCGTGACAGTAACAGGTGTTTTAGAGGCTTCCGTTGTCCGGTTATTTACAATCCGGGCCATTACATCGATGTTGTTGAATAGCAACATGGCAGCGGCCACCGGAATTAATGCCAGATACTTTACTTTTCCGACATTCTTCGTTCTTTTTTTGTTTAACATAGAAATTCTCTTTTTTAATGGTAAGACACTAAAATTATTATATAGATTTGCTATAGCCATATTTGAATGCTCCATTCCTATAAGGTGATACTGATATTCTTTTTTATTATATCCGGCATACATAACCTCTTGATCTGCCAAATATTCCAGATTTATATTAATCTCCTTCTTAAAGTACCAGGCAAACGGATTTATCCAACAAATAATCGAAACAAGTTCCCCAAGTAAAACATCGAAAGAATGCATTTGCCGGGTATGTGCCGTTTCATGCTGAAGTATTTCTCCCAGTACAAGTTTGTTTTGAGGTTTGGTTGGAATAAAGATCCATTTGAAGAAAGAGTAAGGTTCTTCTGTTTCCGGAATCAGACATACTTTAATTCCGTTTATCAAGCCCTTTTTACTCCGACGATAAGTGACGAACAAGTTTATCATTTCAGCAAAACACCGGATGGTTAAGACCAAGACTCCGGCTAAGTAAACTATGATAAAACAGTTCATTACGGCTTTTCCCCAATCTGCATTTACTTCCTCGGCTGTCTTGTTTATGTGGGTTGTTTCTTCGACGATAATATCTTTAGGTAAAATCGTTGAATAATAGGATACCATTTCCGATATAGTCGGGCGTGTCGACAACCAATTGCTGATATCTGGCAATTGATATAGAAAAGCAACCAGTAACATACCTAATAACGTTATTCGTCTCAGTCCGAAAAATGTATCATTACGGAACAACAGACGGTAGCTTATATAAAGTAAAGCCAACGCCAGGTTTGCCTTGATAAAATAGATAAATAGCGGCGTCATAACAGTTTGCTTTTTAATTATTCTTCGTTTTCAATCAAATCCATCAGATCCTGCAAGTCGCTTTTGGACAGCTTCCGGTCTTTCACAAAGAAAGATACCATTTCCTTATACGAACCGGTGAAATAATCTCTGACCACATTCGACATAAAGGTCCGCTTGTATTCCGTTTCCTTGACCAACGGGGAAAATTCGGTAATCGTTCCGTACTTTTTCGGAGAAACATATTTTTTGCGCTCCAAATTGCGTATAACGGAGGCGACACTGGTATAAGGAGGACGAGGTTCCGGTATTTCATTCAGTATGTCCCGAATGAAACAAGGCCCTAACTTCCATATATACAACATAATCTCTTCTTCTTGTGCTGTCAATCGTTCCATTTATTCGTAATTTTCTGATTAATAGTCTACTATTTTTTAGCAAAGCTACTAATATTTAGTAGCAATACAAGGGGAGAGCTTGTAAATATTGTTAATTGACAAAGAATGATTGTTTACAAGTGGATGGATAGTATATTATGAAATATAACATTATCTTTGCTGCTTATTTAATAGAAAAGAGTAAATGATCGATTTCAATGTAATACCATCTCCTTGTTATGTGATGGAAGAGAAACTGCTCCGTAATAATCTGTCACTTATTAAGAGTGTGAAGGAGCGGGCAGGAGTGAATATAATTCTTGCATTCAAAGCATTCGCTTTATGGAAATCTTTTCCGATCGTTCGTGAATATATACCGTATTCAACAGCCAGTTCGAAGTTTGAAGCACAGTTGGCTTTTGAAGAAATGGGAAGTCCGGCTCATACATATTCACCGGCTTATACAGAAGCTGATTTTCCTGCCATATTGAAATATAGCAGTCATATAACTTTCAACTCGTTGTCCCAGTTCGAACGTTTTTATCCGATGGTAAAAGCGGATGGGAACCGTGTTTCATGCGGCTTGCGTATCAATCCGGAATATTCGGATGTGGAAACAGAGTTGTATAATCCTTGTGCACCGGGTTCGAGAATGGGCATTATTTCCGATCTTTTAGGAGATAAGTTGCCGGAAGGAGTGGAAGGGTTGCATTTCCATACACTTTGTGAATCATCTTCATATGATTTGGAAAAAACATTAGGGGAAGTGGAAAAACGTTTCGCTCGTTTTTTACCGCATATCAAATGGTTGAATATGGGAGGCGGACATTTGATGACACGTAAAGGATACGATACGGAACATCTGATAGCTTTACTTCAGTCTTTTAAGGCTAAGTATCCTAATTTAGAGGTTATTATGGAGCCAGGAAGTGCTTTTGCCTGGCAGACGGGATTCCTGTTGACTACTGTGGTGGATATCGTAGAGAATCATGGTATAAAAACTGCTATTATCGATGCTTCATTTACCTGCCATATGCCGGACTGTCTGGAAATGCCGTATAAACCGGCTATCCGTAATGCCACTGACGCGGTCGAAGGGAAACCGACTTATCGTATCGGCGGAAACAGTTGTCTGAGTGGTGATTATATGGGCGACTGGTCGTTTGAGGAACCGTTGAAAATAGGTGATAAGATCATTTTTGAAGATATGATCCATTATACGATCGTAAAGACATCCATGTTCAACGGTATCCCGCATCCGTCATTGGCTCTTTGGAGCAAAGACGACGAATTAATAATATACAGGACATTTGGTTATGAGGATTATAAAGGGAGAAACAGTTGACAGGTGATAGTTGACAGTTGACAGATTTTGGATAACTTTCCACTGTCAACTGTCAACTGTCAACTAAAAAAGTTGTAACTTAGCGGTCTCATTCTAAGCAGAAATAAATTAAGCGGATTAATATATGGGTATTTTTAGCTTTTTCAGTAAAGAAAAAAAGGAAACTTTAGACAAAGGGTTATCTAAGACCAAAGAAAATGTTTTTTCTAAAATCACCAGGGCTATTGCCGGTAAGAGCAAAGTCGATGATGAAGTGTTGGATAATTTGGAAGAGGTACTTATTACTTCTGATGTCGGTGTAGATACAACGTTGAAGATCATCGAGCGTATCGAGAAACGTGTGGCCCGGGATAAGTATGTGACTACCCAGGAACTGACAACGTTATTGCGGGATGAAATCGCAACTCTGCTGACCGAGAATAATACGGAAGATGCCGAAAGCTTTACTGTGCCGGAAGATAAAAAGCCCTATGTAATCATGGTTGTCGGAGTAAACGGAGTAGGTAAGACCACGACAATCGGAAAACTCGCTTATCAGTTCAAGAAAGCAGGAAAGAACGTTTATCTGGGAGCTGCCGATACATTTCGTGCAGCAGCAGTGGAACAGCTGGTTATATGGAGTGAACGTGTGGGTGTTCCTATCGTAAAACAAAAAATGGGTTCTGACCCTGCATCAGTGGCATTCGATACACTTAGCTCAGCTAAAGCGAATGGTGCCGATGTTGTTATTATAGATACGGCAGGCCGTTTGCATAATAAGATAAATCTGATGAATGAGCTGACTAAGATCAAAAATGTGATGAAGAAGGTCATTCCTGATGCTCCGCACGAAGTTCTGTTGGTGCTGGATGGTTCTACAGGGCAGAATGCTTTTGAACAAGCCAAACAATTTACTGCTGCTACGGAAGTAAATGCACTGGCAGTCACAAAATTGGACGGAACAGCTAAAGGAGGTGTGGTAATAGGCATTTCCGATCACTTCCGTATCCCGGTGAAATATATTGGTTTGGGTGAAGGTATGGAAGATCTGCAGGTCTTTAATAAAAAGGAATTTGTCAATTCATTATTTGGAGAATAACTTTTGAAAAAGAATAAAGTAGATATAATAACGCTTGGTTGTTCGAAGAATCTGGTCGATTCGGAACAGTTGATGCGTCAGTTTGTAGCGAATGGTTATACGGTCGAACATGATCCTCATAAAATAAACGGAGAGATCGTGGTTGTAAATACCTGCGGTTTTATTGGCGATGCCCAGGAAGAGTCGATCAATATGATTCTGGAATTGGGTGAAGCCAAGAAAAAAGGAAAGATCGGTCAACTATATGTCATGGGATGCCTCACGGAACGATTCCTGGAGGAAATGAAGCAGGAGCTGCCTGAAGTCGATCGTTTTTACGGCAAATTCAACTGGAAACAGCTTCTGTCCGATATTGGTAAGTCCTATCATCGTGAGCTGGCTTCCGACCGTGTATTGACAACCCCGAAACATTATGCCTTTCTGAAGATTGCGGAAGGATGTAACCGTACTTGTTCATATTGCGCGATCCCTATCAGTACCGGTCATTATCAATCTCTACCGATGGAACAGATCGAAGAGGAAGTTCGTTTGCTTGTAGCCCAGGGTGTAAAAGAGTTTCAGGTGATAGCACAGGATCTGACCTATTATGGACTGGACTTATATAAAAGGTATGCGTTGCCGGAGTTGGTCGAGCGTATTTCCGATATTCCCGGTGTAGAATGGATCCGTCTGCATTACGGTTATCCTTCCCATTTTCCTTATGACCTGTTGCGGGTGATGCGTGAGCGTGATAATGTCTGCAAATATCTGGATATTGCCTTGCAGCATATCAGCGATCCTATGTTGAAAATGATGCGTCGTAATATAACGAAAGAAGAAACATATGCCTTGTTGGAACGCATCCGTAGAGAGGTGCCGGGCATTCATCTTCGTACAACCTTGATGGTCGGTCATCCGGGAGAAACGGAACAGGACTTTGAAGAGCTGGTCGAATTTGTGAAGAAAGCACGTTTTGAACGTATGGGGGCTTTCGCTTACAGCCACGAAGAAGGTACTTATTCTTTCAAAAATTATACGGATGATGTTCCGTCTGAAGTGAAACAAGAGCGTTTGGATTATTTGATGCGGATACAAGAACGTATCTCAGCCGAGATAAATGAGGAAAAAGTAGGCCGGACTTTTAAGATAATACTTGATCGGGAGGATGAAGATTATTATGTCGGACGTACCGAATTCGATTCTCCTGAGGTTGACCCGGAAATCCTTGTTTTTAAAGAACAATCGCTGAATCCGGGAGATTTTTATAACGTAAATATCGAAGAATCACAGGCTTTTGACCTTTACGGAAAAGTGTTGCTTTGATATAAAAACCATTAATAAGTTTGTCTGTTTACAAAAAAATAACTAATATCGCTGCTGAATCTATTGATGAAGCAAGTATGAAAAACAAAGAACTGATAACAGAGTTGTCTGCAAAATTAGGATGGACTTCACAGGAGGTGACAGAAATGTTGTCTGCTTTTGGAGCTGTGGTCGGTTCGAAGTTGATGGATAATGATGCTGTCTATTTACAGGGATTTGGTCTGTTTGAAATCAAAAAGAAGGCAGAGCGTATATCTGTAAATCCGGCAACAGGAAAGCGTTATCTGGTGCCTCCGAAGCTAGTGCCTGTTTTCAAGCCCGGGGCAACCATTAAATCTAAACTAAAAGAATTGAGCGACAATGAATAGTCGGCTAACGATACAAGACCTGGCTGGTTTACTCGCCGAGCGTACCGGAAAGGAAAGGAGTAGCTCTGAGCAATTCCTCCGGGAGTTTATTACAATCGTATCACAGGGTGTTTTCACAGATAAAATAGCCAAAGTGAAGGGATTGGGAACCTTTAAAATTGTTTTGGTAGAAAAACGGGAAAGTATTCATGTGAATACAGGAGAGCGTTTTACAATTCCGGCACATTATAAGTTCTCTTTTCTGCCTGATAAGGAGTTGCGTGAATTGGTAAATAAGCCATTTTCCTTCTTCGAGACGGAAGAACTGAATGAGGGTGTTGATTTTACGGATCTGGATATATCGAAGGAGGTTGAAGATAAAGAAATTGAAGACGAGTCGGTTGAAGAGATACTTCCTTCTTCTGTTCCGGATGAAACAGAAGAAGTAGTCGAGTCTGATTTACAAACTGCAGAGATTGTAGAAAATAAGACGGAAGAAATAGCTGATGAATCCATTGAACAGGAACCGGCCGAAATAAAAGAAGCGGAAGAACCTGTTCCTGAAGAACCCCAGGAGAGTGTAGAGGAGCCTGCTGAGACGGAACAGTCGGAGCCCGAAACTGAAAAGGCTGCAGAAGAACCGACTGAACAGTCAGAAGAAGAAACACAGCAACCATCTATAGCAACTGATTTTAGTGAAACGGATTACCAGTTTGAAGACGAAGAATCGGCTCCGTCCCATTGGGTGAGAGTCTGGGTTTCGGTTGGTGTCGTAGCCCTGGTTGCCGTGGCAAGTTTCTTTTTGTATCAGAATCGTAGCTTCTTCCTGGGACCGGAAATACCGAAAGCCTCTTCATTGGTTGGTAATTCCTTGCCGGGTTCGGCAGTTGCTTCCCCCGATACTGTTCAAATAGAAAATACAGACGAAGTCATTGCTGTGGAAGAAGAGAAGCCGGATACAGTTTCTACCGTATCTCCGGAACAAACAACTGAACCTGCTACGCAAACGCCTAAGGTTTTGGCTAAAGTGAAAATAGAGCCTGGAAGCCGGTTGACTTTGATTTCCCTTGAATATTATGGAAGTAAGATCTTTTGGGTTTACCTGTATGAGTTCAATAAATCGGTGATCAAAGATCCTAACAACGTTCCGGTAGGCACTGAAATACAAGTCCCTGCTCCGGAAGTATACGGTATAGACAGATATAGTCGTGCTTCCGTAGATAAAGCAGCGGCACGTCAGACAGAAATACTGAGCGGAAATTTGTAACTAAAAATCCACCTTTTTAAGTAAAATAAAACAAAATAGTTATCGTTGGGTTAGTATTATTTAACTGCAAAAGTGAAGGATACGAATTTAACATTTCTAATTTTGTGCAACCATAAAAACAAGCAGAAACAATAAACAATATAAATAGGAAAATCTATGAGTCAGACAGTAGACATTCGTGAGTTGAATGAACGGATTGAGAGTAAAAGTTCGTTCGTAAACATGATTACGATGGGCATGGACCAGGTAATTGTAGGACAGAAGCATTTGGTGGAATCTTTATTGATCGGTCTGCTTTCAGATGGGCATATCCTTCTTGAAGGTGTACCCGGTTTGGCTAAGACCTTGGCCATTAAAACATTGTCTTCACTGATCGATGCAAAATACAGTCGAATACAGTTTACACCGGACTTGCTGCCGGCCGACGTGATCGGTACTATGATTTATAGTCAGAAAAGCGAAGAATTTCAGGTAAAACAAGGCCCGGTCTTCGCTAATTTTGTGTTGGCGGATGAAATTAACCGTGCACCGGCTAAAGTTCAGAGTGCACTTTTGGAAGCCATGCAGGAACGCCAGGTGACAATCAGCGAAAATACGTATAAACTGCCGGAACCGTTCCTGGTAATGGCTACGCAGAACCCGATCGAGCAGGAAGGTACTTATCCGCTGCCGGAAGCGCAGGTCGACCGTTTCATGATGAAAGTGATCATTAACTATCCGAAGAAAGAGGAAGAAAAGTTGATCATCCGTCAGAATATCTCCGGCGTGAAACCGGACATCAAACCGATCCTGACAAAGAATGAAATTTTGGAAGCCCGTAAAGTGGTCCGCGAAGTATATTTGGACGAAAAGATCGAACGATATATTGTCGATATCGTATTTGCTACCCGTTTCCCGCAGGAACATGGTTTGGCAAACCTGTCTAACATGATTTCTTTCGGTGCATCTCCCCGTGCTTCTATCAATCTGGCACTCGCTGCACGCGCTTACGCATTCATCAAACGCCGAGGTTATGTGATCCCTGAGGATATCCGTGCCGTGTGTCATGACGTGATGCGTCACCGTATCGGTTTGAGTTATGAAGCGGAAGCCAATAACTTGACATCAGAGGAGGTTATCAGCGAAATCCTTAATAAGGTAGAAGTACCTTAATTTTAATCCCATCCGGGTGAAAAATAAATTTCTCCCGGATGAAAATTGATTTTCTTCCGAAAGGAATCTTTTTTCCGTTCGGAAGAAATAAGAGATACAGTGATTAAATAATTAAAAGGATTACGATGGAAACAAGTGAACTATTAAAGAAAGTCCGGCGAATCGAGATAAAGACCCGTGGCTTGTCGCGCAATATTTTTGCAGGACAATACCATTCGGCGTTTAAAGGTCGTGGTATGGCGTTCAGTGAAGTTCGCGAATACCAGTACGGCGACGATATCCGCGATATCGACTGGAATGTGACGGCTCGTTATGTTCGCCCTTACGTAAAGGTGTTTGAAGAAGAGCGAGAGCTGACCGTGATGTTGCTGATCGACGTGTCGGGTAGTAGAGACTTTGGTTCCGTGAACGTAATGAAGAAAGAGGTGATTACCGAGATTGCTGCTACACTGGCGTTTTCTGCCATACAGAACAACGATAAGATCGGTGTGGTGTTCTTCTCTGACAAAATAGAGAAATTTATCCCTCCGCAGAAAGGGAAAAAGCATATTCTTTATATCATTCGCGAACTGATTGATTTCAAACCTCAGGATACGAAGACCGATATCGGTCAGGTTCTGAAATTCCTGACCAACGCCATTAAGAAACGTTGTACGACATTTCTGATATCCGACTTTATCGATAAGGAAGGTTTCAAGGACGCCCTGACGATTGCCAACCGCAAACATGACGTGGTGGCTATTCAGGTATATGACCGTCGGGAAACCGAATTGCCGTCTGTCGGACTGATGAAAATAAAAGATGCTGAAACTGGAGCAGAACGCTGGATCGACAGTTCTTCTGCCCGTGTCCGTGAAGCCTATAAGGAATGGTGGGACCGTCGGCAGGCAGCGATGAGCGATTCGTTCAAGAAATGCCGTGTCGATTCAGTGTCTATTCGTACGGAAGATGATTATGTGAAAGCATTGATTGCTCTTTTTGATAAACGTAGTTAAGCATGCAAAAGAAAATTATGAATAAAGGCTTTCTGTTTCTGCTTCTGATCCTGCTGGCAGGAGGGAAGATGTTTGCGCAGCGGACACTGATCGATGTGAAGCTCGACTCGGCTGCCATTCTGATCGGGGAACAGACGGTTTTACATTTGACGGTTACAACAGATAAGGATAAATCGGTTCAGATTGTGATCCCCAATGATACGCTGATGCGTGGGGTAGAGGTTCTGAGCCTTTCCAAAGCGGACTCGTCGGTGATAGAGAATGACCGCTTGCTCATCAAGCAGGATATTTTGGTTACTTCGTTCGATTCGTCTTTGTATTTATTGCCGCCGTTCAAAGTGATCGACGGGGTGGATACGGTTTATTCCAATCAGGTAGCCCTGAAAGTTTCGACCATTCCTGTGAATGTGGACAAACCGGAAGAGTTCTATGATATAAAGAATATCTGGAAGCCACCTTTCGTACTGGCTGATTATTATCCGATTATCTATGGGATTTTACTGGCTCTTTTCCTGATTTGCGTAATTGCTTATATCATCAAACGTATACGCAACAAGCAATCTCTTATCCCATTCAAGAAGCCGGAACCGAAACTTCCGCCTCATGAACAGGCTATCAAGGAACTGGATGAGATCAAACAGCAGAAACTATGGCAGCAGGGACGCAGCAAGGAATACTATACACTGATTACTGAAACATTACGTCGCTATATTGTCGATCGTTTCGACATCAATGCGATGGAAATGACTTCCGGTGAAATTTTGGATATCATCCGCAAGCAGCATGAAGCTGATTCCGTATACGAAAATCTGAAACAGATATTGAACCTGTCTGATTTCGTGAAATTCGCTAAAATGAATCCGCTCCCTGATGAGAATGACCTGAGTATGGTAAATGCATACTTGTTTATTAATCAGACGAAGATTGAAGAAGTTGTCACTCCTGAGGCTGCAGAGGCCGAAAAAAAGGCAACAGAAACAAACGATTCTAATATAACAAAAGAATAAAATGGTATTTGCAAATCCTACATATCTGTATTTGTTATTGCTGCTTATCCCGATGATAGGATGGTATATCTGGAAGCTCTGCAAAAGTCAGGCTAGTTTGCAGGTATCTTCTTCGGAAGCATTCGATGCACCTGGGGCAACTTCGTGGAAAGTGTATCTGCGGCATGTCCCTTTTGTCCTGAGAATGGCAGCAATAGCTGTACTTATTATTATATTGGCACGTCCGCAGTCGACGAATAGCTGGCAGAACACTTCTACGGAAGGTATCGACATTGTCATGGCGATGGATATTTCCAGTAGTATGTTAGCACAGGACTTTAAGCCGAACCGTCTGGAAGCATCCAAAGATGTGGCAGCTTCCTTCATCAACGGTCGTCCGAACGATAACATCGGACTGGTGGTTTTTGCGGCTGAAAGTTTTACGCAATGTCCGCTTACAACCGACCATACCGTGCTGTTGAATCTGTTCAAGGATATCCAACCGGGTATTATCCAGGATGGAACAGCGATCGGTTTGGGACTGGCAAATTCGGTAAGTCGTATCAAAGACAGCCAGGCTAAATCGAAAGTGATCATCTTGCTTACCGACGGTGTGAACAATGCCGGCGAGATCGCCCCTGTTACGGCAGCTGAAATTGCCAAAACATTCGGTATACGTATTTATGCGATCGGGGTGGGGACACAAGGTTCTGCTCCTTATCCTTTCCAGACCGCATTCGGCGTACAATATCAGAATATTCCTGTCGAGATCGATGAACCGACTTTGAAGCAGATCGCAGCAACGACCGGCGGACAGTATTTCCGTGCAACGGATAATACAAGCCTGAAGGAAATCTATTCTGAGATCGACAAGATGGAAAAGACCAAGATCAGTGTACAGCAATACAGCAAGAAACAGGAAGAATATAAGAACTGGGCTTTGTTGTTATTCGCTTTGCTTTTGGTTGAGATTTTATTGAGAAATACATTGTTAAGAAATATACCGTAAATAGAAAGGCTTATGTTTCGTTTTGCACATCCGGACTTTTTGTACTTGCTTTTCATTCTTCCGGTACTCATTGCATTTTATGTCTATGCAATGATTCTGAAGAAAAAAGCAATAAAGAAATATGGTAATCCCGAATTATTGGCAGAGTTGATGCCGGAGGTTTCTCCCAAGCGTCAGCATCTGAAGTTTTGGCTATTGTTCGGAGCCATCACAATGGTTATCTTTGTTATTGCCGGACCGCAGTTCGGCTCCAAGTTGGAAACTGTAAAACGGCAGGGTGTGGAGATCATGGTCTGTCTGGACGTGTCCAACTCCATGCTGGCAGAAGATGTTTCGCCCAACCGATTGGATAAAGCTAAACAGATGCTGTCGAAACTGACGGATGGATTTAAAGATGACAAGATGGGACTGATCGTTTTTGCCGGTGATGCTTTCACACAGCTTCCGATCACTTCCGATTATATTTCAGCCAAGATGTTCCTTTCGTCTATCAATCCGTCGATGGTTTCGACACAGGGCACGGCAATCGGATCGGCTATCAACCTGGCGATGCGCTCGTTTACTCCGAGTGAGACATCCGATAAAACGATAATCCTGATCACTGACGGTGAGAACCATGAAGACGATGCGGTGAAAGCGGCTACAGCAGCTGCAGAAAAGAATATCCATGTAAATATTGTCGGTATGGGTGACCCGAAAGGTTCGCCGATCCCTGTAGCAGGAGCCAACAATTATATGAAGGATAAAGACGGCAATGTCGTTATCACGAAGTTGAACGAACAGATGTGCCAGGAAATTGCTGCTGCAGGTAATGGCATGTATGTACGTGCGGATAATACCAACTCAGCATTGAAGGCATTGCAGAAAGAGATAGAGAAGATGAATAAATCGGAACTCGACAGCAAAGTCTATTCCGAATATAACGAACAATTTCAGACACTGGCATGGATCGTACTGATCCTGTTGATAGCAGACTTCCTTACATTAGACAGGAAGAATCGTATTTTCAGAAAAGTAAAATTGTTCTCTTTAATTTTCCTGTTTTGCTCGGGAGCGATGTATGCCCAGAAGGCTGAACGTAAGAATGTACGGGAAGGAAACAAGTTGTACAGCAACGAGAAGTTTACCGAATCGGAAATCGCTTACCGTAAAAGCTTGGAGGTAAATCCCCGTTCTGTTGAAGGTACTTACAACCTGGGAAATGCTTTATATAAACAGAAAAAGTTTCCGGAAGCAGCCGAGCAATATCAGTTGCTGACCGGACAGGCAGAGAAGATGGTCGAAACAGAAGAGGGGAAAGCCCGTCTTGCCGGTGTCTTCCATAATCTGGGTGATATCAGTATGCAGAGTAAAGAATATGCCAAGAGCGTGGAAGCATTCAAACAATCCCTGCGTCTGAATCCGCAGGATGATGAGACCCGCTACAATCTGGCATTGGCACAGAAGTTGCTCGAAGATCAGCAAAATCAGGATCAGGATCAAAACCAGGATCAGCAGAACGAGGATAAAAAAGAAGATCAGGAAAATAAAGATGATCAACAGCAACAAGACCAGCAGCAACAGCAGCAGGATGAACAAAAAGAAAATAAGACTCAGCAAGAACAGCAGCAGAATGAACAAATGAGTCAGGACAACGCTCAGCAGATGTTGGATGCATTCCTGCAAGACGAAAAGAATACGCAGGAAAAAGTGAAGAAAGCACAGGCCCAACAACAGCAGCGTCGTAAAACAGATAAAGAGTGGTAATAGATACAGAAAACAGAAAAAACAACAATATAATGAGAAAATTAGCTTTCTTATTCGTTCTCTTTCTAACAGCCGGGATGATGGCAAAGGCCGCTGACGTGACCTTCAAAGCTGTCGCTCCGAGTGCTGTTGTGATGGGGCAACAATTCAGATTAGCATACACCGTAAATGCAGAAGCGAAGGCCAGCGATCTTCGTATACCTGAACTTGCGGATTTTGATGTCCTGATGGGACCTTCTACTTCCAGTAGTATGAGTACTCAGATTATCAACGGAAATGTATCATCTGAGACGGCATTCACATTTACTTATATCCTGATGCCTAAAAAGGAAGGTACATTCAATATCGGGGCAGCATCCATAAAAGTAAAAGGAGCGAATTATACATCCAATGCGCTAAGCATTAATGTGCTTCCTCCTGATAAGGCAGCAGAAGCAGCCGGTGGTACTGGTTCCGGACAGTCCGCTTCCATAGGAAAAGACGATTATTTTGTAAGGATGGAAGTTTCCGACCGTAGTGTGTATGAGCAGGAAGGTTTTTTGGTGACGTTCAAATTGTATGCAGCGCGTATGTGCGGATTGGATAATGCTAAATTCCCGGAGTTTGAAGGTTTCCTGGCACAAGAGATCGAGCAACCGAATCCACAATGGATACAAGCACATTATAATGGTCGTAATTATTTTACCGTTGTTTTGAAACAAACGGTTCTTTATCCGCAGCGTTCCGGAAAACTTACTATAGAAAGCGGGAAATTCGATGCTGTTATTCGTGTTCCGACCCAGCGGAAAATACGTAGTATCTTTGATGACTTTGCCGATACGTATGATAATGTAAAGAAAATATTGGTTTCAAGTCCTGTTACGATCGATGTGAAAGCGTTGCCATCGGGAAAACCGGCTTCATTCTCTGGCGCAGTGGGTAATTTCACCATGACATCGGACATTAATTCCAATAATGTAAAAACAAATGATGCGGTAACGATCAAACTGAAAATTACGGGTAACGGTAATATCAAGCTGATAAAGAATCCGGAAGTTGTCTTCCCGAACGATTTCGATATTTTCGATCCGAAAGTAGAAACAGACGTGAAAACGACAGCAGCCGGAGTCAGTGGTAGCAAAACGATCGAATACATGGCTATTCCTCGTTATGCCGGCGATTTTGAAATACCGGCTATCTCTTTCTCTTATTTCGACCCTAAATCCGCCACTTATAAAACATTGAAATCGGAACCTTATAAGTTGCATGTAGAGCAGGGCGAAGGAGGAAGCAGCAGCTCTCCGGTCGTTTCAAACTTCAGTAACAAGGAAAGTGTGAAGTATTTGGGCAAAGATATTCGTTTCTTGAAAGTAAAAGACTTCAATTTCGTTGCCAATAACGACATCTTCTTCGGATCGTTCATGTATTACATGTGCTATCTCGTTCCGGCAATTTTGTTCATAGTCTTTTTCTTCATTTACCGCAAGCAGGTGAAAGAGAATTCCAATATCGCATTAGTCCGTACCAAAAAGGCCAATAAGATCGCTGTAAAGAGATTGAAGAACGTCGGTAAGCTGATGAAGGAAAACAAGAAAGAAGAGTTCTACGATGAAGTTCTACGTGCATTGTGGGGATATCTGAGTGATAAACTTAATATATCTCAGGCAAGCCTTACCAAGGATAATGTCGAGACCGAGTTGACCAGATATGGCGTGGATGAAGCCTTGATAAACGAATTTATGGATATTCTGAATACCTGCGAGTTTGCCCGTTATGCACCGGCACAGGCTTCGGATGCTATGGATAAATTATATGAGTTAACCGTAGATGCCATTGGTAAGATGGAGAATACAATTAAAAAGCAATAAAATGAAGACGAGTATAAAGATGAAAAAAATATTGTTTTTTCTATTGATTCAGTGCCTGGCATTAACAGCTTATGCGCAGGATGCAGCGATCAAAGAAGCTGAAGCTGCATATACGAAAGAGGATTATGGAAAAGCAATCGAATTATATGAAGGGATACTGAAAAGTAATGGCGATTCTCCTGAGATATTCTATAATTTGGGAAACTCCTATTATAAAGCAGGTAAGATAGCCTCTGCTATCTTGAATTACGAACGGGCACTTGCCTTGGATCCGGGTGACAGCGATGTCCGCTTTAACCTGCAGATGGCGCGTCAGAAGACAGTTGACAAAATTGAACCTGTTGACGGATTTTTCCTGTCCAGATGGTTTGATTCTATCCAGAATATGGGGGCAGCCGACTCATGGGCTAAAACAGGAATTGTTTGCTTCATTCTGTTTATCGGGTGTTTGATCTTATTTTTCTTTTCAAAGCAGATTCGCTTGAAGAAGGTCGGTTTCTATTTGGGAGTATTGCTTCTGTTGTGTGTGATCATTTCAAACATTTTTGCAAGAAACCAAAAGAATGAGCTTGTAAACCGTACACATGCTATCGTTTTTGCTCCAACGGTGACTGTGAAAAGTTCTCCTGATGCAAGTGGCACTGATTTGTTCATTTTGCACGAAGGAACCAAAGTCTCTGTAAAAAGTACATTGGGCGAATGGAGCGAAATTGCATTGGAAGACGGAAATGTTGGCTGGATGCCGACTAAAGATATTGAAACAATCTGATGGTAGAAAAAATATTAGCTTACGAACGAGATTTGTTCTTCATGCTTAACGGCAGCGATTCTCCTTTTCTTGACCGCTTTATGTGGTTGTTTTCAGGAAAGGCAGTTTGGCTGCCGTTAGCAGCTTTTATATTGATCGTATTGCTGTATAAAAAGAAATGGAAAGAGTCCATTCTGATCCTGTTGGGTATAGTGCTTGTTGTCACTCTTTGTGATCAGTTTGCTTCTCATGTGTGTAAACCCATTTTTACCCGTTTCCGTCCGACTCATCATCCGGACTTTATGGATCAGGTGAAAACTGTTTTTGATTACCGGGGAGGTAGATATGGTTTTATTTCCAGCCATGCGGCAAATGCATTTGGTTTTGCAACCTATATGTCGTTGCTTTTCCGCTACCGCTTATTTACATGGACTATTTTCCTTTGGGCAGCTCTTACTGCTTATACACGCGTTTATCTGGGAGTTCATTTTATATCAGATATCGTACCGGGAGCCATCGCCGGAGTCTTTTTCGGTTGGTTGGTATATTGGCTGTATGTAAAAGTGCATCCGGTCGTTACCGGTTCGGACGGGAAAGTCAGCGCCATCTATTCAGACAGCCGGAAACGTATTATTGTGTATGCTATATTTATCACAACCTTGCTAATCGCCATCTTTAATGTACCTTTAGCAGGCTGGTTAAGATAAAGTTAATTTGTAGCAGAGTTTTGTACATGTCGTAAAGCATGTTTGTTTATGAGCTGATTTTAACTAAATAATTTGTGGCTCTGATATATATTGTTTAAGTTAGTGCCATAAATAATTAACCGAAGTATTAACCTTCAAAATAAAGGAACCATGACAAAGACAATCACTTTTAATGAATTGCGCAGAATTAAAGACCGTTTGCCTGACGGTAGTACTCATCGTATCGCAGATGAGTTAGGTTTAGCAGTTGAAACTGTCCGTAATTATTTTGGTGGATATAATTATAAAGATGGTAAAAGCTGTGGGATACACATCGAACCGGGTCCTGATGGCGGTTTGGTAGTATTAGATGACACAACAATATTTGAACGTGCTTTACAGATACTGGCAGAAACAGAAGGCGTATCGGAAGCACAACAGGCGTAAAGAAATTTACAGTACATAAAAAATCCCATAGCTGACTGAACAAAAACGCTGTGGGATTTTTTTATTAATATACATTTTCCGATTGTTTAATCTATAAAAACACACCAGTATGGAAGATAAATTAGTAACATTGGCTATTCACACGTTCGAGAAAGCACAAATCCTGAAAACAATACTTGAGACGGAAGGAATTGAAGTTTATATACATAATGTAAATCAGATTCAGCCGGTTGTTTCAGCAGGTGTTCGTGTGAGAATTAAGGAGAGCGATCTGCCCCATGCCTTGCGCATTATTGAGGACAGCAAATGGCTTAGTGAGGATGCTCCGGAAGAAGTTGCAGCCCAGCAGGTAAAGAAGATCCTGATCCCGGTTGATTTTTCTGATTATTCCATTAAGGCTTGTGAGCTGGGTATCAATTATGCTTATCATGCAGGTGCAGAAGTCATGATCATGCATGCCTATTTCAGTCCCTATTTCCCTTCGGCAATTCCTATGGGAGATACACTGGCTTACCAGGTGAATGAAGAAGAGTCTGTACAGAATGTGTTGAAACGTGTACAGATCGATATGGAAAATATCTGTACTTTGATCAACCGTAAAATACAGTCTGGCGAATTACCGAAAGTAAAATATAATTATATACTTCGGGAAGGCTTGCCTGAAGAAGAAATTTTGGCTTATTGCAAAGAATATCATCCAACGCTTATTGTCATGGGTACGCGTGGAAAGAGCCAGAAAGAAATGGATCTGATCGGCAGTGTCACAGGTGAAGTAATCGAGGTTAATAAGGTTCCGGTTCTGGCTATTCCTGAAAACGTACGGTTCAATGATTTAAGCGAAGCCAAGAATATCGCATTTGCAACTTCTTTCAATCAGCGTGACCTGGTAGCTTTCGACGAGTTTATGGAATTAGTGAAAGGATATGATATTCAGATTCACCTGTTCAATATATCGACCAGTAAAAATGAATGGAATGAAATACGTTTAACGGGTGTCCGTGAATATTTCCAAAAACAATATCCGGATGCGAATATCACTTATTCAGTATTGGCTGACGGTGATTTATTACTGGCAATTGAAAAGTTCGTACGTGACGAGCAGATCGATGTAATAGCATTAAGCACATATCGCCGGAATATCCTGGCGCGTATGTTCAATCCGTCTATAGCACGTAAGATGTTGTTCCATACGGATACGCCATTGTTGGTAATGCATGCTTAAAAAAGGACATAGGTTTATATCTATGAAAGATTTTTTTGTACAATAGTTGATTTTTTGTTGCTCATGAACTAATTATTTATATTTTTGTGCTTCGATTTAATAATAAAGAAAATCAAAAGTAAAATGAAAGAGTTAGTAGACAAAATCAATGTAGCAATTGAAGAGTTTAGCACAAATGCTAAAGCACAGGTTGAAAATGGTAACAAGGCAGCAGGTACACGTGCTCGCAAGGCTTCTTTGGAACTAGAGAAGTTGCTGAAAGAATTTAGAAAAGCATCTATCGAAGCATCTAAATAAAATTTTATTTCAGTTATAGGAAAGGTGGTTATCTGTTTATGGTAATCACCTTTTTCGTTTTATGAATATCAATCACTCCGAATATCTGTTTCGAAAAAAGACATTATGCATATGAACAATGTGAATTTAAGATTGTTAGATGAAAGATAAAACAATATTAATCAATCTAAAAGAATAGAAAGTATGATACCTAACACTGAATTGGAAAATGGTAAAGTAGAATTGATCCGTGAAATACTTGATATCAACGATATGCACGATATCGACTTGCTTAAAGAATACAATAAAGAACTGACCGATTCTTTAAGTATACAGGAAGTCGCCTCAGGCATGGAAAGTACCGACTGAAAACTCTTCCCTCTTTATAAATAATGATCATACAAAAAACGCAATCTGAAAATAGGTTGCGTTTTTTGTATAGATACACCAAATAGTTACGTAGCATCCCGCCGGGTGTTGCGCAGCTTTTTGTGTGTCTAAGAGTACCTTTTCCCTCTTCGAGAGGGGGCAGGGGGTGTGTAAGTTTTGAATTGTTAATGTGCGTAAAAAAAGGAAAGAGAGAGTATGAAAAATGAAGCAAAAATAAAAAAGAATGATTTTGAGCAATCAAATGAAATTCAAAACGATAGGAGAAGAATGAAAATCTCTTTCTTACCGAGAAAGAGAGCGGGTATCAAAATGCTTGAAAAACTAGCATTATTGGGCGCTAAAGTAGCAACTTTTAACGACAGGAGCAACGTTTTAGGGTACTTATTTGATACAATTTATTAAAGTTAAAATATGTCTACTCCATAAGCCTAATGCGAAAACGCATTTTTATTGCATCTAACTAGCTGTAAAACAGTAGTTAATGAGAGGAATCAAAATTGGCTCTCTTTCTCGGTAAGAAAGAGAGAGTTGAAAAAGTCGGAAAACTCATAAATGATGTAGTGAAAAAAGGTAAACGGAATGGGACATATAGGCAGTAAATTACAAAAACAAGGAGTTCTTATAGTACTCTTTACACTGGTATTAATAAACGCAGGTTGCGACGAACGTTTCGACAATCCGGCAGTAAATCCATCGGATGGGGAAATGGTGGAAGTAACGCTTAACATCGGCTTTGCTGACGAGAGCGATGCAGTGGCACTACCAGCAGCAATCACAACAAGACAGGTCGTTGTTTCAAATAACAAAGAAGCTTTCGAAGTGCAATTGGTTCCTGCCACTCAGACAAAAGTGGCAACAACCAGTCACCCCGATCAGCTTTACAATTTGGAAGTATATCAGTATGATAGCAGCGAGAGCTATTTGACCTGTACGTCAACTCAAACAATAGCTCAGGGTACGTCGCTGAATGTGTCATTAGATAGTAGAACATCCAAGTTACTAATTATAACCCGCGGAGAAGATGCTTCCATAGACGCTTTTACTGGTTGCAAGTCCCTGAGTGAAGTCCGTAAACTGATCGCCAAGGCTGCTACAATACAAGCTATCGGAGTAGAGAATGGTACTAACATAAACAACATGCCCTATTTATTATATCTGCCTAAAGTTGAAATAAAAGAGGGTAAATTGATCAGCCCTGATCAAACAGATGTCCGCCTTTTGCTCAAACGCCTGGCTGTAGGAGTAAGAATTGACTGGACGTTTAGTGATAATATGAAGAATGATGGTTACGCACTAAAGGAAGTCCGACTGATGCAAGTCCCTGCCGACTATCGTATCCTACCTGAAACAGAGACAGAAGCCCCTTATGGCGAAATGTATCCCACCAGTGTCAGCAATTTCATTGACGGTTTCCGTTTGAAAGGTGACGAATTATCTACTACTACTTCGCAAACCTTCTGGATGCCCGCTAACGCCCGAGGTACCCGTAGCGACATAAACAGTCCGACCCAACGAAGCAAGGAAAAGGCGCATTCCGCCGCCACCTATGTCGAATTTGTAGTCGATAATGCAACAAAGAGCGAGCGTCTACTTTATCGTGCCTACTTGGGCTGCAATGCCACGAGCGACTTCAATCTGAAAGAAAACATGAACTATTACTGGAAAGTAAATATCAATAATGCCAACTATACCACCGACAGCCGTATCCAATTACTGGATCAGACTCCGGTAAAGAGCGATAACCTGCAACCGACCTCCAATTGCTTCATGATGCGTCCAGGCACGAACATCTGCTTCAATCCTTATAGGCATGAAGCCGGAACAGATGGCTGGAATACGGAATTAACGACCAGCGGCACAACTATTCAGACCGACAAAGATATAACATCCGTCAAAGTCCTTTGGCAAACCAAAGATGCTGGTACCAGCGGCGACCTGGTTATGGGATATGTCATAGACGATACAAATCACGAAAATTTGGTCAATCTGACTGATGGTGACAAGATCAATGAAGCCCGTATCCACGTAAAAGTACCCGTTACCAACGGCGGAAATGCAGTAATTGCAGCTTATCATAACAATACAATCGTTTGGAGCTGGCATATTTGGATATCCGACTATGTACCGGTTGGTCTGTCCGGTGATATCACCAGTGCAAATCGTTCAACCGCCATTGAGACCGCACAGAATGCGACAAGGGGAGGAATGGTACAAGTATACGGCGGTATTTCATGGACAGATCCGTCGGGTGCATTCTATAAAAAGGTCATTATGGATCGTAATCTAGGTGCAACCCGGGGCGGTATCCAAACAAATCAGTTAGATGGTGTCCGTACTTTCGGTTTATTGTACCAAGGCGGTCGTAAAGACCCTTTTTTCTGTTCGGCAGATGGAACGGCTAACGAAACGAAAACAATCTATGATGGTTACGGGCAGGAAATCGCTATAGAGAAAAAAATGCTTACTTCTAATATGACTGAATATCAAAATACAATAGAGAATCCACTTACATATTATTGTACTACATCATCTAACGAAAATAGTCTTTTTAATAAAAATACGTATTCCTGGGGGACTGATGCTGGGAGTAAAACCATTTATGACCCCTGTCCGAAAGGTTGGCGTGTACCAAGTAATGTAAATGGAGGAACTAAAGATGCGAAACAATGTATGATGGCAGGCTTCGGATCATCGGCCAATAATTGGGTCCCGGAAAATCTTTCACCGACAGATAATGATCAACTGAAATATTACGATGGAAAGACACTGAATCTTTTTAATACTGGTACTGTCGCCTCTTCTAGCTTTGTAGGAGCAGGTTTTGTTTATACAGGGGGAACTAAAGAGACAATGAGTTTGGATCAGATAAGTAGTAAGTCTGCCTTTTTCCCTGGTGTATCACTCCGTGAAGTGACTTCAGGGAATTACCGTGACAAAGAAGGAACTGTCAGTATAAAAAATAACACGGTGTATCTGTGGTCTTCGTCAAGTGCTACAAATAACTGCTTTTATATTTATCAGTTCCAAAGCAGTAAGCTTTATTTTCAGCATACGATATCGCGAGGTTTCGGTTTCTCCGTTCGTTGTATCCAGGAATAGGAAATGAGAATATGATATAAGATCCTCCCCGGACCTGCCAGCAACCGGGGCAAACGAGTTCTTTGACATGATGAGATTGATAAAAGGAGGGGAGTAATACCTATCCGGATAGCGATTGATAAATTTGCTTATAAAATAGTGACAAATATTCTACATCGTATGAAAATAAAAGTATAT